>Ga0233436_1000752_pt1 | contig 32291 bp, 25 predicted proteins | sample SI_122_August201_2_FD_182723 | JGI IMG/M metagenome (GOLD analysis project Ga0233436, IMG submission 182723) | Seawater microbial communities from Saanich Inlet, British Columbia, Canada - SI_122_August2016_150_MG | ecosystem: Environmental > Aquatic > Marine > Inlet | place: Canada: British... | reverse complement strand
TCTCACGTACGGTTCTGTGAGAGGCTTAAGGGGAAGTTCCTTTTGCCTACTCGACTGCTAACTATTTGAAAAGGTTGAACTTTCATCCTCAAGTGGGACCATTTTTGGCTCAATAACGACTTTTCCAAGGGCAAAAAGAGCGATATTGACGGACCACACATGGTAAGAGTAAAAAGACATTATATTTCACGGGCAGATATGGCATATCACTGAACGATGTCATAAAAGGGAATTCCTTCTTAAATTGGCAAAGGATCAGCGACGTTATCTTCAGTGGCTATATCAGGCAAGGAAGAGATATGAATTGAGGATTTTAAACTACACGGTTACATCAAATCATATACACATGCTGGTAATGGATGATAATTTGCGTGATGTAATACCAAAGTCAATACAATTGGTTGCTGGCAGGAGTAGCCAGGAATACAATCAAAGAAAAAAACGAAAAGGTGCATACTGGGAAGATAGATATCATGCGACTGCCATCGAGATCGATCAACATTTTCTGCGATGCCTTGTTTATATTGATCTTCACCCTGTTAAATAGTTGGAGATTGGCATGTTTTATACATATGTCTTGAAGAGTTAAACTGACGGTAACTTCTATACCGGTTTCACTCAGAATCTTAAACTAAGATTTGAACAGCATAACAATGGTAAGGTTGAGTCAACCAAATATAGACGTCCATTGAATCTTGTATATTATGAGGCTTGTCTTGATCGTGATGATGCAACATGACGAGAAAAATATTTGAAAACATATTATGGTAAAATGTTTATACAAAAACGACTTAAATTTTATTTAACAGGGTAAATATGGTGCGTGCAGGAGTTGTGAGTCATCCTTCAGAATGGCCGTTTGGAGGATACAATGAGATCCAAAAATCCAAGCAACATAAAAACAGTTATAGTGCCCCCTGATTTTATTAATATTTCTTGGTTTTTATTAGCTGTTTTACTACGCCCTTAAAGACTCTAAAAAGCAAATTTCTGTCATCTCTAGTATTTCTACAGATCGACTACTGATAAAATTCTTAATATTGAAAGGAAAAGATTATGAAATCAATCTTAATAGTGTCAATTATCTCCATTTTGTTTTTTGTAGGTTTAATTGTTAGTGATGCTACAAATGGAGCCGAAGTAATTGAACTACATAATTCTGGAACCTTAGAAAAGTCAGATATTAAAGGTTTCATAAAAATAAAAAAAAGTAGTTTGGCTAAAACCTGGATACATTTAAACGTATCTATGATTCAAAAAATTGAAGTTGGTGCAGAGAAACAAATTTATAATAGTTCCGTTATTTTTATATATTCTGGCTTAGTCGCTAACCCTGTACCAGTCAAGATTATTATCCCAAAAAGCCTGATGCCTTCTGAAGACATCGTAAAACTCATTGCATCAATAATTAACTCTTAATTCAATCTTGACTTACACATACAAAAAGAAAGATAAATCAAGGTGTGATTAGTGCTATAAATCGGTGTTTATTGTTGACAAATATTGATAAAGCTAATAGATAGTAATAATTAATCGTCTAAAACCTATGAAGTCTCCGTTGTCATTTGTGATTCGATTATTTCAGGCTCTTTGTTTATCTTGTTTTTATCTATTATTTTTTTACCATACGGGATTGTTCCCTTCAGCGTTAGATAATAAAGGAATTATATGAGTTTTACCCTTGAAAAAGTTGTCCCATGGGGACGCTCTTTTGATGAATATACGGCAATGTTTTCATTGTCCAACGCGGATTTGGACAAAAGCATTCTTGGTTGTGGAGATGGCCCTGCAAGCTTCAATGCCGAGTTAACAAGGAGAGGGGGCCATGTCGTATCCGCTGATCCTATTTACAATTTTAATGAGGATGAAATAAGAAGTCGAATAAAGAAAACCTATAAAGAAATTGTAGAACAAGCCAGAAATAATAAGGAAGAATTTGTATGGGATCATATTTCATCAGTTGAAGAACTCGGCACAGTTCGTATGAATGCCATGAATGACTTTTTATCCGATTTTACCGTAGGCATGAATAACGGTCGATATGTCGATGCGAGTTTGCCAGATCTCCCATTTGAGAAGGGTCATTTTGATATTGCATTATGCTCACATTTTCTTTTTCTATACGGTGAGCAATTGTCGGAAAATTTTCATCTTCAATCGGTAAAAGAGCTTTGTAGGGTTTCACCTGAAACAAGAATCTTTCCGCTCTTAGAGTTAGGGACAAAGAAGTCACGACATCTTAAAAAGATCATTGACCGATTGGAGAAAGATGGGTTTGCCGTCAGCATAGAAAAAGTGTCCTATGAGTTTCAAAAAGGCGGGAACAAAATGTTGAGAATTAAACATACATAACTATGACCTGCACTTGACCGCCGCAAAAAGTGCGGCCAAACTTTATGAGTAGGAAGATAAGGAAGCAAGATGAATCAAATTAATATTAAATATTACAAGACCAAGATTGGAGAGCTAATATTGGGTTCTTTTGATGGGAGATTATGCTTGCTTGATTATAGGTATAGGAGAATGAGGGTAACGGTTGATAATCGAATTAAAAAAGGTCTAGGGGCTGATTTTGTAGAAAAAAATGATGAGGTATTGTCAAAAGTAAGAGCGCAACTTGATGAGTATCTTAATGGAGATAGAACAAGTTTTGATATCCCTGTATTAATGGTAGGGACTGATTTTCAGAAGAGTGTATGGGAAGCTTTAATGAAAATTCCTTACGGTAAGACTGCTTCTTATTTAGATATCGCAAAGTTCATAAATAAAGAAAAAGCTGTCAGAGCTGTTGCAAATGCAAATGGAGCAAATTCAATGAGTTTGATTATTCCTTGTCATCGAATCATAGGGAGTAACGGGGAACTTGTTGGTTATGGTGGCGGGGTACCAGTTAAAAAACGATTATTGAAGTTTGAGCAAAATAACTCATACTTAAGTGATAATGAGAAATACAGCTTTATTGGAAGTAAAAACATAAAATATGATGGTGTGTTCTTTACCGCTGTAAAAACAACAGGTATATACTGCAAGCCATCTTGTAGTGCAAGAAAGCCCAATAGAGAAAATGTCATATTTTATGATACAAAAAATGATGCTACTGAAAATGGCTATAGACCCTGTAAGGCTTGTAAGCCATAAAGACTCATAACACGTGTATCCAGGTGACTGCCTTTGGCAGTGCCTGATACAAGCATTATATGTGATGAGAAACTTCAGGTACTTTTTACTTTATCATATGATAGGCATTGCTATAGGTACTTGCTTTTGGTTTTGTATCTATTTCGAACATGCATTTGGTTATACTGGTTTTATAATTTATCCAGTTGTTTTAATAGTCTTTGGTATTAATGCTTTAACTTGGAAACTAAGAGAATAAAGTTTCTATCCACTTGCTCAAACTAACACCTCCCACCCGGTCTCTTAATTCCTTCAGAAAACTGATAAAAAGTCTTAGATAAAGATATGCGTAACATACTGATATTATTGTTATGGAATACCTGTTTATACAGAGATTATGAGATTGCAAAAATATTTAATATGAGTTATTCTTCCTTCAGCAAACAAGTAGTATAAGGCTGAAGTTTAAGGAAGAACCACAAATAAAAAAATATTCGAAAAGGCTAATTTCTATTCATGACGTACACTGTACCCATACTCTAGAGAGGAGTACTAGAAAATGAAAAAATATTTTAGATTATCAAAGATGACTTTCGCTAAACGATTTTTTTGGGCTGTTATAATTGGATCAATACTATTAATCGCACCGGCAGTCCATGCTATTAATGCCAAATTTTTCCGTTTGGACGCGGGTGGCGGGCTACAAGGGGGTGGCAAATTTGAACTGGCAGAACCGCTGGTCTCAAGTGGTACCTTTTTCCTCTGGAGGTAAAAACCTTCTCCTTTTTTATGATAGGGATCAGGGTATCGGCAAGGTTTTCACCTATAGCTCTCAAGGGAAGCTTGACCCGTTCCGGAGCTCAAATTGAATTAAAGGCGGAAGGTAATCCGCCTGATGAAATATTGTTAACGCAGCTTGAAGATAAAAACAAAAAGTTCTCAGAAAAAAAGTTAAATGGTCAAAAGTGAAAGAAGCAAAGTCGTCTAAATTAAGCAAAAAGAAATTCGAAGAACTTAAGAATAAGGTATTACACAATATGCCCAAATGATCCGTATAGCTCTGGAGTAGTAATTTAAATAACCGGTGATTAGCTTTGAGAATAAAATAAACGGTGGTTGGTTGTAACAAACTTCCAGTGGCATAATTTCTTCTCTGACCCTTTATATGATCTACCGTTTTTATTGGAAACGGTTCTTCCGTATTTAACTTAAGATATTATGATATTCGACTATATTATTATTGGCGGCGGCATTGTCGGTATTTCTACCGCATGGCAACTGAAGCAACGTTTTCCAGAGAAGGATATCCTGCTACTGGAGAAAGAGTCGATATATTCTATGCATCAGACCGGCCACAACAGCGGAGTAATCCATGCCGGTGTCTACTACGCACCGGGCAGCTTGAAAGCAAAATTCTGTAAAACCGGTGTTGCATCTACTATGGCATTCTGTGATCAGAATGATGTACCGTATGACCGGTGTGGTAAGTTGCTGGTGGCAACCAATGAGTTGGAAATGGAGCGTATGCATGTGCTGTTTGAGCGCTGCCAGCAAAACGAGATCGATGTCGAGCTTCTCGGGGCAAAACAACTGAAATCCCGTGAGCCTAACATCGTTGGCCTGGGTGGCATCTTTGTTAAAGAGAGTGCTATTGTAGACTTCCAGCAGGTCTCTGTCAAAATGGTGGACAGGTTTGTTGAGATGGGAGGGGATGCGCGGCTGAATCACAAAGTAGTAGATCTGAGTGAATCAACTGATGATGTGGCAGTTGTAGCGCTCTACAATGGCGAAAAAGTTACCTTTAAAGGACGCTTCCTGATTACCTGTACCGGATTGATGGCAGATCGTACCACCAGGATGCTGGGTATCCCGACTGACTTCCGGATCATTCCGTTTCGTGGTGAGTACTATCAGCTGGCAGCTAAGTATAACCAGGTCGTTAATCACCTGATCTATCCGATCCCTGACCCCGATCTGCCATTCCTGGGTGTACATCTGACCCGGATGATTGATGGTTCTGTTACAGTAGGGCCAAATGCCGTGCTGGGCTGGAAACGGGAAGGCTATGGTAAGATCAACATAAACCTTTGGGACATCTGGGATATGGTGACCTTTGGAGGCTTCTGGAGAGTATTGAAATCGCATATTAAAACCGGTTTGATCGAAACCAAAGACTCATTATGGAAGCCAGGCTACATCAAGCTGGTGCAGAAATACTGTCCGCAGCTGCAGTTGTCCGACCTGAAACCATATCCTCCCGGTATTCGTGCCCAGGCAGTATTGAAAGACGGTTCGCTGGTCCACGACTTCCTGTTTGCCGAGAGCCCTCGCAGCCTGCATGTGTGTAACGCGCCATCTCCTGCGGCTACGTCGGCGATACCGATTGGTGGTTATATATGTGACAAGGTTCTTGAGTGAAAAACTTAATCTTAACGATCTTCCAGAGTAGCGCATAACCAATAATTAGAGCTGATTCTAGCGTTAGCTTTTAGGGGAGTTGCAATGAAACAAAAAGTAAAAATATTAATCGCTTTCTCTTTATCATTAAATATTGTAGTGGTATTTTCTCTAATTTATTTTATTCAGTTAAGAGGTGGAATTGACTATTTAGCTCTAAAATTACATGCACTAAGCAAAAAAAATACAATTAGTAAAAATCTGAAATATTTCAAATCAGTTGAAATTACAAAAGATCTGGTTAGTGGTCTTCCTGGTTATTACCATAATAAAGAATTTGTGCGCTTGCCTGAAAGTCAGAAAAATAAAATACGACTGATATTATGGGATTTAAGTAAAAAACCATCTGGAGGGAGGATACGATTTAAAACAAATTCAAATTTAGTGTATGTTCATGCTTTTTCTCCTAATCCTTTTACACCGTACCACATGAATAGCATAATGAAAAATGGTATCGACATTTATGTAAACAATGTGTATTGGGGGAGTGCCTGGCCAGATGGAGCCGGTAATATTAAACAGCTTTTTAAGTTTCAAAAAGAGGAAGAGTTTAATAATATTACATTATACCTTCCGTTATACGAGGAAATAACAGTCCATAGTATTCAAGTTGCAGGAAATTCTGAAGTGATCCCTTCCAATGATTTAATAGAAATGAAGCCGATAATATATTATGGCTCAAGTATTACTCAAGGTGGTGTAGCTTCAAATCCTGGTTTGTCTTATCAGGCAATCTTGTCAAGGGCTATAGGTGTCGACTTTATTAATCTTGGATTCGCTGGAAATGGAAAAGGGGACATTCAAATTGCCAATTATATCGGCACTCTTGAATCTTCATTAATCGTTCTAGATTATTGGGCCAACCCATCACCTGAAACATTCAAACAAACACTACCGGAATTTGTAAAAAGTATAAGGATGCGACACGAAAATATACCGATTTTAGTAATTAGTCCTTTTTATAGTGTGTATGGAATCCAGGAGCAAAGAGAGAAAAGAGAAATAGCATACAACTTTGTAAAATCACGAAAGCAAAATGGAGATAAACACATATATTTTTTTGATGGCAAAAACATGTTATCTAAGAAAACTGCTTACGGGCTGGCTGATGGACTGCACCCAAATTCATTAGGATTTTGGTTCTGTGCAAACGCATTAGAACCAACGATCAGGCAATTAATTGGTCTATAAAAGAGCTAACACTTATGAGGACTCCATTTTCCAAGGAAAAAAGATGTCGCATCTGCCCCTCTGATCCAACTATTATAGGCAAAGATGCTTACGACTATTTAATCCATTGTCTATGTTGTTGGTATTTACATTATTCATAAACACGGTTAATAGCATGAGTAAGGGCGATTTGTCTTTTATACCTATCTCAAAATAGTTTTCGGATAAAACCCAAAAACTATTTTGCCCGAGTAAAGTCCTCTGCGTTTTCTATCCGGGGATAACTGCAAGCAAGGTTTGGTATAATTAAAAGAGGATAAGGACCATTACGATTCTTATCCCCTTTTCTTTTCATAGTAAGTATCTTACTTTTTTGCAAACGCCTGTAAATACCTTATTACGGATGATTTTTCTTCTTCTGAGAATACGGGCATTTTGCCATCAAGGACGACAATTAAATCTTCCCATTTCTTCGATTCCAGTTCTTCCATCTCAGGTGGAATATGGCACTTTCCACATCTTAGTTTAAAAATCTTAAAATCTTTTTTTGATTGCGTCTTTATGTATGAGAGTACCGCCTCTTTTTCCTTAGATTTAATAACGGGCATTTGATAACCTTCCATTGCAACAATCTTGTCCTTCCAATGGTGGAAATTGAGCCGGGAAGGATGAGGGATCGTATGGCAAGCACTACATCTCTCGATATATACCTGCGCATCTGCAGATCTTTCTTCCGGAAGTTTCTGCATAGTTACGCAGCCGTTAAAAAACAGGACCAGTGCTGGTAGTACCAGCAAAACTAAAATATGATATTTCCTTCTGTACATCTTTTTCTCTCCTTTATAATACAAAAATAAAACCTGGGATCATTCCGATGGAGGGATGTAGCCCTCTTTCACTGGGAGTCCAGTATTTAATCAACTCTTAAATTGAATGATTTGTACCCGCCCGTACCGTCTGTACGTTAGGGCGAGTAGTCGCATCCTTTAGGTTGCGTAACATACAAGACATTTGCATATTCCCATCGGATGATGAGAAACGCAGGCTAAAGCCTGCGGCTACATAGCTAAACTAAAAACCCAGAAAATCCAATCCCTTGCTTGACTTCTTCGAACGCCTACTTTTGTGGAGAGGAACTTCAATATAATAGGTAACTGATGCTGTGAAGTCTTTTTCCAGTTGCGTTCCATGCAGGTTTTGAAAAAGTGGAACAGAAAATTGTGCATTCAAAATATGGTTGTGAAATGGCTGCCACTGTACACCGGCAGACAAATCCACAGTACTTCCGCCGTAATTATCCGGATCATACAGGTTACTCATAAAGGCCGCTGTCGGCATGCCCATCATCTTCATGTGGCCATCTCCGTCTTGCTCAATTTCCCGGGCCTGTCCTTCAAGGTGACCTACATATTTACTCTTAATCTGTAATTCACCAACTAAATTGTGACGTGCCTGATACATAGCGTAAAAGTCAGCACGATATTCATCTCCCAGGTTGTAGCTCTTATAGTTTTCATAGGCTCTCGCCAGATAACTAACGTTTGCTCCCCACCAGAGTGGTGAGCTTGAGCCTTCATAGAGTACGCCGATAAAAGGATCAAATGTACCGGAACCCAACTGCATACTATAGGGAAGAATTTGGCCTTTCTCGTCCTGGTTAATTGAACCTGTCGGGATACTTACTCCGAGTAGCATCGAAACCTGACTTGTGGGGACCAGGTAGTCATCCGCATAGACTAATGTCTTAGTCATCAGCATTGTATCACCGGCTCCCTGTGAATACATGCTGGATCTCCTGCCACCCCTTCTGATCATTTCCATATCCTTATTCACATACATGCCCATCATACCGACAAAGAAGCGATCAGAAAAAGCATATCCTACTGAAACACTACTCATATACATGTCCATTTTTCTTGGAGTCATCATGTACTGTCCCAAGGTATCTTTAGTGCTGCGATTATTTGTGCCTCTTCTCATCCCGACCATCTTTCCCCAGTTCAAATTCGTCTTAATCCTGAACTCATGCGGCTCGGGAGTACCTGCGCCGAAGATATTCAAGGGCATATTACCACCGCACTTACCACAGCAGAGACCCAAAAATAGGGGGTAATTTAAATTTTCCGGCCGAGTGAGCTCCTTTGAAATATCAGTAGATTCCCTTTCCTTATCGCCTGTCTCATTCAGGGCCAGTTGGATTGTTTGGCTATTTTCGTGTTTATCTTCGTAATTTATTAAATCATTCAATTCTGCCAGACATTCATTTGGCAGAAATGCCAAGGGAATAATCCAGAAAATAAATTGTAAAAAAAATATATTATTGTAAAAAAATGACGACATACCCCTTCTCCTTACCATCATCTTTCAGAGTGTTTAGTTCATACCTGGAATACTCAATCTTGCAGAGGCAATTCACAAAATTTCCCTACATACAAATCAAGAATGTTGCCAAGCACCTTGTTCAATATTATCAGTATTGCGATCAAGGCAAAGGACGATTGTTTCGCTCTTTGTCGTATTTAACTGTCTGCAAATCGGAAAGCAGGCATACGCCTACTACGGTTCCGCAGACACATTCCGAAAAGATGGATTACGTTAAAAATATAGTTTCTTAGATAATTATGTGAAATTCGTAAGGATTTGTGATTTAGGAGGTTTGTAGGGCGGTTTATTCAGTACATCTTTTCGTTGTAGTGTAACGGCTTCTGCCAAAGTGGTAACAGGCAGGTAATTAATAAAAACAGACTGTGAAAAGAAATAATTTATTTTTGGTGTGGTAAAGATATCATTAGAAGTACCACCACAGGCAGTAATAGTAACAGGTTGCTTGCCATTATCAGATTTACCAGAGCCATCCGGACAGCCACAACTCCGGCATGTGCTTGCGTCATGACCGCAACAACATAATTCTGCATGTGATATCTGGCCGCTCTTAACAGCTTCTTTACTGATAATAAGGTCGTATGGTAGAAATCCCGAAGTAAACAGCGAGATAATAGCTAGAATTATAATCTTCTTTTTGTACATTTTCAGGTATTTGAAAAATAGTATTTTTATTGATTAGTCGTTTTTTAATCAATAATCAATACATATTAGCGATAATTTGATAAATTGTCAAAGACAACAAAAGAATTTTTCACTATTATTCAGGAGGTTAAGCAAACCTCAGTTTATAAATTTTTCTTTAAAAATCTGACGGGAAACGTTAAGCATGAGATTATAAAAAGTGTTGCAACTATACATGGTGATGTTGGAAGATCAAAATAGAAAGAAATATAAAATCCTACTAATGCAGATATTACACCTGTCGTTACTGCTATGATAAATACATTTTTCATCCTGTTTGCCAGAAGCAGTCCGTTCACAGCTGGCATTATCAGGAAAGTAGTTATAAGGAGGTTACCGGAGGTTCTTATACCTATAGATATGGCAGCCCCTACCGTCAGATAAAGCATCAGTTCCCAGAACCTCGCTTTTATACCCGATGTCCTCGCCATTTCAAAGTCAAGGGTGACAGAGGAGAATTCTTTGTAAAAGAGAAAATGTGCAATAAAGATACACGTAATAATACCGATCATAAGGTAAATCTGGAATGGAGTTGCTGCCAGAATATTTCCGTAGAGAAGATCATCAATTTCATGTATTCCCTTTGCACTTTTTGAGACAATTAGGATTGATGCGGCACTTGCAACAACAAACCCAATACCTATCCTGCTCTCATTTGACAGCCTCCTTTCAGAGAACCTGATGGAGAAAATGACAACCCCAAGAAAAGTAAAAAACAGGGAAATGGGTGTTGGGTTCAGTCCGGTTATTAATGCTATAGCTATACCAACTGACGAGACCTGTGTGACCGCTACGCTGACGAAAACTATTCTCTTGAGGACTATGTAAACACTTAAAAAAGAGCATACCAGGGCCACAAGCACTGAGCATGCTATAGAGTATTTAAAAAATTCAAGATTGGAGAAAAATTCACTCATTTAGTTTAGATATAATCGCTTTTTGTCCGTCAATGTTTACAATCTTCACTTGTGTTCCGTAAACTTTGGACATGGTCTCTTCATTAAGTATTGAGTCAACAGGTCCAAGCTTTAATGTGTTTTTATGGATGATGGAGAGTGTTTTTACATAATTGGCTACGATATTGAGATCGTGGCAGACCAAAATTGCCGTAAGAGAGTATTCAGCATGCAAGACCTTGATCAGCTCCATTATGGCGATCTCTCCCTGGACATCCATTCCTTCTACCGGTTCATCAAGTATCAGAATGTCCGGTTCACTTACCATAGCCCTTGCTATTAAAGTACGCTGTTTCTGCCCACCGGATAGTTCCCGGTAATTTCTTTTTGAAAGATTTTTCATACCTACATTTTTCAACATTTTGTTCGCAATTTTGTAGTCCCTGTTTTTGGGTCGTTTAAAGATCCCCATCTTTGCATACCTTCCCATAAGTACCATCTCAAGTGTAGTAACAGGAAATATCTCGTCAACTGATGCGTGCTGTGGTACATATCCAATACTTTTTTTATGCCCCTTCCCATTTTTGAGAAAATTGATTTCTCCTTTTACCGGCTTTAAGAGGCCTAAAATAGCCTTCAGGAGGGTTGTCTTTCCTGCACCATTAGGACCAACTATTCCGAAGAAATCACCTTTCTGTATTTCGAAGTTAAGAGCATTTAGTACGACCCTTTTGCCATAGCCAAGTTGTACATTACTGAACTTAATCATGTGGTGTTATCTCCTGCTTTTCAAACGTACTTGCCAGATTATCAATAATATAATCAAACAGTCCAAAATAGTCTTTGACTTCACTGACTCCTTCTACTGAAACAGGTAGAGTCAAAACGCTTGCACCTGTTTTTGATGATATAAATTTTGGGATCTTGCTCTCGTAGCACGGCTCTCTAATTAATACTCTTATATCTTCAGAAATCATCCTTTTTATAAGGGTCGCAATGTGGGCAGGAGAAGGTGCTATTCCCGGTCTCAGTTCTACATAGCCCACCACATTAATCCCGAACCTTTTTGAAAAGTTTGGCCATGACCGGTGATAGGCGATCACGTTTGTCCCTGAATAGGGTTTCATTTTTTCCATCCACTTGATAAGGCGCGTGTCAATCTCCCTGTCAAAACGCTTTTTGTTACCTTCAAAATATCCGGCATTTTCCGGTGAATTTCTCTTCAACCCTTCAAGGATGTTTTGGGCTATTATTTTACCGTTGAGAGGGTCCAACCAGAAGTGGGGATTTCCATAGATATGTACATCTCCCAGAGACCGGTCAATCATCGCCCCTCCACGCACAGCCAGGCCTTGTAGATCTACACCTACAGAAGCAATAATATGTCCGGGTGAACCAAAGCGTATCTTTGAATTTCTGGCGCCGTCTATTAACAGTTGTGCCCACTGTTCCAGGTCCAGACCAATCCTTATAAAAACGTCGGCTTTGCGGAGTTTTACCATGAAGCTTGGTTTTGCATCAACTTCGTGAGGATTTGCATACCCCTTTGTAAGACTCTCTACATTAACTTTGTTCCCGCCAATATACTCCGCAATGGATTTTAAGTCTGTTGACGTTGTTATTATCTTCAATTTTTTTGCGTGCGCATTGCCAGAATTAAAAATGGCAATAAAAATGAAGATTGAAAAACTTAGTATAGTTATTGATTTTGATATTTTGCCTTTTAACATTTTTCTTCTCCGTAAAAACAATTAGAATGGGTGAGGTCTGTGCGAACCCAGTGAAAACGTTGCTTGCAATGTGAGTGAATTATCTCCTTCTTCTACAGGTGTAGTAACAGAATTTCTCTCCTTATGGCTATACTCAAGTCTGAGACGTGTAAATTCGCTCTGCCAGAAGGTCATATAAGGAGTAATTGCCCACTCACTGTCCTTATCATTTGTTGGAAACTGTGAGTAGTCAAATCGCACTCCAGCAAACAGTCTGCGCGTGAGCTGACATTCAGCAAATGTATAGAAACCGAGACTGTTAATGTCTTTGATGTCTTCCGTAATCCCGTTGCCATCAAAACTGCCAACTTCTCGCTGACTTGCAAAGGCTTCTGTCTGCCAGGTAAATGACCTGTAGAGCCTCTGTCCAGCTGGTCTCCAGACATATGTCAGATCGATGCCTTCCATTGTGTGCCTGAAATTTCTCTGTGTTACGGTATTATTATCATTGTCACTGATATCGCGTGTCTGAAAACTGAAACCCAGTTCAATAGTGGAGTTGTTAGTAATTGGGAAGAAATTCTTCAAGTGTGCCAGATATATCTGGTCTCTTCCACTTACACCTTCTACTCCATCCCGATTACTTGATGGTGTAAGGATCTCTGCGGTAAATTCAGAGTAAACATCCCATGGATTCGGTATCAATCCGTTTATAGAGATTCCGGGCTCCTTTTGACCCTCCGTTCCCAGAAAATTCTTTATGGGACTGGGATAGTCTATCTGTGATATTTCGGGTCTGTGGGTCTTGTTCATCCTTCCAAAACTGGTCCTGAATATACCGGTTTTTGCCTGTAATCCAAACGGAAGATAGAGCCATGTTACAAACCCTTCTTCTATAGATATACTACCGCCGTCTTCAGAGGTAAGATAGAAATCTGCCCGTGCAAAAGGATCAAGTACGCCCTGCAAGCCAAGCTCCATCTCTCTCAGACTGATCCTGTCAGCAAATTCATTTTCGGTAAATGTGCCGTCTCCCCGTCCTTCTTCAATACTCTTTTCCGGCCAGGTAACATTTGCTACAGAATCACCAATGGCGCTTATGTTCATCATGAGGTTCTGGAACATCTGCCCTCCTGTAAAACCTCCGGGTGTAGCCTGTAAGCTTGGCAAAGAAGATAACGCCTGTTGATCATCAAAATCAACCTGTTCATCCTTATCGCTAAATAGTAATTCCAGTTCATTTTCCAGTTCAGCATTTTCTTCCTCTATGGCTTTCTGTTCACTCAGCTTTGCAATCTTATCCTGCATTTCATTAATCCTTGCCTCGTAGTCATTTTTCATTTCCATAATCAAGGTTTTCATCTCCTGGACTTCCTGGCTTAAAATATCCTGATTTGCCAGAACAATGTCCGGCAGAAAGAGAAACAAAGACATACAGCATAGGTATATAAATATTTTTCTGCGCATATTGACCCTCCGTACTCAATAATGATTTTTTGATCAGTTGTATTTCATAAAAAAGTGTAAACGTGGAATTGCGTCCTACCTGTTATTTTCAGGAAGACTGCATGCCATATCCACCTTCAAAATTTACACAAACTGGGAATGTTCCCATTATGAACCTAACTGAAGTTGAATGTTAATAATTCTTTGTTTTTAAATGGATTGAATTATGAAAGGAATAATGGTGGTGCGCGTGAGTGGTATTTCCCGTTATTGAGGAAATAATATGTTTGATGTTTGTTTATATATAACCCGGATGTGTCCGGTATAAAGGATGAAACGTCCAGAGACAACTGGACTCTCTTAGGTGCATGCTTGAGCCATTTACAGATAATACAATCGTCTTCATTATGATCGTTGTAACAGAAAATGGGGGTGTTATTATCAACCGTACCAGCATTCGAAGCAGTATTCTCTGAATGGCCTTTTTCAACGCTATGTCCATGAAATGCGGACTCGTCGAATGCGTGAAACCCACCTGCCGTAATGCAGAGAACTATATAAGGTACTAAAAAAACTATAGATAGCTTTTTTAATTTCTGTTTTGATCTAAAAAAATACATGACATTATCAAAAGTAATTATGGAATATACAACAACTGAAGTTAGCAAACTTTATTTTGGTTGTCAAATATTTTTTCAAATGAAGAGGGTTCTTATGATGACTTAAAAATGGATGATTGCCTGCTTATTAATAGAAATCAAGTTAAAGGCAATCCTTCGTCTCCTCACCCGAAAGTGTCGGGTCGGTGCTCATAGATGACGTCCCACTGATCACATTCATACGCTAAGAGTAAACTCTGTCGAAGTGTTATTCTTTACGTATTATACTAAAACGAGGGAAGGAATACATTACGGTCGCTAGACTATGCATTCAGCCTGATGTCATGATTCCGTACATGGTTTAATAACTCCTTTTTAATAGTAAGGCTAATAGTGTTCATGTTTAATTGTTTGTCGTTGTATTGAGTACTCATTTTGTTTAGAAGATCCAGAACTTCGTTATGTGCTCTTGAGTGGTCTGAATCAAAATTTCTGTTATTTGTTTGTGCCCATTTCTCTTCGAAATCAAAATGGCTGGAAGCTGCCTTTCTAAAGAGTTCAAAACTTTCCTCCTTTGCAACCTGACTTAAGTTCTCTTCTGAGAGTTTCGAAAGCAGTAAATCCATGTTAGCATGCTGAATGTCAAGTTCTACAATTCCTATGTCATAAGATGAATATTTACTGAAAATATTATTTATATAAAGTGTTAATTCAGAAAAATTAACAGGTTTTTGAATTATAAAGTCTGCTTTCAATGCCTCTTCTTTTTCAGTTCTGGGAGAATTTCCCCACCCTGTGATGATTCCCACCTTTGGCTTCTTTTCTAGTGTTCTTACCGCTTTTATAATATCATACCCCGATACCTCCGGCATAACCAGGTCAGTCAGAACAAGATCAAAATGTTCGGTTTCTAATAGTTTGATGGCTATGACACCACTGTTAGCACTCTTAACATTGTGTCCGTCTTCTAAGAAATACTCACTTAAAAGATTGCAGATGTTCTGCTCATCATCTACTATCAAGATGCGTAACCCTTCTGCTTTTATTTCCACTTCAGATTCGAAAGCTAGATCTGGTTTGACAGTTTTCCCTGACATTGGAAGACTAATAGTAAATGTGCTACCGCTACCTACCTCACTTTCTACATCGATCCTGCCATCATGTCTGGTAATTATGCCGTAAGCCATGCTCATGCCCAATCCGGTCCCTGTTCCAACCTTAGTGGTAAAGAACGGGTCAAAAATATTTTTTTGTACATCCTTTTTCATACCCACGCCAGTGTCAGAGATACTGACAAATACTATATTCTCTTCCCTCCATGTACGATAGGAGAGAGTACCGCCATCAGGCATTGAATCCAGGGCATTATTTACAATATTTATCATTATTTCTCTCAATTCTGATTGGTTTCCCATTACACATAATACGTCCTTGAAATCATCCGCATTTATTTTGTAATGTATTCCATTAGCATGGGCAATATTTTGCCATCTTGGCATGGTAAATTCAATCACCTGTTTAATCAAATTCCTTATATCTGTCGGGACAAAATTAGTGTTATCTATTTCTATATTAGTATACTCTCGCATCCTGCGTACGATTTCAGCACCATCAAGAGATGCTTTAATAATAGTATCAACTCTTTTCTCTAATTTCTTATCATCTTTACATTTTTTCTTTATCTGTAGTGCAAAGCCTTTAACGATTGCAAGAATATTATTAAATTCATGAGCGACACCTGAGGTTATCAGGCCCATTGATTTCATTTTTTCTGACCGCAGGAGTGTCTCCTCGATCCTTTTACGTTCAGTCAAATCTCTGGCAATCCCTATAAAGGCTAGTTGTTCATCTTCTGTCTTATAGGAGGATATAGATAATTCAATTGGAATCTCAAGCCCTGCTTTCGTCATTCCTGAAACCTCCATTGGCTCATCAATGATTTTTGTTTTATCAGACTTTACAAATTGATTCAAACCCTCATGGTACGGTATTTTATATTTTTCTGAAATTATGGTTGTAATTGATTGTCCTATAATTTCACTTTTTGAATATCCAAAGATTTTTTCTGCTAATTTATTCCAGACGGAAATCACCCCTTTTTCATCAGTACTGATAATAGCATCCTGTGCGGCCTCTATAAGTTGCCGATAATTTTCTTCAGATTTTCTGAGTAACTTCTCTGCGTACTTTCGATCAGCAATTTCATTTGTAAGCCCCTCCGCCATTTTGTTAAAGTTGGAGGTAAGGAGGCCTATTTCATCTCCTGATTCTACTTCTGCCTTTAGCGAGTAATCACCTTCCGCGATTTTTTGTGTAATCCGTGTTAACTTCTGAATAGGATTCAGGATACGCGTCCTTGACCATCGAATAAAAAGAAGAAAAACAAGAAGAACAAATGCAAAAATAAATAAGTTGATCTGTAAACTTCTTTTTGCATTTAATCCCATCTTTGATATATAAGCTTTTGTCTCTACATCGGCAATCTTCGAGATAGCAAATCCCGTATTAATTGCCTTTGTTGCTGCAGCAAACCAGGCTGACGCGCTTACCGGATAATCTACACATTTAACTTGTTTCATAATTATCCAGTATTTATCGGTATCAGTCTTAACTGCAGGGAAAAACGGTTCATAAATAATTGCATCTCCGGAAACTAAATGTAAAACTCCTTTATTACCTGATAAAATTTGTTCTGCAACGTCCGGGTAATCCTGTCTTATATTCTGGTGTGACTTGTTGAGTGGCTTTACTATTCCCCACTCTTTCGTGTTATCCGGATGATGGAGATAAAACCCATTTTTATCGGTTAGAATGTAGTTTCCTTTTGTTCTATCATCTATTACTTTGTGCGAAAGAAACGGATTATCTGCATATGTAATTACTTTAAAAACGACAACGCCGGCTTGCTTTCCATCCACGAACATAGGCGTTGCAAAATGAATAATATGATTATAAGGAATTTTAGATCTTTCGTTCTCAATGTTAAGTTCAATTGGAGATATGTACACACTTCCCTGAGCCATATTTATAGTTTTCTTGAAATAATGTTTTTTGCTTCTGTCCTTTAATTGCGAGAGAGGGGTTATATGGGTGGTGTTGCCACTAAAGTCAACATGTACACGCTCATGTCCGAACCTGTCTATAAACTGAATCTGGTTATAGGTTTTATGTACTTGAGAGAAAAATTCAAACAGTTTCGTGACAACATTTTGTTGTTCAGATATTTGAGTATTGTTTCCTGAATTCACACATTTAGCCAATTCGGATACATTGATATGCTTGCTTACGCTTAATAGATCTTTGGATATTCCGGAAAAATAATTACTTACATCCATCTTTATCTTTGTAATTTGAGTAGAGGAGATAGCTATTTCATTTTCCTTTTTTCTGCTTGCGTTAAAAATATTTCCCCTTAAAAGTTGAAATGATTGCAGGAACTCTTCCTCAAATCCCAATAAAGCCTGTTTCATTTGATCTGAAGTGGATACTAGATCTTTTAACAATAGTATTTGATCAAGGGGATGTTCTATTATTGCATGGTAACGTTGGATTTCTTCATAAATTTCACGGGAAATAGGTTTTCCTGCTGCAATAGTATTACCAATAAGAGCACGTTCCAATCCGACGAATTCACACAACTTAGCAATATTAGGACCAAGAATATTACTCATATAGATTATCCTTTCGTCCATCTTTTCTGATGTGAAGGCAACATTGCGCAGATCAAATTCATTATTAACATTGATGGTAGTAACATTAAGCCACTCTTCTCTGGAGATGCTATTGCCTGCAATCTTTGGGCGAGCAGATAATAGCCGCTGATATCCTTCAGTCCATATATATAATTCCTTTTTGAGTATCTTATTATCCTCTAACTTTATCATTTTTTTTATAAGCTTTTCTGCTTGAAAGGCTTCTGTATCCCCTTTCTTTCTCATTTCAAGGAAATTTGAGAAGAGAGGTGATGAATCACCTTTACCACTTCCAAGAATGGTAGCCCCATACCCACGTTCAATAGCATGCCATTCCGCCGCAGTATTAAGATGTCCTATAATCTTATTCTTAATTGTATATTCATCTGAAAGCGTTCTCGATTCAAGAGACTTTTTTATCGATTTTCCTACCAGTACAATCAAGATACAAAATAGAATTGACGAAACAACTATCAGCTGAAATTTAATAGTTTTCTTGCTCGGAATCATCGTCTTATTTTGTCTCCCAATCTTAAATTATATGTTTCTGCCTCTGGCCACATCATGTTAAATAATACCTTCTTATCCAATCCTGCTATCTATTTCTTCAATTAATCTTTCACTGACTTCTGTTTTGTTAAGAAATGTAAGGCTTTTATCCATGTCCTTAAGGATTACATAAGCTTGTTCCGGATAGCCGCTGACTACAATGATTGGTATATCAACGTACTCAGGTATGTTTCTTATAAGACGGAAAAAAGTATCACCGGCCATCAGATCTAATAACATATCAAGGATAATTAAATCCGGCTTCTCTTCTTCTAATTTTTCCATCGCCTCATCTCCATCATAAGTACAGATGATTTTGTAATCCGTATCCTCTAACAACTCTGTATAAAGGTCGTGGAAAGATTGGTCATCTTCAACAATCATTATTTTTTTGCTCATTTTTATTCTCCTCTTTCTTCGACAAACAATAAACGTGCTAACTTAGATGATAATATTAATAAATTCTCCATGATTCTCATCAATTTCCAGCATCATCCGGTTTGGTTTTTGCGAGTAACACGTAGGGCAATCCTTTAGGTTTGCTTTCGTACATAAATGGCAAGGCTAACGCCTCGCCCTACGTCTCTACCAACAATTTGGATATTAAAGAACTGTACTCGCAAAAACCTAACCGGACACTACTGATCAATTTTAGGAATATGTACATTAAATCTGCCGAGTACCTTGGGCCTTAGAAAATTAAATTAATATACGGTCTAATCATTATCTAATCGAGAGACCCAAAAACTATAATACACATATTTACTGTGCAAAATAGCGTCTACGGTAATAACCCTAATAATAGATAATTTCTTTATAATGCGCAATCAGGGAATACCTGAATATGTACTTCGAAATACCTGAATCAATTGGGAATTAAAACTGATGGAATGATGGCATAGATGTGGCTAATTAACCACTTTTAGAGGGAGATTATTCCTTCACGTATGGCATATCTGGTAAGGTCTGCGATATTGTTTACATCAATTTTTTTCATAACTCTATTACGATGAGACTCAATGGTCTTTATACTTAAAAGGAGACTTGAGGCTATCTGCTTTGCAGACTTACCCTCCGCCAGAAGTTGAAGCACTTCAACTTCCCTTGACGTCAAGAGCGAACGAATCGAACTATCTCTATCTGGTGATTGTTTCAGATAGTCTTCCGTAACAGTACTAGCCACATCGGGGCTAATATAAATTTTGTCCCCGATAATCACACGAATCGCAACTATCAGTTCTTTGAAAGCACTATCCTTCAACATGTAGCCCGAGGCACCTGCTTTCAACATTCCTTTTATAAACCGCTTATCCGAATACATCGATAAAGCCAACACCTTTACTCCAGGTGACATCTCTGTGATCTGACGGGTAGCATCTATACCGTTTAATTCCCGCATACCTATATCCATAATAACAACATCAGGTGATAGTTCTTTTACGTACTTTAATGCTATTCTTCCGTTCTCTGCCTCGGCAACTACCTCCATATCCGGCTGCCTCTCAAGCAGGGAACGGAGACCGTCTCTTATGATCATATGATCATCCGCAATAATCACCTTTATCATCTTATTATTTTGCACCTCTATCTCCTTTCTGCTGTCCCAATGGCATTGCCAACGTGATATGGGTACCGTGGCCGTGTTTCGATCCAACATCGAAATTTCCACCGAAGTACTCCATTCTCTCACGTATACTGAAAAGGCCAAAACCGCTGAGATCGTTTACTGAAAATTGAACTTTTGATGAATCAAATCCGATACCATCATCCTCAATACTAATTTGGATACTGTTCCCCTCTCTTTGCACTGACACCTTAATTCTGTCTGCCCGGGCATGTTTGATAACATTAAACAGCAATTCGCGTACTGACTTGAAGAGAAAGGAACTTACATCATCGTCAAGTATCTTGCCTTCACCATTACCTTCATAATCTATCAGGATATTATGCCGTTCCCTGAATTGTTCTATTAACCACTCCACGGCAGACTCAAAACCTAGCTCGTAAAGAATAGGTGGGCTTATTTCAAAAGTTAATGCCCGTGTTTCCTGAATTGCATTACTCAGAAGTTCTTCGGTTTCACGCAAGACACGGTCACTATCAGTATCAACTTGAGGGGCTTTTAGTTCTTCCAGCTTCATTTTTATGACAGTCAGGGCCTGACCTATTCTATCATGCAGATCCTCTGAAATACGGCGACGTTCACGCTCCTCGGCTAATGACAACTCGGATGAAATATGCTTGAGCTGTGCCTGATAGGTAACCAGCTTTTCTTCCGCACGTTTACGATTGGTGATATCATGATAGTGTTCAATACGACCGCCTACGTAAATCCCTGATTTAATCGGCATGCTATTGTGTAACAGCCAGCGTTCTTTCCTCTGTCCTTCCGGAAGTACGTGACATTCGAAACTCTCTATATAAGTGTTATTGCTGTATGTTGCGAATACCCTCTCGACAAAGGTTTCCTGATCATCGAGGATGTGTACAAGTTTCTCACGAATGGTCTGTCGTTTATCCTTGCCTATAATCTCTTCTCGGCACAGACCAAAATACTGTTCCAAGGCTTTATTGACCCAGATAATCTGGAAATTAGCATTCAGGATAAAGATTCCAACAGTAGAATTGTCCAGCACATCGTCAATCAAAGAGCGGAAAGTGGCTTCAGATTCTTTCAGGTCCTTTTCAATTTTCTTGCGTTTGGTAATATCTTCAGCAATACCTTCCACCGAGATGACTTTATGACTTTTATCAAAGACGGGAACCTCTTGAACAGACAAAGTACGCACGGAACCGTCCTTGTGGTATATTTCAAGTTCGTAAGGAGGTTGTTTAAAGCCCTTTATACTCAAATCTGTGTGTCTTGCCACCTTGCTGTTACTTGGATTATCCGTTAGGTATTCAGAATAGTGTGTAAGGAATTCTTCAGCATTATAGCCAAGAATGTTGGTAATCGCAGGGCTTAGATACGTGAATACGCCTTCCGTATCGTGAGAATAGAGGAAATAATTGTCCTGAAGGTTTTCTATCAGCCTGCTATACTTTTCTTCTGATTTATGTAAAACTTCTACAGCTTGCTTACGCTCGGCGATGTTACGGACATAGGCACATATATGTTCTTTGTCGTTGTACTTAAGATAACTTGCTGAAACTTCCACCGGAAATACATGCCCGTTCTTACTCTTATGACGTGATTCAAAAGACATCGAACCGTCCACCTTCATCTGCTGCCAATGGGTTGACCATGATTGCGTATGGAAGTCAGGATCTACGTCAGGGACCGTCATAGAAACAAGCTCTTCGTAAGTATACCCCAGTGATTGACATGCTGCATGATTTACATAAGATATGTTTCCATTAACTCCTATCCAAAAGGTAGCATCAGAACTTTTGTCAACGGCAAACCTGGTAAATTGTAAAATTTCGTCCACATGTTTACGCTCCTTGATTTCATGTTCAAGAGCGAAAACCTTTGTCTGTAATTTATCTACTAAACGCTCATTGTATAGCTCAAGTGTGTCCCTGTCATCTTCCAATACTATCTCTTGTAGCTTTGTTTTATCTTTATCTACACCTGCCATTAAACCTTGTACTATCTTCAAAAATTCCTCTGGTTCAATGGGTTTTCGAATAAATTTTACTACTCCCAACTTTAAGGCAAGTGCTTCATCTTTTTCATCAGTAAAAGAAGCGGAATAAAAAACAAAAGGAATATTTTTCAACCTCTTATCCTTCTTCACACTTTTACAAAGCATAAACCCATCCATTACGGGCATGAGAATGTCAGAGATTATAAGATCATAGCATTTTTGGGTATGGAGCTTTTCAAGTGCATCTTTACCGTTAATTGCCGATACGACACTGTACCCAAATTCTGTTAGTAAAGCGTCCAACAGTATAAGGTTACCTTCCATATCATCCACTATTAGGATATTTCCGGTCTTTGATTGTGGATTCTGGATTTCAGTTTTTATTTTCAGCACTCCTTGATATTGTGTAATTAAAAGAACTTCATATCCTTAAACAGAAAACAAGGTTGAATATCGGCAGTTTTGATAATTCTACCTATGTGTAGCTTACTTTCTACAAAAAATACAAAAATTGGCAAGAGAAAAAATGGAATGGAAAAGGCAAAATCTACCGTCCCCCATTAACGTTTATGCTCCTACTTTTCAAACAGGGAACGGAGACGCTCTTTTACGATTTTGTGATCATTTGTAATAACCACCTTTATCATTTTGCGACTCTATCGCCTTTGTGTTGTTCCAATGGCATTGCCAACGTGATACAGGTTCCCTGCCCTGGTTTCGATTCAACATCAAAATTTCCACCGAAATGCTCCATTCTTTCACGTATACTGAAAAGGCCGAAACCGCTGAGATCGTCTACTGAAAATTTGATCTTGGAGAAATCAAATCCGACACCATCATCCTCAATGCTAACTCTGATTCCATTCTTCTCTCTTCGTACTAACACTATTATCCTGTCTGCCCTGGCATGTTTGATGACATTAAACATCAACTCGCGTGCTGACTTGAAGAGGAAGAAACTGACATCATCATTCAATACCCTGCCATTACCATTACCATCATAGTCTATTGGAATATTGTGCCGCTCCCTGAATTGTTCTATTAACCATTCCATGGCAGGTTCAAAACCAAGCTCGTAAAGGATAGGTGGGCTTATTTCAAACGTCAATGTCCGTGTTGCCTGAATCGCATTATCCAGAAGCTCTCCGGTCTCATTCAAGACACGGTCGCTATCAGTGCCAACATGGGGATCTTTCAGCTCTTCCAGCTTCATTTTTATGGCAGTCAAGGCCTGCCCTATTCTATCATGTAGATCCTCTGAGATACGGCGACGCTCACGCTCCTCGGCTAATGACAACTCAGATGAAATATGCTTGAGCTGTTTCTGATAGGAAAACAGTTTTTCTTCCGCGCGTTTACGCTTTGTGATGTTTGTTGATATTCCACATATCCTATCCGGAATCCCACTTGAATCAAATAATGGAAATTTCAGGGAAATGTAAGTATTCGGACCATCATCTTGAAGCACAGTTTCCTCCATCTCCAACGGAATACCTGCTTTGATTACACTCCGGTCGTTTGCCCGTAGTGCCCCAGCCATCTCTCCAGGGAAGATATCCATATCTGTCTTGCCCATAATCTCATTACGATTAACGTGAAATAGAGTTTCAAATTGTTGGTTTACGAGTATGTATTTGCCATTCATGTCCTTAAGATAAATTATGGCGGTAGAATTATCCAGGATGGATTGTATTTGCTCCTTACTCTTTTGCAATAAATCCTCAGCTTTTGTAAGTTGGACTATTTTTATCTGTAGTGCTTCGTTTGCTTTTGCCCACTCTTTCGTACGCCTGGCCACTTTTTGCTCCAGAGATTTGTTGAGATTTTTTCGCTCATTCTCTAAATGTTTGCTTTCAGTAATATCACGTGCAGATCCAAGCACGCCTATTATTTCTCCTTTATTATCCCGTAATGGTATATTTTTATATTCACACAATACACCTGTATCTTTGAAGCATACTTCTCGTTTAAGGCTTTCACCTTTCAATGTCCTTGTATATAGCTCCGTTGCCTTTTTAAGATTTTCTTCGTCAAACAGAGGCGCAAAAGATTTACCAATAAACTCTTCCGGTTTATGACCGGACAATTTTTCAAAAACTCTATTTAGAAATAACACATTTCCTTCTGTATCACAGATGTATACCAGATCAGAAATATTATCAAATAATAATCCATATTTCTCAAGATCACTGTTCTTTTGCTGGAGAGTTGCGTATTCTCTATTAAGTTGTCTATCTGCGATTTTAAAAACTCCTTATAACTCTTGAAACAAAAAGATTTTAATCAACACCTGTTATTTTACCATATTCAGGAATTTTGATGATTTTAATTTGTAGCGGTAAAACCAGGAAATGTCTTGGTTACTCTATATAACAAGAGCACTTATGTCAAGCACGCAAAATGTTTGTAAATCTTCTTTGGCTTTATTGGACATGCCATTTTCATTTGACACCGTTATGTCAGTGCAGATATAATGATTCCTGCTTTATGAAAGTAAAATTCAAAATATGGATGGAACAGGATGGTAGTATGGCCTTTGCCGAAGGGAGGAGGATGCTGCTGGAAGCTGTGGATCGTTTAGGTTCTTTAAATGCGGCAGCAAAGGAGTTGGGAATGTCGTATCGGGCAGCATGGGGAAAGATAAAGGCGACAGAAAAGGCGTTAGGTCTGAAGCTATTAGATGTCACAACCGGCGGAAAGGGTGGTGGTGGAGCAAAATTAACTCATGAGGCGCGGGAGCTTGTTTCATCATATAATAATTACGTAAATAAAATGAGTTTAATTGTTGAAAAAGAGTTTAAACTTATGTTTAAACAGAAATAGGATAATTTGTATTAATTTCAGCAGTGTCCGGTTAGGTTTTTATATGTAACACGTAGGGCAATCCTTTAGGTTTGCTTTTGTGCATTAAGCGTAAGTCTAAAGCCTCGCCCTACGTATTTTCCGAAAGATCGGGTATAAAAACAGTACGCGCAAAAACCTAACCGGATGACGCTGTATTAATTTATTATTTACGGGATTATTATAAATGGCCAGTAAGGTTTGCGGTACGATTACCAGGGTGGTTAAAGGGCATATACATGCTAATGTTCAGATCTTGTGGAAGTCTATTCCTCTTAGCGTTGTTATTACAACGGCGTCCTGTGAGGATATGCACATTTCTGAAGGTGACTCTATTACTGTCCTCATCAAGGGTACGGACGTCATGCTTGCCAAATCCTTCTCTGGTATGATCAGCGCAAGGAACAGGGTCAATGGAGTAGTAAAACGGATTATTGAGGGAGACGTTGTGTCCAAGGTGTTCGTAGAATCCCAGGAAGAGATGCTTCATGCAATTATTACCAATACTTCATTGAAAGAGATGGATATCAGTGAGGGTAATGAGGTTACGGCAATTGTAAAATCAACGGAGTTAATACTCTATAAAGATACTTAATTTAGTGCTCTACGGGTGGACTTAGCCCCTAGCATGTCATTCTGAAGGAGGAACGACTGAAGAATCTATTCATGAAAATCTCATTAACCTCACGAAATATATTGACTTACTAACGAGAGATTCTTCGCTTCACTCAGAATGACAACGGTATATTTTCTTGTGGCATAAGTGAATAAAATTGGGATTTCTATATAATTAAATTATGAAAATAAATACAGGATACGGGTTGTTCATTGTAACCATCTTGATATTTGGTTTTTCTCTTTCTGTTCAGGCAGGTGACAATATTCTGATTGCTGCCGCATCGAATCTGAGATTTGCCATGCATGAGGTCTGTCAGGATTTCCAGGAAGAGAATCCTTCAATTCAGACAAAGGTGTCATATGGTTCTTCAGGCAACTTTTTTGCGCAGATAAGTCAGGGGGCGCCTTTTGATATCTTCTTTTCTGCGGACACTACATACCCGGAGCTGCTTGAGAAGGAGGGCTTCACAGTAAAAGAGTCTCAAAAAGTTTATGCTGTGGGAAAGATAGTACTCTGGTTTCCGAAAGTCTCTAACGCAGATCCTGATAAAGGGTTTCAGGCCGTTACATTTCCTACGGTAAAGAAACTCGCCATTGCAAATCCTCGGCATGCACCATATGGTCGTGCTGCAGAGGAATCACTTCGTTATTACGGTCTCTGGGAAGACGTCAAAGAAAAACTGATATATGGTGAAAACATATCACAGACAGCACAATTTGTTCATACGGGAGCTGCTGACGCGGGAATTGTTGCCCTCTCTCTGGCAATCTCACCAAAGATGTTACATGAAGGACGATACTGGGACATTCCCGATGAGTCACATAGCGATATCGAACAGGTTTATGTTGTTTTAAAAAAAGGGAAAGAAAAGAAAAGTATCAGGAAATTCCTGGATTTTATCCACGGGGAAAAGGGGGGTAATATACTTTCCCAATACGGTTTTGTCATTCCCGGTACCGGAGAAAACGGGTCATGAACTTTGCCGCACCACTTCTCCTAAGTCTGAAACTTTCAAGTGTCACCACTCTGTTACTTCTTGTTTTGGGTGTACCCTTTGCTTACTGGCTTGTTTTTACCAAATTTCGATGGAAATTCCTAGTGGAATCTGTGGTTGCACTCCCACTTGTTCTTCCACCTACGGTACTGGGTTTTTACCTGCTTATAGTCATTGGGGCAAACAGTTTTGTTGGGCAGTGGTATGAGAGCATTTTCAACAAGCCACTTGCCTTTTCCTTTCAGGGTCTGGTTTTAGGGTCATTTCTATATAGCCTTCCCTTTGCTGTACAACCCATTCAAACCGCTTTTTCATCAGTAGACAAGAAACTATTGGAAGCGTCCTGGTCACTGGGCAGATCAAACATATACACTTTTTTTAGAGTTATTCTCCCACTATCACGCCACGGTATTATTACCGGCTGTGTGCTTTCGTTCGCACACACCCTTGGAGAGTTTGGAGTGATACTGATGATTGGAGGAAACATTCCTGGCATTACCAGGGTTGCTTCTGTGGCTATCTATGATGAGGTGCAATCTTTGAATTACGGTACTGCCAATATGTACGCGGCCATTTTGTTGTCATTTTCATTTATCATCTTGGCGCTAGTGTACTTCACTAACAGGAGATTTACTCGCACCATGTGATCAGGAGAAGTTAAAAGTGTCTACTTAACTGCCAATCAGTTCGGGCAGGATGTTTGCCCGCCCGGCAAGCCGATCGGACGGGGAGTGTGCTAAATTTGTAAAAAATGAATATGTATTATACAAAAATTAATGATTCTCTTTTTTTTCATAACTTTAGTCACTTTAGTTCACTTCACACTTTAGTCACTTTATCCGGAGACTATTATTGCTAAGCATCAACCTGAAAAAAACCTGGAATAGCTTTGTGCTGGATGTCTCTTTTGACATTCCTCGTGGAAAAATAACTGCGTTGTTTGGGCCGTCTGGCGCTGGTAAATCGAGTATATTGCGCCTGATTTGCGGGCTTGAAATGGCTGAAGATGGGTTTATCTCCAATGGAAATGAGACATGGTTTGATAGGGCAAAGGGAATTAACCTTCACCCTCAGCAACGTTCTGTTGGATTTGTTTTCCAGGATTACGCATTGTTCCCTCACATGACGGTAGAAAAGAATGTGGCGTACGGGGTTAAAGAGAAGTGGAGAATGAAGGAGATAAAGGATCTCATCGACATTGTAGGTCTTTCTGGTTACGAACGACACTACCCTGCACAATTATCTGGTGGGCAGAAGCAGAGAGTCTCCCTGATCAGGGCCATCGCCAGGAAGCCTGATATTCTGCTCCTTGATGAACCTTTTTCTGCACTGGATTGGCAGACACGTATTCAACTGCAGGATGATGTTAAAAATATTATCACACAGTTTAATGTAACAACTATGTACGTTACTCACGATGTATCGGAAGTCTACAAACTGGCAAATCACGTAATTGTACTAGAATCAGGTAAAGAAGTTAAGCGGGGAACACCGGAAGAGGTTTTTTTAGGGAAAAGGTTGAGTACGCGAGTCCAGGTAACAGGCAAGGTGGTGGGAATAGAACATGATTCTATCATGGCATCTGTTACTATTTTGCATGCAGACCAGTTTTTTAAGACATTAATAGATACAGAAGAATTGAAGTCCTTGAATTTAGCGATAGGAGACGATGTTATTGTAGGTGTAAAATCTTCTGATGTAATCCTGTTTAAGATATGAAGAAAGTTATAGTAATCTTATAACGCCGGAGTCAGATTGTACGCCCTTGTTACATGCATTTATCATGCGCAACCTTAAAAGCCCACTCTGAAAAAAGTCTTTCAGAGGCCACTCTCTTTCTACCAGCATCTTCAATATTTGATACACTCGAAGAGCTTTTCAATTCAGCTAAGAAATTATCGAAGTTACTAACCAACTTATTGCTAAAAGCCTTCAGATGCAAATCGTCTTCAATAAATAAAAAAGGTAATTCTATTATTGGCGACTTTATTTGAGTTTCAATTGGAGTTGAGAAACTCCGCTTAGTTGGCGATTCAACTTCCAATGCTCTGATGTGTTTAAACAGGCTATATTCAATCGTATTCTTTTGAAAATAGAAGAGATCGAAATAGATGTTTGTTGTACAGCCGTCCTTTTTTTCTGGATAAGTAATATATTCGATATTAGGGAAAGGTATGCATAAATTTTCACTTCTAAATCTTACAACTGGAACTTTATGTAGCTCAACTTTTTTGTATTTTAAGTGGTAATAATATTTTGTCGTTTTTTCAGTTAAGCCTTCCTCCCACCAAAACTTTCCTCCATCACTCTCAGAGTCTCCTATCTCAATCGTGAAATCAGGATCAATATCGTAGAACGCTGAATCAATTCCATCATATTGCCAATTATTGAAATCTAGTAAAACCTTCTTAAAACGGTCAGACGCTTTGTCATTAAGCCCGAAACGTTCTCGCCACATAGCCTCAATTTCATAAGGGTTGGCACAGCGGTCTTTAGGTGTATTTGTGTCACCTAATCTAGAATAGATAACACCTGATCTAACAGTAGATTTACCATTTTTTACATCTTCGGTAATGAAATAAGTTTATTCTTTGAATCTCTAATTGTTAATAGATCGATTTCTATATCATCAAATATATGTGAGCTTAATTCCATACTTGGTATGTTGTAATTAGCAAACCTCATTTTTCTAAAGTAATCTAAGATATCAGCTTGAGTATTTCTTTTGTCATCAGCATTAATCCCTACCATCTCATAGTCATCATTAACACCAAAAATGATATAGCGATCACCTTTGTACAGAATATTTGCCATGCATAGAACATCATGTAGAAGATCAGGAAGATTCTTATGGTGCTTTAATTTGAAATCCCACCATTCACCTTCTCTTTCTTCTTGCACTAACTGTTCAATCAAATCTCGCATATTGCTCCAATTCTAAGCATGTAACAGTTAAATATACAGCGACTATGATATTGGAAATATACGGCTGCCGTATATTTCCAATATCCTGACAAATGTCTGTAAATCAAAAAAATAAAACATAACCTGTCCTTATCGAGCGGTAACAACTTTTTATTTGTAAACTTACAATAGGCGTTATAACCTACTCACGCCTAATAGTTCAAGGGGATTTTTTTGTATTACTGTTTGCTATCTAAAGGAAGCAATTGAATTGAAAAAAGATTTGTAAGGATTACGTCGGGTATAGAAACCCGACCTACAAAGAATATTGGCATCATGTAGGGCGCGTTTCCATACGCGCCTGCCAACGGTATTGTCAGGCAATAAAAAACCCATCGTTCTATCTTTTTACAGATAAAACGATGGGTTATATTTTATCAAAAACGGTTATTCTTATTTATGTCCGTTTAATTTTTCAATCTTAACTGCACACGACTTGTACTCAGGGATCTTACATACCGGATCGAGTTTGTCGTTAGTCAGGAGATTTGTCAATGCATCTCTGTTATGGAATGCAAGGAAGGTAATACCTGGCTGTACTCTGTCAGTTATATGTACCTTAACTTCCATCTTACCTCTCCTTGTACTGGCAAGTATCTTTTCACTGTCCTGTATGTTAAGCATTCTGGCATCAAACGGGTTCAGCTCCAGTGATTCTTCCGGCCATTTGTCCATTATCGTAGTTGATCTCGTTGTCATCGATCCGTTGTTATAGTGTTGCCTACGACGTCCGGTTGAGAGGATTAAAGGATACTTGGCATCAGGTACTTCAGCCGAAGCAATGTGTTCACTGAAATTAAACTTTGCCTTCCCATTCGGCCTGCCAAATTTCTCTTCATACATTATTGTAGTTCCCGGGTGGTCTAAACTCGGACATGGCCACTGAATTCCGTCCGGATCACATCTCTCATGATTAACACCCGCAAACATAGGTGCAACACTTGCAAGCTCGTCCCATATTTCCGAAGCTGACGAATATTCCATATTTTTTATTCCAAGCGCCTTGGCGACAAGACATATGGTCTCCCAATCAGCTTTGCCACACAGTGGCTCTATCGCCGTTCGAATCAGCTGAATTCGTCTTTCTCCATTGGTAAATGTCCCATCCTTTTCAGCGTGACTTGAACCGGGCAGAACTACATCAGCAAGTTCCGTTGTTTCCGTCGGAAGTATATCCTGCACTACAAGGAAATCTAACTTTTTTAGTCCACTTACTACATAATTAACATTAGCATTCGTATGGGCAGGATCTTCACCAAAGATATAATAACCCTTTAACTTGCCTTTATTCATCGCTACGTCCATCTCTGTGCATGTCAGGCCTATCTTATCATCCAGTTTGGTTTTCCACGCTTTTTCAAACTTCTTCTGTGCCTTATCATCACCAACGTTCTGATATCCAACAAATTTATTAGGCAGTGCTCCCATGTCACACGCACCCTGTACATTATTCTGACCACGAGTAGGATTTATTCCTACGCTTGATCTTCCAAGATGCCCGGTAACGGTAGCAATGTTTGCAAGCGACATAACGTTGGCTGTGCCGGTTGAATGTTCTGTCATTCCAAGACTGTAAAGAATCATTGCGTTTTTCGCATTTGCATACAACCTGGCGGCTTCAATAATCCTGTCCTTGGCGACACCCGTTATACCTGAAACGTATTCCGGTGTGTATTTCTTGACACCTTTTTTGATTTGATCAAACCCTTCTGTACGTCCCTTGATAAACTCCTTGTTCTCAAGCCCTTCTTTTATGATTACGTGTATCATTCCATTTAACAGAGCTATATTTGTACCGGGTATCAGGTTCAACCATACATCCGCCTTTTCCGCAAGTTGTGTCTTTCTCGGGTCGCCTACAATCAGTTTTGTCCCTTTTTTCAGAGCATCTTTTACTTTAAGACCTTGAATCGGGTGTGCTTCATAGGGATTAGCGCCAATCACGAATAATAGATCTGTATCACGTATCTGATTAAATGAATTAGTCGCGGCACCGCTTCCATAGCACGCGGCTAACCCAGACACGCTGGCGCTGTGGCATACTCTTGCGCAGTTATCAACATTATTTGTGCCCATCATTCTGGCAAGCTTCTGGAATATATAGTTCTCTTCATTTGTACACCTCGATGAAGAGAGGAATCCAAGGCTGTCCGGACCATGTTTCTTTTTAATCTCGGTAAACTTTTCAGCAATAAGGGAAATTGCCTCATCCCAGCTGGCTTCTTCCAGTTTGCCATTTTTCCTTATGAGCGGTGTGGTTATTCTGTCTTTATGGTGTATGTGCTCGTAACCAAATCTACCCTTTACGCAAAGACTTCCTTTGTCGTTAACCGGTGCATCAAAGCACGGTGAAATCGAGACAACCTTCTTGTCTTTTACATTCAAAAAGTAGTTGCAACCCGTTCCACAGTATGTACAGGTGGTTCTGGTCTTTTCAAATTGCCAAGGACGTCCTTTGCCTTTTGCAGACATTTCCTGAAGCGCTCCAACCGGACATGCGTCTATACATTGGCCACAAAGTTCACAATCACCCTCTTTAGAGATATTGGTTTTACTTGGAGTACCAATTGCCGTAAATCCGT
>Ga0233436_1000718_pt1 | contig 33175 bp, 59 predicted proteins | sample SI_122_August201_2_FD_182723 | JGI IMG/M metagenome (GOLD analysis project Ga0233436, IMG submission 182723) | Seawater microbial communities from Saanich Inlet, British Columbia, Canada - SI_122_August2016_150_MG | ecosystem: Environmental > Aquatic > Marine > Inlet | place: Canada: British... | reverse complement strand
CGGTGCCGACCTGAGCGGTGCCGACCTGAGCGATGCCGTCCTGAGCGGTGCCGACCTGAGCGGTGCCGACCTGAGCGGTGCCGACCTGAGCGGGACAATTCTCCAACCTATCCAGACGCCCTACGAATGGGTCAAAGTCCAAAAATACATCATGCGCCAAGTAGACGACCGTACCCTTGTAATGGGTAGGCGATCCCGCAAAAGCCAGTATGTGGGGAATGCGGTCTATGAGAATGGAAAGGTCTATACAGCCCCCGTTTTCTCGTCATGTACCACAACTGAATGTCATCCCGGCTTGTATGTAGCCGATACCGAATGGGATGTCGGGGATGATCCTATCCTTGTGGCCTATTGGCTGGATGAAGCCATCGTTGCCGGAACGCCAGAGAATCACAAATGCAGGGTGAAAAGGTTTCGCGTGGTAGCTGATTTGGATGAATTCAACGCTCTGAAAATGGATGATATGGCTGATGCTTATCCGCAATGGGCTGAAGCCGTAGAGGATGAGATGTAGGATGGCTCAATTGCTAAGGACTGAGAGATGGAGTACACTTCAGGAGGCGCGGCTATATGATGCCCCTGTTAAATGTGAGATATGTAACGAGCAATGCGGCGAAAGCCCCGATGGATATTGGTCTTCGTTTTGGTATAGAGGAGGTTATCCTATAGCAGAGGATGGGTATTTAGCCCTCATGACCTTCTTTCGTATTGACAAGGATGACCGTGAGGGTGTTTTGATTTGTCAGGAGTGTTCCAATTCGTTAATGCCGTTAGACGCTAAGGCTATATAAATGCTGTTAGACGTATAACAAAGGAGGGCTAAATGCCTACTGGATACACCGCGAAGCTGATGGAAGAGGGACAGTCTTTTGAAGAGTTCATTCTGGATTGTGCCAGAAATTTCGGGGCTTGTGTTATGCTCAGAGATGAACCCAATGCTCCCATACCAGAGCGATTTGAACCAAGCCAGTTTTATGTTGAAAAGGAGATGGAGGCGAAGGCCACATTAGAAAAATTGGAGGGTATGTCACCAGATGAACAGATGGAGTATGGAGAGGATGAAAGGGCGCGGAGAATAGCCGAGCGTGTCAAGTGGCTACAGAAGGAGATAGAGGAGAATGATGCGCTGGCGCAGATGCGGGACCAAGCAGCGATGTGGACTCCGCCATCGCCAGATCATGTGGGGCTGAAAGAGTTCATGCTGGACCAGTTAGATATATCCAGGCACGATGTAAGCTGGATTCGCAGAGATATTGATGCGCTTACAGCCAAAGCTCCTATCCTATTTTATATTGATGATCTAAAAGAAGCTAAGGACAGCGTTCAGCGTTATGCTGATGAATATGAGAAGGAGGTAGATAGGGTAGAGATGAGAAATGAGTGGCTAAAAAAACTGAGGGAGAGTATTAAATAAACTCTAAGCCATAACAATAATAATAGCGGGTAGATTATCAGTCTACCCGCTATTACTTTGTAAGAAAAACTATGTATATTATGTCTTATTGGTAAAGAAAACCGTAGCTACCGCACCCGAACTCAGAGAACAGTAAAGCCCATTCTCGCAATAAGCTGGAACCGGAGGAAAAAAAGGCATCGTCCCGGTGGCAGCACCCATCTGCAATACCAATACCCTATCGGTGAAGTTGGGAGCCGCAGAGCTATCGACATTATAAATGGTCAAGCTGGCATTGGCAATATTAGACGAGAGACAAACGCCAAACATAAGGGCATTATTTGTAGCCGCCATCGTATTCGCATTGGTGAAAACGAAGCCCGTCCGATCAGCAGCCATTATTCCTCCTTACGTTTACGCTTGACAGACCGCTGCGCCTGTCGCTCCTCTACCGCTTCAGCCATCTCATACCAATCGGTCCTACCCAAAGAGGCAGATACCTGTGAGATGGTGGAGCGTGGCCAATCGCGCTTCTTACCTCGCAGCAAATCTTTCTTCTTGTTCAGATCTTCAGTAAGTATAATCTCAGGCATGGGGGATCTCCATTAAAAAGTCATTAGGTGGTATCTCCCCCCTGAAAGATACCACCTAATGAATTTATGCGTTGCTATAAGGCACCCACTCGACCAAACATACCGGATTCTGCAAAGCGGCAGGGCTACCGGAAATACCCATAGACAGACTAAGAGTATGGCCGGATAGGACTGTCGAATTGCCGTTGTCCACCGGAATAGACTTCCATGCCGTTGCGGCCAGCGTGGTATTACTCAAGCTGGCACCAAGGGCATTTAGATTATTGCCTGTGGTGGTATTCTTCACTCGAAAGGTCCAAACGTCAGCCTCGTTGGCAGCGTGATTCTGTACAGAGCCGGGGTTAATATACACTGCTGTAACCGTTGCACCCGAAGCCGGGGCGCGGAACACAACGGGCGCATGGCCCGTGGCGGGAGTGACACCAACGGAAGCAATAGAAATACTCCGCTCCAGCACCGTAGGCACCTGTGTCAGTCCCACCGAGTTAGTTCCGAGTGCCGGACCACGGATCTGGCCGTCAATATACGCACCAGCGAGATTAGTACCTCTGGGATTAATCGTCGGTCTTGCCATTATAATCCCTCCTTAAGCCACGACAGATGCGAACCGATAGCCAGCCTTGGAAGCGGTGACAACTGGATCAGCGCAGATAGACGCCTCAACGACGCTCTGCTTTGGAGACTCTTCACGCCACTGGCGCGTTTCGATACCAGCCAACTGGAAGGTATAAGCGGCACTCGGCACATCCTTGGCGGGAGCCGCCGGGACATACAGAAGAACAGCATCTTTACCCCAGATGAACTGACGATCAACGGTAGCTCCTTCAGCAGCGGCATTGTAGGAAGCACTACCCACAACGACGCGCTCCAGACCCAGCCATGCGGCCAGCATACCAGCAACCTCATCCTGCGTAGCTGCTTTGGTATACTTGATACGATCAAGGACATCGGGATGGAGGATCAGCTTATCCCATACCTCGCGTCCCATCACCAGCACGTTGGGATCAAAGCCCGTATCTTTTACGATGGTGGTTTTACCCGTGTTTACATCATCAGCAGGATCGCTGTCGACATAATCATCCCAAGTGTCGGAAACGGATGCATCGGTCCCCCAAACAGAGGCGGCGAAGAAGGTGGCCGCAGCCAATCGCTCACGACGCAACAGAGCCTTCTCCATACAGAAGTCAATGCCCCGTCTAAACGGCTGGATAGCCGGATCGGCCTGTGCAGCGATTTCATCGGGGATCTCATGGGCGAAAGCCATCTCCTTGCAGTCATACGACTCATTGCCAATGGTATACCCACCACGCGGCGCATCAGAACTCGGCTGGCGATTGGGAGAGGCGGCATCCTGAACCGATTCCCCACGGTCAAAAGTGAAATACTTACCTTGGCGCTGATCAACATCTACGATAGGTGCGATCTGGTCAAGGATATATGCGGAATTACCATAGGCGATGGCAGCATCGTCAATCGCCTTCTGGATATACGTGCTCGAAAGTTGCGGCTGTCCAGGCATTATATTATCTCCTTAGGTCCCGAAGCCCTGAGTGATCAAGCAAGCGATAACTTCACCCGACGCACCGTCTTGCATAGCGATAGCACCATGCGCTCCAATATGAGTGGTCTTGACCGCTCGACCATCGTTTGTTCCCGAGGTCGGCTTGAGGGGATTACCCCGCTTGACAGTACCGGCAAGGCGAATCTTACTGATGCCTACCAGCGCGACATTAATATCTTGTCCATCCGACCCCGTTCCGAGAGAGATGCCAATAGGCAAATCGCCCGACGCAGCCGGAACAGTATCATTCTCTGCGTCGCCCAACTTACAGAAGATGTGGATGTCGGTGGATGCAGACAGATCATTCCCCGAAACCGTCATCGACTTAGCAAGCAACACGTTTTCATACGCACCACTGGGTGCAGCCATTAGTATCTCCTTTATCCTGTAATGACTTTGGTAAACTTGGGATTAGCAGCCAGCACCGCCTTGTGAGCAGTGGGCCAATCCTCTCCCGTTTCTTTCATTCTCGCATCCGTGGCTTCAAAAAGAGCATCTTCAGAAACCGGAGGCTTCTCTTCGCCATCCTTACCCACCTCAATAAACTGATCTTCGTTAGCGGGAAGAATGTTCATATACTTATCAAACTCGGTAGGACTCGTCAGAGCCAAGCCGCGCAACCAACCCTCCTGATCATCCAGCTGTGCAGGGGTGATACGACCCTGGCGTAGTGCCAGCTCAACGCGATCCTCTGCCTCCCTGGAAAGCGTCTCAGCCTCCAGTTCAGCCACACGCGTAGCCAACGTCTCCGCTTCGCCCTTCGTCTCCTGAAGTTCGACAGTAAGAGTCTCAATCTGTCCTCTTGTCTCAGTAAGCGTAGTTTCTGCCTCTTCCACCTTTGCGGCTTCGGTCTCGGCGTCAACAACTTTCTGCTCGGCCTCTGCTTTTTCGATCATAAGGGCTTCGTTCTGCCCTCGGACCTCTTCCACAGTCGCCAAGAGAGCCGCCACGGCATCTTCAACGCTTGCTTCGGCGTCAAGTCCCAGGAGTTCCCTCAACTTCTCATCCATTATGGATCTCTCCTTTTTGCCGCTCTCGGCGGCTTGGTTAGTAGTGCTCATAGTAATATGAGCGGTGGTATTATTCATGGCAGACGGCTCTACGCCCGACCCACCGTCCTCCGGTGCCGTCTGCCTGTTCAGTGGGACATACTGTTGTTCAACTGCTTGCCAGCTTTCTCTATCGGCAAAGGTGATGGCCTCATCGGTGGCGGTATAGTCCACACGATATAGATTGGTCGAATTCTCGGACTGAACCTCAACAATGATGAACTCCTCAAAACAATCCTTCGGCCAATAGCTCTCGTTGTTGGTATCCATGAACGTCTTGAAAAATGCCTCAGCTACGTTTTGAGCATGTTCAAGGATGGAGCCGTTGATCTTGAGGATCTCAAGAGATTTGGCAAAGCTGGCGATAGTTATTTCTTTCTTCAGTGCCATGTCATTCCTTGCTGTTAGTGATATAGGCTCAAGGTCTGGAATCGCCGGGGACGTACAAATGGCACATCCGACCAAGTGAAATGGAATCTCTTCCTTGGTAACAGGATGGCTATCTCCGAATACAATCTCTGCGCTCAAAAAACGAAAGTGCATCTCGGCCAGTGCTTCTTTAGTATCCTGTAGCCAGTGCGGTGCGCCATAGAGCGAATAGCGACCTGTCTCTTCGTCCCGCTTGGTGAATAACCCCGTCAAGTATCCTACGGCTCTACCTGCTTCTAAAGTCGTAGAACCGCCGCTATGGTTGACATTGAACGGGATACGTCCCGACTCGTTAAACTTGTTAAAAGCATCAACCATCGAGTCAATGTTTTCTTCAGTAAGCTCAAGGACGCGCCCTCGATCTCTTAGCTCAAACTCACCCGCATAAATGATCTCAACGGGCTTGCCGTTAGGCTCCAGTGTGGCATTTTCAGTCAATAGGTGGACGAGAAAAAGGCGCTCTGCTGTAAGCGACATGGCTTTCCTTGCTATTTTATATGGTCTATTGATCTTGCTTATACCTTATATAAGCGGTGGATTATTTTATTATGTTGGCTTGACTTATTCTTAATTTTATTTATATTTAATACAACCAATAAAGGAGGATGCTATGAAAGAAAGAATGAAGATGGTGACGTTCCAGCTACCTATGGATCTGCTTGAGGAGCTTGAAACACTTAAATGGGAACTCCGAAAGCCCAAACAGGTCATAGTCCGAATCGCATTGGAGGATTTCATCAAAGCGCGGGAAGTTATAGAAGGAGAAGTAAAATGAAACAGTGTGCCGAGTGTGGTATAACTAAAAATTATACCTGTTTTGAGGAAAACCAATATGGGAAAGATGGATACTTATGGAGATGCAAAGATTGCCAAGAAAAGAGGAAATTGAAAAGAAAGGAGAAAGAGAAACGGGCTTCTGCTGATCATTACCAGAAAAACAAGGAAAAAATAAAGGTGCGGTCTAAGGCTTATTATTGGGCTAATAAAGACAAGTGCATGGCAGCGCATAGAAAATATTACGAGAAAAACAGGGAGGCGAACCTGATTAAGTTCAAGGCGTATCGTGACCGGACTAAAGAAGAACGACTACCAGAAAGGAGGAAATGGTGGAGCGAGAATAGCAAAAAAATGTCGGAGGAGAGAAAAGCGGCATATGCTGCCAATCCAGATAAGTATAGGAAGCAAAAATTAGATTGGTATTATGCCAACCACGAAAAAAACAAAAAGAGTATGACAGATAAGTATGCTAACGATCCGAGACATAAGATATCTGCCCGTGTCAGAGTTGGTATCTATAAAAGCATTAAAGAGAACAAGGCTGGCCGACATTGGGAATCCCTCGTGGATTATACGCTTGGCGATCTCATGAAGCACTTATCAAAACAATTTCAGCCAGGGATGTCATGGGATAATATGGGCGAGTGGCACATAGATCACATCATCCCAATCACAGCCTTTTCTTTTTCAAAATCTGAGGATCTACACTTTCAAGAGGCTTGGGCATTGAAAAACTTGAGGCCTCTGTGGGCAGTGGATAATCTCAAGAAGAAGAACAAGATTGAAAAAACATTTCAACAGAGTCTGCCCTTGACGCTCCCTTAAGTAGCTTGAATATATTTTGATTACACCTTATAGCTTGACAGGACAATATACGCCGCATATATTAGTAAATATAAGAAAGGAGTTTATATGCCCCCTGGGACAAAATTGACAAGCTATAAGTTCACGAAAGAATCAACCCATAGTGGGATAGAGGAACTGAAGTGGAAATTGAGAATGTGTAAAAGGGATATCGTAGAGCAAGCCATACAGGAATTCATGGCAAAGCACCTTAACGGGAGTATAGCTAAAGATGAAGACAGACCTGGAATTGCTTGATTATATCTGGCACCAAATAAAGAACATGGATGGCGAAGATATATCGTACGAGTGGATGGAAAAGGGAGACTCATCAACTGAATATATAAAGAGATCAGAAGTATTGAAGCTGATTAATGAAATACATGATGAGGAAAATAAGGATTAGTCAATGACTGATACTATAGAACTCGATCTAACCGATGCTGATATGACGGATTTACTTGGGCCAGTAATGGGATTCTGTGGCAACTGCCAGCGTCCTGTTTATGCAGCAGAATATAGCGAGTCATGGGATATGTCGGGTGAATGTGATGATTGTTACTTGCGATTCCCAGAGGAGGATTGGTATGATGAATGTAGCTGATCTTAAAAATCCAGATACAGGGGAAACGTATCGGGAAGGAAACAATGCGCTGAAACATACCTTTCCTATTGGGAGCCTGGTTGAAATAGAAAGCGGTGCAAGGCTCTTTGTGGTATCACACAGTAGGGATTGCGACGGAACGCCTCTATATTCACTATGTTATGATAAAGATGATACGGTTCATGAGAATAGTATATACAAGAATCGCGGCTGGACAGGTGGATATAGTGAGGATGGGATGGTATTGATTGATAGAGATTGTAGATGAAGAAAACATACCCCATCAGCAATAAGGCGCGGCAATGGGCCAAGCATCTCAGGCGCATAGGTAAACGGATAGCTAATAAATCTACACGAAGGATATTCAAGCGGGAGATACGTGTTAGTTGAACGCCATATCATAGAGCGCACCAAGATAACCTTTACTGAGCCTGAGCGGGATGGGATATGGCGACAATTGCTTAAAGATCCAACAAGAGTATTTATAGTAGACAAATTAGTTAAGACACGATTTGATCACGGAGTAGCGTATATAATAACTGAGAGGGAGATATAAAATGTATACAGTTGGATCTCTATTCTCAGGTATTGGCGGCTTGGATCTTGGCTTTGAGAGGGCTGGCTTTGAGATAAAATGGCAATGTGAGATTGATCCGTTTTGTCAGAATGTTTTGAGGAAACACTGGCCTGAGATACCTTGCCATGATGATGTAACAAAAATGAATATTGATAACATAGAGCCGGTAGATGTATTGATCGGTGGATTCCCATGTCAGGACGTATCTATTGCTGGGAGAAAAAGAGGGATCACTGGCCCTAAGTCGAAAATCTGGTCTGAATTTTTCAGAATTATAAAAACAATTCATCCGAGGTGGATCTTCATTGAAAACGTCCCTGGACTTATTCGGAGAGGATTATCCACTGTCCTCGAAAACCTTGCCAACATCGGGTATGATGCGGAGTGGTACACACTATCAGCTTCCTCAGTTGGATCTCCACAGTTGCGAAAACGAGTGGCAATTATGGCCTACCCCAACTGTCTCCACAGACAGACCTTGCGAGGGCAACGTGAGGATATTGAGGGCAATGATAAAAAAGGGGGTCATCACAGAGATAGAGGGACGAAAGATGCTCAAAGGGAGAAGCCCATTGGAATCCCAAGGGAAGATCCCAACAGATCCACAGTGGGACCATATTTCAGCCAAAGAATGGAGAAGGAAGAACAATTGGGATTGTCTAACTTTTGGAGTAAACCCAGCATGGGTAGAGTGGCTTATGGGATACCCAAAAGGGTGGACAGAATTAGAGGGTTAGGTAATAGTGTTGTTCCGCAATGGGCTGAGTTTTTTGCCCGTAGACTATATAACATCATAACTGAAAGGGAGATTAATGGGAGGATAGAATGAATAAAAGAGATGAATTGCTGCGGCTGAAGAATGGTAAGATGTTGACAGAATCACAGATGGGCAATCTGTTGGGCAGTGTGCCTGAACAGTCAGAGGTGCGATTCAATGTGCCTTTATCCCATAATCGTCAACGATCTATCAATTTTCGACGCTGGACAGCCGAGGGTAGGACGGTGTGGGAAGTGACTGAATGAGCGATTTTGTTATTCAGCTTAATGGGTATCTACGTATTGTCAATGAGGTCGGGTTCTTTGATGGTGGACCGCAAGGCAATATAGCGATATGGCAGCCCGGCAAACTGGAGGAGATGCGCCTGAACCTAATTAGAGAAGGTCGGCTTAGGCCAGAGGCAGAGCTTGACGGTACTCGCTTATGTGTTCAAATAATCTTACCCGACATAGAATTGGAGATGTGATATGATACCTGAGTGGGCCGACGTGATAGCCATTGATCCGAGTGGTGATATAAATATCTTTGAGGATGATTGTCATTTTGAGCAGTATGACTATGAGGATGCCGATTGGGTGCCTGAGCTGCGATGGGAGAAGATAGGCGAGTTGGGATCTTGTATATCTATCAGCATGGCAAGGGATTGTTATTTCAGGAGGATTGGGAATGACGCTACCGAAGAGTAAAGATGGATTACTAACGTATCTTTGGTGGTGTGATAGACGTTCTGCACAACAGGATGCCGAGATACAGTCCTTACAGTTTGAGGTAGAGAAACTGAAGGAGCGCAATAGGATACTCACAGAGGAATTAACCAACTGGCCGATAGAATGCGATACCAAACATTAGTAATTGAAGGCAGCCTACCGACGCTCAACGAGTATATCAATACTGAGCGATCTAATAAGTATGCTGGTGCCAAGTTGAAGAAAAAGACTGAGCAAGCTATTAAAGCATGGATAAAGAGGTCTGAGGTAAAACCAGTCGGCTCTTATCCTATTCATATGGAGTATACGTGGTATTGTAAGGATAAAAGGACAGATAAGTCTAATATTAGCAGCATGGGGCAAAAACTCATTGAGGATTCGCTCCAAAAAGCAGGGATCATAAGGAACGATGGATGGGGCGAGATAGCTAATTTTGAACATGCCTTTTTAGTAGATAAGAAGCATCCGCGCATTGAGGTAGTATTGATTGAGTTTAATCAGGACAACTTGATATGAAACTTATACCTATTCTATTGCTCATCGCCGCGCCTGTTTTTGCTGATTGGACTGATTATCCCATGAAGCGCGATCAACGGGGCATAAGAGAGATTGAGGAAGTATATAGTATCTATCCAGAAGATCAGCGAATAGATATTATTGCCGGTGATATAAAAACAATCAATTGGCTTAATGATGGGTATAGGATATTGTATCTGCTGGATACAATGAAGGGATCTGTGTTTGATGATGGTAGGATATGGCAGTGGGTATTAGCTATGTATGATTATTATGAATGGGAGGGTAATAAGTTGTTCCTGTTTATCTTGGTAGCTTACTGGTCAGTTATTATAGGAGATTGATATGCGGACGGAAGTTAAAACGGACTTTGGCGGGATGGTCATAGATATCGAAGATACAAAATGGAAATCTAAATATAGAATACGACCATATCAGCCAGGAGATTTGCCGATAGGCCGAGCCATGCGTGATATAAAAGCAGGTGAAAGTATTAAGATAGAAATACATGGCGGTTATATGTTCAGTGATGCTATAGAATTCTTCAATGGAGACGAAGATGAATGAAGGATGGATCTGTCCTGTATGCAAGACGGTTCATGCGCCGTATATTGTAAAGTGCGATTCTTGCCCACCAAGCAAGGACTGTGAACATGAATGGATCGCTGTTTATCCTCAGATTGCCGGTGGTCCCGATATGCAGTGTCGTAAGTGTGGCGAGTTATATTATAACTATCGGGATTACCTTGAACTCTAACCGTTATACGTATAACGGGGAGGTATGCAAATTGGGTGAAGCGATCAGGCTGTAAACCTGATGCCGAAAGGCCATTGGGGGTTCGATTCCCTCCCTCCTCAGAAAAATAATATGGAATACATAGAAACAGCGGCTACCGTTATTTTGATAGCCGCTTTTATATATGGTGCTGTTAAGATTCAGCTTTGGTTAGATGATAACTACTCAAAACGCTCAAAGCCATAACCAATAGCGTCAAACCCGTCCACGCCACTGGTATCATCCCGCACTTCCAAAGCTAACTTCTGCTCTGATCCTTTATCCAGCTTAAGCCCGTAGGGTGGTAGTATATCCAGAAAGTTCATCACGGGCGCAAAGGCTTCACTGGCCCCCGTAACATTCTGAGCTATAAAAGCTGTTCCCGCATCGCCCCAGGCTGGATTGAGGCGGCACATCCTCACAAAATCCCAATTAGACTTCAAGCCATCTTTTATATCTACCTCTTGTCCTCCACCCCTGGTATAGTAAAACCTACACCCATTGGTCAGAGCAGCAATATTACCAAATTCATTAAGGCCAGCCCCCGCATCTATGATAGCAAAGCTAATCTGTGTAATATACCTATCACGCTCCACATGGGACGGTATAAAAAACTCGCCTGTGGTAGCTGTAGACATCTGACTATCGCCCGTTGCATTGCCACTATTGGTTAAATACTGGCTGAAGATGATATTCTTCTGCTCAATCATCGGAGGACAAGCGGTATTAGTAACGACCAAAGCGTTTTGATCGTCTACAGCAGCATACCTCTTACGGCCCAAGCCATTGAGTATACGGAATGCAAGGCTCATTTATTTTCCCAATACCCTGCTACCTCAACATCAACAGTACCATTTCCACCCGTATACTGAACAGCTATGGCTATCTCCTGCCCAATCAACGCACCGGCAGGAAGTATTGTTTGTAAGCCATAAGCCTGAGTCCTTGCCATGGCAAAACGTCCACTGAGCGTCAGCTGAGAGACGCCGCCACCAAGACAAGTGACTGACGCTGTTCGGTTGCTCATGGTGTTTAAATTGGCACCTGAGATAGTTGTTCCTGTTGGGTTCCCCGATGCCCCATATATCTCAAAAAAGCCCTCCTTAGCTGAAGAAAACTTAACGGTCGTAACCGTCATATGATCATAATCGGTGTTTTTATTCTTCAGATAGAACGGTTGTGCTGGTGATCCAGTGCAGTTATAAGAGGTGGTGAAACTAAAAGCATTCGCTCTATCTCTGCTCACATAATATTGTCGGGTGGATGTGCGCGAGTTAACATCAACCCTACCTTCTCGCACACCCGCCGAATCATTGGTGCCGTATGCACCATCATTGATATTCACTTATCAGCCTCCCTTGTGGATATAACACCATACATAAGCACGTGTTTTCGTCCCGGTAGTTGCAGCGTTTCCCATGACAGCGAATATATCATTCTTGCCGAGAGCCAGTGCCCCCAATGTATCTACTAAGATGGACGCGCCCCCCTCTGCTCTTATAGTTGTCATAGAAGACCCTCCAGTAATCGTCAGTGCTGTCCCGTCGTTGTTTTGAACACAAGATGCATCTAACTCAATAGACGACGGGAGCCATAGATTTACCGGAGTAGATGCTGCTCCCCCCGTATAGACTGTAGGATTAACCCATAAGCCCCACTTTGTTAGCCCTCCTGTTGGCTCCTCAGTAGAAAGGCGTATCTGATCAATGATAAGAACATCATCCCCATTATACTTGATATACCCGCACCCCTCAGTGGTGCCACCTGCTGCCTGTGCAAGGTGCATACCCACCACGAAAGCTTGATGCTCTACCTGAGATACGTGGTGGATAACCCGTGTAGTATAGCCGCAAACACTAGCACAACCCTCTTCGTTTATCTTCAGCTTGTTATTCTGGCCCCATCCGCTTTCTATTACCGTTCCTGACATTATTCAACCTCATTGGTTAATTCTACGTCTGTCATTAGACTTAGTTGTAGATTGATCTTCTTTAACTCTGTCAGCATATCATTAAAAACCGCATACAAATCCATCTGCCCTATGTTAAGACGGTCGTCCTCATCCATTGATAGGATACGGGGTTCATTGCTTCTATCTTTGCCAAGGACATACGCCCCTGCCCTATAAGGAGCCTTCTGGATCTTCCCCGTAGCTGTATAAGCCTTCTTACCCATTACACTGATTGCCCATGTAGGCTGCGTATCTGATCCTCCAAGCCAGATATACGATCACCTATGCTCACCACCAGCGATTTAATCATATCAGAGGTGGAGGTCTGTACAAGACTTAACTCGTCCTTGGTGGCTGCATTCTCCTCCAAGGATTTGATGTCACCTTTTATAGAATTTATGTCGGCCTGAAAGCGTCCGATCATATTACCCGTCCTGAAGACGATGAAGAAGGCTGATGCGAAGATGCTGAACATAATAGGTAGGACGATGGCTAATATCTGTATAGCCGTCATTCAACTGCCTCCGGTCCAATATCTTGGATGCGGAGACAATAGCTTGCTATGATGCCCGACCCAAGGCTAAGAGTGTGGAATGATCCCTCAGCACATTCTTGCCGGGGGAATTGACGGACGCGCCATGCTGCGCCTACGTCCTCTATGGTCATCATGTGGTAGTCGTGTTCTTGTATCCATGCTACTGCTTCATCAAGAGCGTATTCTTCTTTGGTGAACAGAAAGGCTTGGATGGGCGTGGAGTCCCTTGCCAGATGCTCTACCATGACCGGATCGGGTTGGGCTAACTCAACCAGATCAGCAGCCGTCACCATTGGAGGCTCATAGGCGCAAGAGGTGAGCCGTAGCTCGCGCTTGAGGATGTAAACCCACATACAGCGACATCTACCCTTACCTAAGCAGCTACCTGCTCTGGCGCTGTTGAGGGGCGGCATCAGATCATAATAGGCTGGACTGCCTACGGACGTTTGCGTCCCATCAACAGGCTGGCAGTTCTCGCATGTATTCTGGTCAAGGATGGCCGAATACTCGGCAACCCTTATCTGCTCAATGAGATCTTGGGCAGAGGCATCGCGTCCCATGTTCAATGCTTCGGAGACTGAATAAGAAGCCGTCAGTTTGGCTTCCTGTTCCACCGTATCGAACACCTCATCCATCAACCGCATCACATCGGCCTCATCAAAATCATCAGGGCCAACGGTGCGATACATCCCCGCTGCAATCGCTCGGGCTGCTTCCTCTGTCTTGCGCTTCAAGCGGGTGGTGATAAACTCAGATCGTGCCTCTATCAGTTCAGATATATCATCGGCATCCATCGAATCATCCCGCAGCTCCTCGCGCATCTCCTCTGCTTGTGATGCCAACTCTTTGACTACTTGCTCTGCACCAAAGTCGTATACATAATCCAAGATATTAGTCACGCGCCCTTGGATACCGGGTATAGTATCATCGGGGATGGTAATAGTATTCAATGCCTTCGGACCTTCGGGCATCTTCTCTCTGACCTGTTGAGCTATGGGGTCAGCCCAATCGTCCCGTGAGGAGATAAGCGTTCGCATCAGTTTATCGCGTGAGTCATCCAGCACACAGGTTATTTGTCTCAGTGCTACATGGCGCTCCACTGGCCTTAATGCTCGCCAAAACTCCTTTTCTTCTTCTGGTATCTCTGTCTCGCTAATTGTCTGTAGATGTACCATCTCCTCCTGTTCCGGTAGCTCAGGAGGCGTTTCAGGTGGTTCAAAATCCTCGTCATCTTCCCTCACAGGTAGGTTCAGGCGCTCTAATATATCGTTCTCAATGTCGATACTCGGCCTGATATAACGCTCCCCAACCTTCTCCAGTGTCTCTACCATCTCGCCCAAGGCGACAGCACCTAGGTCTTTGTAGACCATTCGTGGGCGTGGCTTGTTGGGGTAATTGAGATCCATGAGCGGCCATAATACCTCCCTCTCTATGCTACGGGCGATCATATCAGCAAAGGACTCTTCAGCATCATAAAAGAAATCAGTAAAAACCTCGCCCAATGATCGGCTACCCGTTTGTGTCGTACCTAAGCTGATAAACTGCGCCAGCCCCACCTTCATTATCTCTTCGTTATGGTGGGTTATCATGGGAACCAGATCCAATGCTTGCCCCCCATCCACCTGTAATATCTCTACCTCTGCGCCGTTGGGGAGGATGATAAAAGACTGCTCGGCACCTCGCCATGCGGCCCCGGCGGCTTCCATCATGGCAAACAGGTCATCATCGTAGTTCTCAGGGAGGGTGAACTTGGGAACGCCCACAGCATATCGCTCAGAGCGAATGGCATCCAGGCGGTACAACTCATCTTTTATGAAGAAATGTTTGAAAACTGGACGGAGAAGGCTCTGCCCTTCGTAGTTATTGCCCTCTTTATTGTAGGTGAAGAGAGCTATCTTATCGCGTGGTATCTTGGGATACTGATAAGCGCCATCCAGCCATACCTGCTGTTGTATGCCTTCTAAGTCGCCCCGGCCATCGGTGAGCCAGTTATATAGGGAGGTAGCCAAGCGGGGTGCTATCTTGCCAAATACCAATCGCCCTTCCTTGAGGGCATATACTATCTCAAAGAAGCTGAATCCAGGCCATACGCATGAGGTGGCATGTCGGAGAAAGGCTTGGTAGTCTATGAGGGTGAACATGTTATACCGAGCGAAGTCAAGCATCTCGTCGGTTATCTTCTCAGCCTCTCGCTCATCCTGGGGTAGTTCAACATCCCAATCAGCACTCTCTACAGGTAACTGGACGGCATTGACGAGGGCAGCGACTTGTGCATCAGATCTGCGCATACGATCATACGTCTCTGTCCCTTCTGTGCCGGTCAGCTTGCTATTGAACTCATCATTATCAATCTGCCCGTTGTAAAAAGCGACCCCTCCAGCACCGATCTCTTTTTGCAGTGCAGACCTTGAAGACTTACCCATGCCTATCTCCTCTATACGCCCATTAGTTTACTTATAATAGTATAAGCGGTGGAATATCTTAAAATAACTATTGACATTTCAACTTGATTGTTATATATTTTGGGTAGAGTTTAACAACAACCACACAAGGAGAATACAATGGACAAGCGCCTTTTTTTACTCGGAGTAGATCAGGACGAAAAGAACGGAAGATATTATATAGTAGCCATCCATATTCAGACAGGTAATTATTCTCGCCTGTGCATGGCTTGCGATGGCTTTAAGGATGAGGCAACGGCTGAGGTAGTGATGAGAAAATATGAAACAACAGGTATCTTGTCGTGATGTATACAGTTGGATCTCTATTCTCAGGTATTGGTGGCTTGGATATTGGCTTTGAGAGAGCTGGATTTGAGATAAAATGGCAATGTGAGATTGATCCGTTTTGTCAGAATATTTTGAGGAAACACTGGCCTGAGATACCTTGCCATACAGATATAAAATGTGCCACCTTAGAGCCAGTTGATGTATTGATCGGTGGATTCCCATGTCAAGACATAAGTAATGCTGGAAAAACTAGAGGTATTCATGGTGAAAAATCGCAACTGTGGTTTGAAATGCTCCGAATCATTCGCCTACTACGACCACGATTCATCCTTGTGGAAAACGTATCAGCGTTGCTTAACCGGGGATTCGGAACTATTCTTGGGGGCTTGGCCGAAATCGGGTATGATGCAGAATGGACGGTGTTATCAGCAGCAACCGTTGGAGCGCCACACCTTAGAAAAAGAATATGCTTGGTTGCCTACTCCGACTACAAAGGGGAACCAATCTTGTCCATCGATGATGAAGAATGGAGCCGGGTGCAAACGAGCAATAAAAGAGAAGCCTGGCTATTACAGGAACCCAACATGGGTAGAATGGATGATGGGATTCCGAGAAGGATGGACAGAATTAGAGGATTAGGTAATAGTGTTGTACCACAATGGGCTGAGTTTTTTGCTGCGAGAATTAAAAAAGCCATTGATTACCAATAAAATCCTTGCTGTATATAAATCTATTTATTATCTTTTAAGTAGGTTAAATAAGGAGAGGATCAAATGGCACGATGGATCAGCGACCACCACAGATTAGCAATTTACCTCAGAGATGGCCTTTCTTGCGCTTATTGCGGATCGACGGTAGAGGATGGCGCTGAGTTGAGCCTGGATCATCTCCAGCCGCGCAGCAAAGACGGTAACAACAGCCCTCAGAACCTCGTCACCTGTTGCCGCAAGTGCAATACTGCCCGTGGTAATCGACCCGTCGCTGAGTTCGCTGGTAAGGTTGCTGGATACGTCGGTATCCGCAAAAAGGCCATCATCAAGCATATCAACGATTGCCGTAACCGTAAACTGCCCAAGGCCCAAGCAAGCAAGATGCTCAGACGTAGAGGAACCGCCTTTCGTGCACTTCACAAGGAGAGTTGAGAATGGGATACGAAACGAAGCTTATCATTGGCAAGGCCACTTCCGTAGAGTTTGAGGAGAATGACACCACCGAAATCTACTTTAACGTCTTTGCAGAGATTGACCTGTGCAAGTGCGGTCACGACTCCCCGGTGACGAATATCGATTGGGGTAATTACGACAATAAGAAGGTATGGTATTTTTACGGACATGACGGCAATACTCATATAACGGAGGACTTTTATGGAGATAGGCCCAAGCCCGTTCCGGTCAGTGTGGTATTGGCTGCTCTACGAGAGGCAGCAGAGGAGGAGAGCTATCGCCGCTTTGATTGGGCTATTGCCCTACTGAGTGCGATGGAAGATGATCCCGAGGAGTTGGAAGTCCTGTTTTTCGGCCATTAGGAGATAGATCATGGGCGCGGAAACGTTTGAAACGATAGGCAAGGGTAAGACGGTGCAGATAGCGTTCAATAATGCCAAGGAGGAGGCATATTACGATTATGGGCATAGCGGGTATACAGGCACGATAGCAGAGAAAGATAGATTTATTATCATTCCCCTACCAGAAGGAAGGGAGGCGGGGGAGTATTCTGATGAGCTTATCTCTGATGGAGATCCCCGAATTGATGATAAGTGGGGGCCAGTCGGGTGTATTAAGATCCAAGACGGTGAATGGCTTTTCTTCGGATGGGCCAGTTCATAGATGGATGCTGAATTAGAGCGGTTACGCGAGAATCGTATAAGAGAGCGCACGGAGGCTTTTGCCAAGATGGCTGCTTACCTGAGATCAGAGCCGTTAGTCAACCCCAACCCACATCTGGATAGGCTGCTGGCCGATCTGGATAGATTAAGCGAGGATAGAGATGGAACGTCTATTTAAGGTTTTGAATGAAGATCACCGACCGGCCAATGGTGGCACTGGCGAGTGGAATCTGCCGACTGACGATGATCGGCCCGGTAAATGGATGCCGCCGATACAGGGCAACCTGATACCCTGCCAAAACGGGTATCACCTCTGCCGGGAGAAAGATCTGATAGAATGGTTGGGACCGAATATCTATCTTGCCGAGTGTCGCGGTGATAGGATAGATGAGAGCAATAAGATCATCGTTAGAGAAGCACGATTGACCAAGCACCTATGGACATGGGATGACTGCTCTGCGCGATTGTTCGCTGCCGAGTGCGCCAGACGAGTGCTGCCGATCTATGAGAAGGATTATCCAAGCGACGATAGACCACGGAAGGCAATAGAGGTAGCCGAAGCTTTTGCAGTAGGTGATATTGATGATGCTGCGGTGGCTGCTGCGGTGGATGCTGCGGTGGATGCTGCGGTGGATGCTGCGAGGGCTGCTGCGAGGGCTGCTGCGGTGGATGCTGCGAGGGCTGCTGCGAGGGCTGCTGAACAAGAGTGGCAGACAAAGACACTGATGGATCTACTATTTAGCGGAGGAGAGTAATGGGAACCAACTACTACCACCGAACTAATATCTGCTCTGAGTGTGGGCGATATGATGAGCTGCACATTGGCAAAGCATCATGGGGATGGCAATTTAACTTTCACGGGTGTCGGAAATATGAAGGATATAATGATTTTGAGATTATATCCTTTAAACAGTGGAAGGATATACTGACGGAAGGAGAGATATGGAGCGATGAGGGCGACCAAATAACTATTGCTGATTTCTTATACTTGGTAAAGTCAAAGAGAACCGATCAGCACCACCACGCAAAGGAATATCCGAGTGATAATACCTGGACCGACGCAGAGGGATATTCGTTCAGTGGTTATGAATTCTCATAAAGGAGGTTGATATGCCTTACTGTAAGGGATGTAAGTATCTCGGGTTGGGTCGGATTGACGAATATGTCTGTCTGATACAACCCATTGCTCGTAAAAGGGTTTTTGATGGTAAGTGGGAAAAAACTGGCGATACGCCTATCGGGTGGGTTAATAAAAAGGGCGATTGTGATAAATGGGAACCCGCACCGCCGTCATTCACTCAGAAACTATACAGGAGGATCTTCAATGGCTAAACGTCCTACAGATAGTCCCAACTGGGGAGGATCACGCAAGGGAGCGGGTAGGCGTAAGAAAACAGGATGGGTATCGTTCAGTATGAGCATACCCGAGGGATTGGCTAAGGAGATCATCAGGCAGTCTAAGGCGACAGGAATGACAAGAGGAGAGGTAGTAGCCAAGCGGTTATTCTGGAAGGAGAGCGAATGACCATAGAAAAGATCATGGCTGATATAGCCCAATTCACAGAGGAACGCGATTGGGGGCAGTTCCACACCCACAAGGACCTTGCCATTGCCCTATCAGTTGAAGCCTCTGAGTTGCTTGAGATATTCATGTTCCGCACCAATGAAGAGATTGAGGAAGGTATTGAAGGGACTGAGGATGCTATCTTGGAGGAGATAGCAGATGTAATGATCTATGCCTTGATGATGTGTCAGAAGATGGATTGTGACCCATTGGCTGCTATTGCGTGGAAGATGGCAAAGAATAGAATCAAGTATCCTGTAGAAAAGGCCAAGGGGAGCAATAAGAAATATACCGACATATCTTGACTTATATCAATTTATTTACTATATTCTATAGACACTCAACAAAGGGGGATAGATGAAAGACTATGCACAGTTCTTGGAGGATAAGCAATCAATAACGCACGAAACAGGCAAGCATGTGGAGCGGGATGAGATTCACCCATCGCTGTTCCCGTTCCAGCGCGATCTGACGCAATGGTCAATTCGCAAGGGTCGTGCTGCAATCTTTGCCGACACCGGCCTTGGAAAGACAAGGATGCAGCTTGAGTGGGGGCGGCTGATGACTGACAATACCCTTATTGTTGCTCCATTGTCAGTGGCACGACAGACACAGAGAGAAGCGAAAATCATCGGCATTGACTTGCCTTATATCCGTAATAATGCCGAGATGACTGATGGAATACAAATTACCAACTATGAGATGGTGACAAAGTTAGACACAAGCAGATTTCAAGGGGTAGTCCTTGACGAGAGTTCTATTCTGAAGTCTCTGGATGGAAAAACACGCCTGAAGTTGCTTGATCAGTTCGGTAAAACGCCCTACCGGCTATGCTGTACGGCCACTCCAGCACCCAATGATATAACGGAGATGGCTAATCATGCAGAGTTTCTTGGGGTCAAAACAAGAAACGATATGCTGGCAACATATTTCGTTCACGACGATGATGGATGGCGGCTCAAGGGCCATGCCCATGAGGCCTTCTTCCGCTGGATGGCATCGTGGGGCATGTTCATTCAACTACCATCTGATCTTGGATATGATGATGATGGCTATATCCTTCCTCCGCTTAACATCAATCCGTTGTTTGTAAAGACAGACTACCGCCCTGATGATGCCCTTTTTTTCACAGGTATGAAAGGTATCTCTGATAGGGCCAGAATACGTAAGGGCACCGTAGAAGAGCGCATGGTGGCAGTCTGCGATCTCATCAACGATGAGGACCAGTGGATTGTATGGTGCGGCCTCAACGACGAATCAACCAAGCTGGGAAAGATCATACCTGGGGCCGTTGAGGTGTCGGGGGCTGATGACGCTGAACACAAGACGCAGGTTTTTGAAGATTTTCAGGATAGTAAGATCAGAGTCCTTGTCACCAAACCCAAGATCGGGGGCTTTGGTATGAATTTTCAGAATGCCCATAAGATGGTTTTCATGGGTTTAAATGATTCGTGGGAGACTTACTATCAGTGCATCCGTAGATCCTATAGGTTCGGACAGACTCATCCAGTGGATGCCCATATTGTCCTGACAGACATCGAGAGTGCAATATTCAAAAACATCAAAAGGAAAGAGAAGATGGCTACATTCCTGAAGGATAAGCTGATAGAAAACATCAAGGAATTTGAAAAAGAGGAACTTGACGGAGGAGAAAAAGTGGAGAAATATAACGAAGACACAGTTGAGACCCATGATTATAAACTGATGCTTGGTGATTCCTGTATCCGTATGGCTGAAATAGAGGATGATTCGGTTGGGTTGTCCGTGTTCTCTCCTCCGTTCCTGAGCCTCTATACCTATTCTCCAACGCCCAGAGACATAGGCAACTCGGACGACAAAGACACTTTCATGGATCATTTTGGCATCATTGCCGATCACCTATTGCGGATCACTAAACCGGGGCGCAATTGTGCGGTACACGTTGCCCAAGTCCCTGCTATGCTGGTAAGAGATGGGTATATCGGCCTGAAGGACTTCAGGGGCATGACGATTGAGTTATTCCAAGAACATGGGTTTATCTATCATGGGGAAGTTTGCATTGATAAAGATCCCCAGGCACAGGCCATCAGAACTAAGGCTAAATCTCTCCTCTTCACGCAACTGAAAAAAGATGCATCATGGCTTAGACCGGCACTGGCTGACTACATCCTTGTATTTCGTAAGCCGGGAGATAATGCGGAACCCATCAAGCCAGACATAACCAACAACCAATGGATTGAGTGGGCAAGACCCATCTGGTATAATATAAGAGAAAGCGACACCCTCAATGTCGCTGAGGGGCGGGACGAGAAGGACGAGCGGCATATCTGCCCCCTGCAACTCGGGACCATTGAGCGGGTGATAAAGCTGTGGAGCAATGAGGGAGATGTGGTATGCTCACCCTTCATGGGAATCGGATCAGAAGGGCATCAGGCTATTGGATTGGGAAGGCGTTTTGTGGGATGCGAACTGAAGGAATCGTATTATAGGGCAGCATGTAAGAATATAGCCAGCGCCGGGACAGGACCGGGGACACAGACGAGCCTATTCTAAAACTCAGCCTTTCTTACAGAAGCCCCTGCGCCCGTATGTCTTGCCGTGGTGCGGTTGGTTTCTGTTAGGATGCGGTTAGTGCGGGATGCTCTCATCAGATTAGCAATAGCCAACGCATCAGCATAATCAGGGGATGACTCGCCTCTTTTTCGCAGTTCATCCTTAGACTCAATAAGTATTCTATTCTTCAGATCGTATCTATAGCCCTGTACTGTCAACTGATGGTGCAGGGTTTTATCGTTAGGTAATGACAATCCGCATTCTTCATTGCCGGGATCTTTATATCCCGCCTCTAATTCAGCTCGCAGCTTGAAATACATCTCAGCCTTGAGATTAACATAACGAGAGTCCGTATAAGCCTTAGACCCAAAAACAACGTCTTGTATCTTCAGCCCATTTTGTCGGCACATATCTACCACACCCTTGCCAGGATCATCAATACCGATAGCATGGAACTGATGGATCTTGTTTAAGTCCTGTATCCTCCCTGCGGTATAGGACGGCTCTCGTCCTCTGTAAGTATCCAATATTCGCACCTGTCGCCCAAAGATCCCAATAAGGCAAGTCCTATCACCTCTCAGCGAATACGACATATCCACACCTAAAGACTTGAACGTGAAGCCCTCTACCTTGCGATCTACGTTGGCTTGCACCCATGACAAAGGAATAACAGAGTCCTCGCCCTCATCAGGAAACTCACCGCAATCCATTGCGATAAAGAGAGGGGAGTCCTCGCCTAACTCTAACGCATCTTGGTGGATCTGATCCAAGGATACGCGCTCAGACTCATAGGCCGATAAAGATAGGACTTGCACTCGACTACCTTCTGAGCCGGTGCAAAGATCATAAAAAGGACCAGATGGGCTACCTGGTGAACTGAGTAGAATAAGCCACAACTTAGCATCCTCGCCGCCGCGCAGAATCCTACGGATAGCATCATAAATGTCCGGAGCGATAGCTTTGGCCTCATCGACCAATACGACTACGTGCTTGGCGTGGATGCCCTCAAAGTTGGCTGCCTTGTATGCTGCACGGCTGATCGTATGAGCATCATAGGGAGGAGGGATGTGAATAGAGTCTCTGCCAATATGCCCTTGTGCGGTTATATCAAACTTGGTCCGTGATAACCACAGCGGCACCTCGCGCCATAGCTGCTCTTGTAGTTGGCTCCATGTCCCTGCTGTCGTTAGTATACGCAGATCCGTATACACATCCATCATATATAGGATAAACAGAGCTGCTATGGTCGTTTTGGAAGTGCCATTTGCCCACTTGAAAGCATACCATCCAGGCTTTGCCAACTTGTCAAGCATCTCTGCTTGATAGGATACACCATCATCTAAGCAAAGTTTACCCGCTGCCAGTTGCTTACGGCACCACTCATGCGAATCGGGCGGGACTGTCGCCAGCCACGCCCGAAGAGACTCCTCGCTTCTGTAATGAGCTAAGTCAATGTCAATATGATCTATCACCCAGGCTGCGGGAGAGGCGTGATAGACCGCCATCGCCTTGGCATGTTGCTCTATTTCGCTATCCAGCATTCGGTCGCAGGGGCATCAACAGATAAAACAGATCCCCCACCTCTTGGTTAGATGATTGGATGATAGACGCCGTTGTCTCGTTGGTAAAGTTGATGGTGATAACACCAGAGATAAACTTGAGGATCTCCTGCAAGTATTGACCGTTATACCCTACCGTCATCTCCTTACCGTCGTAGTCCGCACTGACCTCCTCCCGCGCATCGCCACCACGCTCTGCACTGATAGCAGACATCTCTACCTTTTCGCCCAGCGAAAGATTGATCTGTCTGGTGTGCTGGCTGGAGAGGATAGACACCCTCTTGAGAGTAGGTTGCAACACATCCCTATCAACGGTCAAGATATTCTCCCCAGGCTGAGGAATGATCTGCTGATAGTCAACGTATGGACCCTCGATGAGCCGTGAGACAAGGACAGTATCACCAATAGCACAGGAGATGTTAGTGCCATTAATAATCAACTCGCCGTCACCGTTGCACATCTTAGCCAACGATGATAGGCACTGCGGAGGAATGATGGCCTCCGCATCAGACAGTCCCATGATAGGATAGGTATAGCAAGACAACCGATGGCCGTCAGTAGCTACCATAGACACCCCCTCTTCGTTAGTGCGGCAGAAGACACCTTGAAGAACGGGCCGTGTATCATCTTGCGAGACAGCAAAAGAGGTCTTGTTGATCATATCAGCCATCACCACAGGATCAATACCACTACCACCAATAGGAATTACCGTGCCATCCATCTTATCTGGCATCTCAGGGAAATCGTCGGATGGCATACCCTGCAACGTGTATTGACCTGAATCAGAAGTCAGTATCATGGACTCCTCATCAGAGGTAATATCTATATCCTCATCCGGCCACTCGCTGATAATCTCTCTGGTGATCTTCGCAGGGACAGTAAGGCATCCCATCTCGTTGATGGTGGCGTCTACCTTGGTCCTAATAGTAATATCAAGACTACTGGCGGTAATAAACAAACCCTCGCTGTCTGCCACTATCAGGACATTCGCCAAGATAGGCAAAGCCGGTTTGTTGGGAACAGCATCAGACACGATAGAAAAAGCACGACGCAGATCAGAACCACGAGCCGTTATACGCATAACAGATCCCCCTTTGGGTAGAATGATTATATAAGATTAATATACATTATTTGGAGAATCTGTCAAGGATCATTCTTGTCTTTTCCTTCCTGAAACTCTTCGGCGCGTTGCGAAATGATGCGACGTAATTCCAAATCAATAGCAATGGGCTTGCCTTCGGGTCCAGATAGCTCCACCTTCTTGACGGCTTGCCGCCCGTAATGCTCCTCCAGCTTCTTGATGGTAGATAGGAAGTGCGGGGCCAGCACCGCAGCGGGTATATCATCAGGATCTAACTCTTGTAATCGCTGGCTATACTTAGCATACAATGCCTTGAGTGCCTGTTCAATATTCTCAAACAGTTTATCGGCCTCTATCTCCCTCAGTGCCGCCTGTCGCTGTCGCTCGGACTCATCCCATGCCTCTGCTCGTTCGCGCCACTTGAAGGTATTGGCCTTCTCAAGCCATGCGCCGGGGGAGTATTTAGCCTGTTTTTTGCTCTGATCCCTACGCCTTCTGTTCACTACTGACAGCACAGACCGCTCTGGACCCATCAGCCTATACTCATCAAAGCGGCCATACCAGAGGCTACTTTCACCTTCTTGTCTATCCCATACCACCCGCTCATCCATTACATCAACTGCTCCAGTTTAGATTGAATGATCTTCTGTAAATCGTGAAGGCTATATACTAAATTATCTTTCCAGCGTGGTTCATCGGCAAATTCTTTGAGGTCGTTTTTCTCAAGATATTCAGCATATTTTTCTAACTGCCGCCTGACCTTCCCATAGCGCAATGTCAACCGCCGTCCATCATCAGAAGGCATCTCTTGTCCTTGAAATACCTCCTGTCCCTTGCGTATCTCTTCGGCAGCGGCAGAGATGCTTTTGAGGCCCGTATCTACCTCATGTTGTAGTTCTTCGCTGCCCTCCTCAAATACTTTCTTGGTGCGTTCATAGGTTGAGGCTGATGTTCCAAGATCGGCAGCAACGCGATCTCGTGTATCCCCCCGCTCATTTGGACGGAGGGCTACACCATCCTTCATCCTCTCTTCAGCGCCCACACCATAAATTCGCTCTAATTCTTTACCTGCCTTATACATCTGCCCCGGAGTTAATTGTCTCCTTAAAACATTATCTTTAAGTAGGTGTTCCCTAATGCTATCCTCAGTTTTTAGCTCACTTTGGCGAATAATCGGCACTGTGTCCCATCTTAAATCAGTGATTGCGCGTAATCGCTGGCTACCACAGATCACTCTATTTTGATTATCTACCTCAAGTGGATATTGTAGCCCCCGCTCCTCAATATCTTCTTTGAGATCCTCTATCCTCATTATATCCAATTCCCCAAAAACCTCAAGGGATAATGGATGTGCCGTAATTGTATCTATGGGCACAAATTCAATAACAAAATCACGCATAATTAAATCTCCACAAAGGTTCTAGGGAAAGAATAAAGACAAACCGATATACCCCATCGCTGAACTGCTTGTGCGATTGTGCGCGTGATACTGGACTCTTGACCCACTAACACCAACTTATGCTCGGGATATGAATGTGAATATATGATCAATTGTCCTAACCCCTCATGCATTTTATCCAGCGTTAAATGTCTCTTTATTTCGTAAATGGTATCCTGAGATAATATATCAATACGCCCACCTATGCATCTGACTTGACGATTAGTCCGGTTGCCCTCGCCGCAAAGTTTTATATCAAAGATTGTCTCTATGTCATCTTCGGTTAACCAAGAGGCCCGATCAATCCCCCTTTTTTTATCAATTAATATTCGCTCGGCCCTTGATAGGCTTATCTCATGGCGTATAAGTGAATCAATTATTTCGTTTTTGTTTGACTTCATAACCTTTTTTAAACGCGACCATGCCGATTGACTTATATCAAGGTCATTGGCAATTTTCTGAATGACATTTATTGGTTTCTTTATCCGCTTACCACTCAGCGGTACGTTTTTACCTCCATTTATCATATTCCTTTTAGCCAGAGGAGCATATTCAGCCTCAAGTGCTTGGCCCTTATCCCATAGGGTCAGATAATCAAGATTCCGCATGGTCCTCCCTCTTTGATTTCAGCATACCCCAAACAGCGCACAGCTCGTTATGTATCTCATCCCTGGTAATATCATCCATGACAGGTAGATCAGCCATGATGGATAAAGAGGCATTGCCTGTCTGCTCAAAACATTGTAGGGCTGCTTGGAAGATGACTCGGGTGGTGAGGGGTAGTTCGTTAAAAGGCAGGGAGAACGATTCGCCAAAAAGATTTATAGAGGCATCGTGACGTTCGTCCCACTCATCCAAATCAATAAAGCGATAGGACTCTAAATTGTCGCTCTGACGCTGCACATCTTTGACAGATGGATCACCTATCTGTTCAATATAGGCAACCTCTTCAGCCGTTAATGTCTCGCCAATCTCTTGCTCTGCCCAATCTCTTACTTTTCTTGCTTGCTTGGATGTTCGTGCTTTCCACTCTGATCCCTGGACAGTGCCGCTGGTGCGACGGTGAGTAATCATAGCCCGTTTGATGCGCGTATGGATATACGTGGAGAATCTACATTCCAATCCCGCATGAGCAAAGTTCTTAGCACCCTCACACAAAGCGACAGAGCCTTCGCCTACGTACTCTTCATACTCTTCAGGAGTGCCGTGCTTCTTAGCCAGATCAAAGACCATACCATAGTGAGCCGTGACAAAGGCATGGAGAGCCGTCAGGTTGTTGGTGCGGATCTGCTTTACAAGATGTGCTTCGGTTTGGGGATTCATAGATTTGTTTTAGGGGAGGGTTGCTCCCGCCCAGAGAGCGTAAGACCGCAACTGCACCCGTAGGCCGTCTGCTCGGCACTGTCTCTCCTTTTGTTGGCGATCATGGCAACCCTCCCGATAGAAGGGTATCCCGGTAAACTGCTAGGGGGATAGTGGCTCACCGTTTATGTGACAGGATACCCAAATTATTTGGCCGAATGAGGCCTAAGCCTTGTCCGTTGTAAGGTGGCATGAAATAGAATTATTAATCCTATTTAAGAGATTCATGCATTCCTCTGGTCAACCACCCTCGTTAGAGGTGCTGCGCTTTCGCATCAGCGTTTCGCTACCCACCTCCAGCCAGCCAATTAATTAGTTTATTATGTGACTCTTGTGTCCATTCTTGGCCTATCTGACTCTCTGACCATTGGACTATCGTAGTCAATATAGTATTCTCAGAAGGATTGTCAACCGGAGGTGCTTCTTTTAATTCTTGCCCAGGTGATTGAATGATGTCGGCATAGACCTCTTCGTCATGCTCATGCTTGGCTGACTTGGCGATGAGGCGCGTATCCTTGACGCTCAGAGCATCATCAATAGCTGTCTCTAACACAGCCGCCCTATCGCCTTGTGGTAGCGCAGCGACGGCCTGATGATGCCACCAGCTTAGTTCAGGCTTGACCTCCTCGGGTGGTATCTTGCTTGCCACCCACATCATATTACGAACCGTCTCGCGAGAGAATCCAAAGTCATCAGCCATCTGTGACCATTGATCTGGAAAAGCATTCTCGCCATAGACCAGCCAATGACCTATATCCCAATATAGGCGCGATGCCTCGCCCTCTATCTGGCGCAGTTCGGAACGCAGTCCTATCCCTCGTTCAGCCCAATCGTCATACGATACTATCTCAGTGTTTACTGTTGCCAGTTCAGTCATTCATCCTCATAGGGAATAAAGTCACCCGCTTGTTCTTCTAATTGCTCTATGAATTCACGATAGGATTTTTTATCAGGATCACCGTGGGATTCATAACCGAGCCTTAAAAAGGTTTGGATCATCTCAATCAGTTCACTAAATACACCATGACCGCCGTGAGAATAGAGTTGGCAAAATAGCCGCGCTGCTGCCTTGTCACGATCTTGACCAAAGGGCACATAGTAGCAATCAGCCTTCAACTTGCCATCTAAGAATTTATCCCAGTCTGTCGTTTTGCCCACAAGTTTGAAGATAACCACCCCCTCTCTGTTATACGTATAACACGCGACAAAATACGCGATATTATGTCGTCTATGGCAAGGCTTGTACCTATCACTACTTTTTGTGGTTACAATTATTGGTAAATGAGCGAGGATGGCCAGGTCACTATAATCTCAGGTGTGATCCAAGGATCTTTACGTCCCTCTCGCCTTGGGCTTGTGGACAACCTGCTATTACCCCTCACTGCACCCTCGCAATATCAGGCGAGAGAAGGAGTCGAACCTTCACACTTCAGGATATGAACCTGACGCAGCACCCATACTGCCTGTCTCGCGATAATCAAAATACGTTATTAATAAATACACCAATGGCAAACAGAAGCAATACCATAGCAACTACAGTGCCTGATATAGCCAATACCTTATAGATCGGATGACGCATTATTCTCTCCTCAAGTCAATCGCCAGATCATCAAACCAGAATATAACTCGTCCATCGCGCTGCAATGACCACCATGTACCCCTGCATACATCATCCAACTGCCTGCCAATGATAGCCAGCTCCTTTTTTAACACTTGACGCAATTCATCTTGATTATGCACCGTCATTTAGAGCACCTGTTATCCATGTCATGTTTATGTGGATGAGCCTTTGTCCTATACACTCATCCTTAAACCAGACAGCCTCAGAATCATCCCAAGAGCAACTATGCAACCCGGTGTGTCCTTGTGGTAACTCACATTTAAAACTGGCACCCCAATCGCATACATGATATTCTGCATCACAACAATCATTCATCAAATTGCGCCTTGAGAAGTTCATCCTTATACCACTCAGGTAATCCACGAGTAACACCACGCAATATCTGAGGAAAGAAATGCTTCATCAACGCAACGGCTATCTCTTCATAGCATTCGTCGTGTATATCCTTCTGCGTCTCTTTGATGAGGTTGCCAATGTCTTTTGGTGAGCCATCTAATTCACCTCTCTCTTGGATATGCTGGACGGCTTTCTGCCAACGCGCTGGTGTGCGGTATTTATCAATCAATCCAAGAATAATATCTTGCTTGCCTGGATTGCTTTTACCCCATTCTTTTGAATGAACCTCTTTGAAGGCTTCCGAAACGTGCTTGCCCATCATCGCTTTGCCATCGGTTGTAAACCTTTTATAGTTCTTAATGACAAAGCCTTCTATCTTCTGACCACCAAGAATAGAGACAGTATCCAATAGATCAGTCAATACGGTAATATTGTCAACCATCCCACTATGTAGAAGAGGAACAATCTCTAAGCCAATGCGCTCGGCCTCTGCCGCCTTCTCCTCATAAGATAGGTATGTCTCCTCATTGGTGTTAATATCGAAGAGGATAATATTATCATTGGGTATCCTATCATAGGCCAAGGCGTTATGCTTTGGCTTCTGTAGATACTCTCCTCTATATGTCCAACCCTCTTTGAGAATAGACTGTCGATCTAAAACAGACGCCACCGCCTTGGTGAACATCTTATCAGGTGCATCCGTAGGAAACTGCTTGCCCCTGGATCGCACCAATAGCTCTCCACCTATCATCCCAAAGGAGAACTGTGAGCCGTCCACCTTCTCCTCTACGATAACCGAATCGCGTAGAAGCTCATCTATGGCAGCATGGCCTACGTTATATATCTTTGGATAGCTATGCCAAGAGGTCATTTGATCTTAGCCTTATCATAGCTACGCGCACCAGAATAACCTAAATATCCTGCGCCGAAAAGCGCGATTATATTATCAGGTATAGCAGCTAACCATGCCTGAAAACCTGAGATGATAGCCGTTGCTGTATTAGGCGAGATAGCACTGAGAATACCCATTGGTATAGCAGAGAGCATCAAAATATAAATCACGTAGAGGAACCCAGGACGCGCCCTGGAGGTCCATTTATCCTTGCTCTTGGCCTCCATAACGATAGCACTCATAGATACCTCAAGCTCTTTTAATTCATTCTCAGACTCCAGGCGCAGTAATTCCAGTTTGGCCTTATCCCTTGCCTCTGGATCAGGAATAATCTTGTCCAGCAAGCTCCCGCCTATCTTAATCAGATCGGTTATCATTATTAAAATCCTCCCGTATCTTAGCAATGTATAACAATTTCCGAGCAAGACGATCCATACGCCATCTGGTTAATACAGTAGGAAATTTTGATATTTCTCTGTCACGGCTCCACGATGTATTTTCAGTAGTCTTTAGGCGAACAATAACCGCACCAGAAGAACATAGATCGGCGTCAACATAAAAACGGTTCATCGTATATACTCCTCTATCCCAAGGTGGATGAGTTCAGCATGTACAATCGGTCCTGTTTTAGAATCAAAAAACTCTCGCTGTTCAGGTGCGTCCTTAAAACCCATCTCAGTGATAACGCTTGGCATATGTGTCTCATTCAGGAAATACAGGTTGCGCCCCATAGACGATTGGGAGCGGGGGCCAGCAGCTTTCCAACTGGATATGATTCGCTTCATTGATGCGAACTGATTTGAGATACATTGTGCAAGCTGCCGACCCCCAGGGGAGAACTTACCATCTTTATCCCAATATAATACGGTAGAGTATTTACCTCCTCCCGAGTTGACATGGATCTCAATAGCCAAGTCCACTTGGCGACGATTGAATAATCTCACTTTATTCTTGAGGGCGGTATCATTGTCCATCTGCCAATACTCAAGCGGAGGAACAACTACCTGATGCCCACAGTCCATAAGGATGGTGGATAGGCGCTGTTGCACCTGGGCGCAGTGCTGCCACTCCCAGAGGCGTTCGCCCGTGGTGTTTCTGCTATGCCCCGCGCACAAGCCGATCATTTATAACTCAAGAAGTCTTTGGGCTGAAGATCCAACTGGCAGCATATACCCTCTATGATCTGGCGGGTGGCGTTCTGTCTACCTCTCATAACACCATTGAGGTATATCTTGCCTATGCCTATCTGACGGGCCAGCTGCGCCTCTGATTTGATGCCTTTGTTCAGTCGCTCTGCTTTGACGCGGTCTGCATCTATATGTAGTCTCATTGTCACCTCCTGTATTTAATATAAAGGAATAGAGAGCATAGTCAAGGAGATGGCAAATTGTTTTTGTAATAGGCGAAAATAATCCTTGCTTTATAAAAGACTATGTTTTATATTAGTAGTAGTTAAGAAACACACACACGAAAGGAACTGAAATGGAAAACGCAATCGGACAGGAATTCAAAAGCATCGCCAAGAAGCTCATGCCGGTATTTCCCGAACTATTGGATATTGAAGATAGCGCCACTCGAAACGAGATTGACGAGATCATGTTTCGCAAAAGCGAGTATGTCGGGGGAATGGCAGCGGTCATTATTGCAATGATAGAGAAATCGTAATGAATAACCTAATCGCCATCATGCAGACGCACAAAGTAGACGAACGCACCGCCAGAAAGATCCTCTCCGCTCAGATCTTGGCCGATGTCAAGGCGCGGAGAATCACCAAGCGGCAGAAGGCTGGTAATCGTTATGATGCCAAGGCCAAAGCAGCTGCACTCAAAGGAGAATACTAAGATGAAGGCAGTAGGCAAAACCAACGGCACGATCCCTCAGTGGTATAGGCAGATCCACAATAACCTACAGACGCAGCAGAGCGAGATATTCGCCCTCATGGGTGACGTAGGTGGCTATCCTGTTTACCCCGGTGAGACGCTTGGAACGAGCCAAGTAGGACGCGCCAGCTTTTTGGAGCGCATGACGTTAGGTGCGATCCGCAAGAAGAATAACTCAGAAGAAGAAGTAGCACAAGCGCATGTTTTTGCTGAGTTGTATCAAACTACCGGCCTCAAGATGCTACCCGAACACGAAGAGGTTTTTGGCCGCTATTCACCACCACCGGACAGTAATCCTTTTGCTCAGGGTGGTGGATTAGAAGCTGACTTTGGACGCTTGGCGCAGTATTTCAACGATCCCGCTGCACCTCCTCTCGCTCTCATTATACATGATGCCGATCTCATCTTTGATGCTGAAGGTGCCTTGGTGGAGCCTGAGCGAACTTTATTGGCTTATCTGCGCCAGTGGTCTGCCATGCCCCTATTAAGTGGTAATGGTAGCCCTCATAGAATCTTCTTAATTGCCCATAGCGACCTGAGAGGTGCCTTGGTGCAAGGACGCATAGCCCCCATCAATATCCCCTTACCTGAAGTAGATACGCGCAGAGACTTCGTTAGCAGAGTGATGGATGCCAACCCCAATCTCACTTTAGAAGAGGGATTGACAGAGGAGGAGTTGGCAAGGATAACGGGAGCGTTGAACCTCTTGCAGTTAGAAGATTGCCTGTATCAAGCCGAGTTAGAGGGTGGGATAGTTTCCCGTAAGATCGTTCAGGCAAGAAAAGATGTTTTAGTCAGACAAACCTATGGTGGAGTGATTGATATTTCCTATCCAGAAAAAGGCTTTGATTCTATTGTGGGTCTGGATCAGCTCAAAGATTACTTTAAAAAATATGTATATCCTAAGATGATGGCTGGCGATGGTCGATGCCCGAAAGGTCTGGTTTTTTCAGGAAATCCAGGGTGTGGAAAAACCGAACTATCTAAGGCTCTGGCATGTGCTTTGAATCTCTCCCTTGTAATGATCCGTATGGATATGATCAAGAATAAATTTGTGGGCGAGAGTAATAAGAATATGTCCAAATTATTTGAAGGCATCAAAGCCCTTGCACCCTCTATCGTCCTTTTTGATGAGTTACACACCATGTTCAATAGTGGCGATAGCTCAGGCGTGTCTCAGGAGATACAGGGCCAGCTACAAACCTTTCTCGCAGCCTTCCCCAGAGGTGTTGCATTCTTTATCGGCACTACCAATTACCCATCAAGAA
>Ga0233436_1000716_pt1 | contig 33224 bp, 29 predicted proteins | sample SI_122_August201_2_FD_182723 | JGI IMG/M metagenome (GOLD analysis project Ga0233436, IMG submission 182723) | Seawater microbial communities from Saanich Inlet, British Columbia, Canada - SI_122_August2016_150_MG | ecosystem: Environmental > Aquatic > Marine > Inlet | place: Canada: British... | reverse complement strand
TTTTGTATGTAACGCTTCCCAGTTATCTCCGTCATTTGACCCTGCAACAATGAATTCTTTGGGAAATCCATTGGAGCGAGAAGAAGGAGGTACTTCAATGCTATAACTTTTTAAAAATACCTGGTAAGGAATTTTAATTTGTAACCACTCACCTTTCACGTCGTTTATGTTTTTGTCTACACCGATTTTGGTAATAAACGTGTTGCCTTTTTTTCCTCCACCACGATAAGCAGAGGGATAGCGACCAGTATATGCTGCTTGTGTATAATCCGGATAAGAAGAATTCAACGCGTTGTACGACGGATTTCCTCTGTAGTTAGATTCCCAATATTTTTTATTATTATTGAAAGCATGATGCGCATCTTGATTTACATTCGAATTGGAAGAACAAGACAGCGTATAGCTTCCATTTGGTAGATAGGTTCCAGATTGACTTAATCCGCTTATGGTAGAATTATTTGATTCAAATATACGTTTTTCTGGTAAGGGTACGACTGTTAATAAAGGTTGATTCATACTAAGTTATTTAATATAAATATATATATTAAATAATTACAAAAAGTCGTTTATTTGTTCAGTTTGAAAAACACATAATATATCGTGGTTGTTGCTAAAATACTCAATGCGACTGTCCCAAATTGATTATAGTGATACATATTATTAATATCCGATGCGATTGAATGTTTCTTATTTTGAATATAATTCATTTTCGTTTGTATATCATTGCGTAATTCTTGTATGTCGCCATCATACATGTCTACTATTTCGTTATGAGACGCGTCAAACTCTCCAATGCCTTTACCAGTTATTTCGTCCAAATCGATATTTTGTAATGAGTAAAGAATACCTCCATTGATATTTTTGTCTTTATCGTAAGAAACGATTTTTTTATATTTCTCTTCGATTCGTTTTTTATCCATATCTTCTTTGGAACAATTCAATACACTATTCGATGGGTTCAATGTATTATCATTACACTCAATGTATTTTACATATTGTTCATTAAACTCGTTGATTTCATCATGTAAATTTAAAGACGCGTTCATCATGGTCATCCCTTCCACTGCCCCTGTGGTATTTGAAACGAATCCATTACAAGTCCCTTCGATAGTCGTACATTTTCTACCGAAAAGAGCCCACTCAGATAACGTCACGCTATTATTATCGGGTAGTTCATACATTTCCGAAATGACTAATCTATAATGGGAATACGAAAACAAATTGTTCTTGACTGTATATTCTACTGGTAAAGTGGCATCGCGGTTCATCAGACTTATCTCGTTCAAATTTTCATTTTGTTTATAATGAATGACCGCCCAATTGTTTCCATCATTCGAACCCAAAACATGAAATTTGATAGGAAAACGACCCGCATATTTTTTGGGATTGATTGTTGCTTGCAAAAAGAATTCCGTTAGAATTAGTTGATAAGGTAATTGTATTTCCGCCCATTCACCATCTACAGTTGTTCCATCGGTTAACATAGTTTTATGATATTTATCTTTCCCTCCGCCTACATATTTGCCTTTTTTGTAGGCGTCTTGCGTGTATCCGTCTTGATAACCCGACTTGGACGATTTGATGTAAGGAGTTTGCCAAGAGGTAGTATTTCTTCCATCAAATAATTTCAATGCCGAATAGTCAGAAGTACGATTGACTCCTTGGTCATCTAAACAAGAAGACTGTCTAACTGTATATGTTCCATTCATGAATTCTTGTTTGGTATCTTTCAATTCTGCGGTAAATGTATTGGTTTGTTCGTCTGCAAGGAAATCATCTAATGGAACTGCTTGAAATATTTCGTTATTCATAGACATTAATTATAGTTATATTATATGTTTATATTTCTCGCGCGGTATATAAAATAAATTAAAGCAGCGACGCCAATTCCTAAATTAAGCGTTTCTAATTGAGTGGATTTGAATTGTCGGATGTAATCTTTGTGTTTTTCGTCCGACCCACTATGATTGTTCTGTACAACATCGATTTTCGTCACTTTTTCCTTATTGATACACAATTCTTTTTCAATGCACTTAGTACCATTTTGTCCCGCGTTGAATACATCACGCTGTTCTTCATTATCGGTTTGACAATTCTTCGCATAATCAAATTCATTATCATTTATAATTTCTTTACATTTGCTGTCAGAAGGCATGTATCCATTTTCCTCTGCCGTTATGTAAAAAAAATCGTTTTTATTATATCCTATAACAATATCTGAAAACATATAACTATATATTATGTAATTATATATTTGTGAGTTCTATTACTTATCTTATGACCAATTTAGTTCATACATACACGGTAATAATCATGTTCCAAAGAAGAAATACTCTTTCTAGTGTATTTGCATACTTGTCCTGGACGCAGGCAAATTGCTAATGATTGAGGGTCAAACCGAGATACTTGTGGTAATTGTGATAGATCCCGAATATTGTATTTTACCATCAAGTCTTTCAATTCATCGTCAGTCAGAATGGTTGATTGAGGAACTAAAGTATGGTCTAGAACATTATATTGAAGACGCTTAATATTATGTATCACTATAAATACTCCATCTTGCTCATACAAATATTTCATTCTGGTAACCAATGAATCGTTCGGTTCATCGTCTACCACAATCATCAATATATCATTTTTGGTTAATGTGTTTTCCACATCGAACAATTCATCCTTCAGATTATCTAAATCTTTTTTGGTAAATGTGTTACTCTTTTTATCGGTAGGAAATGAATATTTGATGTATATTTTGTTTTTCTCGTTTTCAACGATCATATCTAATTTGTTATTCGCATACAATTTGTCGACTTCAAGGTTGCTCACGTCCATATGCTCTGAAACATTGTAACCAAGCGATTCACATTGTTTCAAGAGGTTCACTCGGGAAGTATGTAACTTTAAAATAAGATTGTTGCTCGCCATTACTATAAATAAAACTTATACTTTATTTACATTTATATCACCATTATATTATTCAATTTTTCATTATACCTTCTTGATAATAAAATTATTGAAATCTATTTTTGCCGGGCTGTCTTCTACACGACTATTTTCGGAGGACTGTTCGTTTGATACGACATCGGTTGTAGGTATTTTGATTGTCTCACTGTGATTGGTAGTGGATATAGAAGGTTGTTCAGAACTAGTTGTATTTCCAGGCATATTGAATACAGGAGCAATGTGAATTGATGGAATTTGTTGCATTTGTTGTCCCTCTTGTTGTAAACCATATCCGGGAAGAGGAATATGAGTTTCATATGGTTTTATATCAAATGGGGTAACTATCTCGACTTCTTGATTTGCACCCTCCGATTCTATTTTATATAAATTCGGTTTGGTTAAGGGTGTCACTATCCACGGTCTTCCGGGCGTGCTATCTTTTACGTATGATACGCGGTCACCTCCCTTGTATGTTTTTTCAGGTGTAATCGGATGATAAGAAGGACTCGTTTCAGGTTGACTTGGGGGAAGAGGAGGCGACGATTCATCATCTGAAGGTGTATCCATAAACTGACCTCGTTTCATCATTTGTGGACTAACAAAAGGAGTTGTTTCGGGGGTCATCGGTTGGAATTCTGGTGTACCAACCATGTATTGTGGTGATGCGTCTTCGGGGGGAGACATATCTGGGGTATGAGGTAGAAGCTCTGGACTTTCAGACGGAGGGGGCATATCGGGTGTCTGTGGTTGGAAGACGGGAGTAGCTTCAACATCTTCAATCACAAACTTATCATTGTTTGACTCTCGCAATAATACACGAATGTCTCTTTGAACTTGGTCGATGGTCTCTTTGGTATCTAAATGTTCGGTATGTGTTAATTTTTGAATGTTCTTAGAAAAACTTAAGTTTTCAATTTGGTCAATATTGTCTTCTGTGATAATACGCATATGTACGTTGATCGATTGTAATTCTTGCATTAATAATTTGAATGAATAAGGAACACATACAATACTGAAACTGCGACCAAACTTGGTAATATTTTGAATGTTGCTTTCTTGCTCGTTTACGGATCCTGAGAATTGAATAGGACCATCCACCAAAGGACTCATAAACAAGTTTTTATCGGGATTATATACTGCGATCATTCCAGTTGTATTGCAAATTGCCATATAGTATTTATCAGCACGTTCCATCATTGATTCACGTAAGAACTCAGTTGCGCCATGAGAAATGACACCATCACGTTCCATCTCACCAATTCTGAGACCACCGTCATTCGCACGACCCGCTACAGGTTGCTTGGTGAGTTGGTTCACGCGTCCAGTGGGACGATGATTAATTTTGTCTTTCACCATATGTTTCAAACGCATATAATAAGTAGGTCCCATGAAAATCTCGGTTTCCAATTGTTCACCCGTCATACCATTATATAATAACTCATTACCGCTTGAGTGATATCCATAATTCGATAATATCTTTCCAAATACCCCCACTTTCGTTCCATTATTGTTATACGCAGTACAATCTCCGAATCCACCTTTCATAGCACACGCCTTGCCCATAATTGCTTCTACAAATTGACCAATCGTCATACGAGATGGGATTGCGTGAGGGTTGATAATCAAATCGGGGCGAATACCGTCTTTGGTAAAAGGCATATCGCATTCAGGAACAACCATTCCGACTGTACCCTTTTGACCAGCACGAGAAGCCATTTTATCACCCAAATTAGGAATACGCTCTTCGCGGACACGGACTTTCGCAATGCGACGCCCCTCTTCGTCATCAGTAATAAATGTTTTGTCCACAATACCCAATTGACCTTTCTTGGTAGTTTTGGAATGGTCGGTTAACATATCATCTTCACTACTACTTGTTACCATACCAATCATAATGGTTTCATCGTCGACTTCACTATTTACACGAATCACTCCTTGCTCATCTAATTTACTGTAATCGTGACTTTGTTTTGTCTTCTTAATCATGCTCATATCATTTTCAATGTTGGAAAAAGTCGTTTGGGTAGTCACTTCGCCTTGCTTTTCCTTTTCTTCGTGTGCTTCATACGTGGTGAAATAAGTAGTGCGGAACAAACCGCGTTTCAATGCACCTTCATTCACCAAAATAGCATCTTCCACATTGTAACCAGTATAACACATAATGGCCACTATCGCATTTTCGCCATATGGATTTTCCTCCTTATTCAAATATTCCAAATAACGGGTTTTGACCAAAGGAGTTTGACCATAATTCAAAATCAAAGCAGTTTTATCCATGCGTACTTGGTAATTTGTATGATACATTGAACATGCTTGTTTCGTTTGACCACAAGAAAACGAATTACGGGTTGCTGGATTGTTTTCTAAAAAGTTGATTTGGTTCGACATAACGCCAAAAATCAGTGATTGATGAATTTCCATATGAGTATACATTTTGTCCTTCTTTTGGGTCGCTTCCATATCCAATGCTATAAGTGCTTGTTCTGTTTCGCTGGTATCAATGTAATCAATAATCGCAGTATTATCTTTGAATTTTTGAATAATCGTTTTATTCATATTGCTTTCGTCTGGTGTTTCATATAAATCAGAAAATTTGTATATCTTATCATCGTTAATATGAAATCCCTCTATTTTCTTTTCTTGGAACCCACCTACCAGTTCTGACCATGTAAAATTGTTTTCTGATAATTTCCGTTGAAAAGTTTCACTCTCAAACGACATTTTATTCGTGTCCTCATCCTTATAGAAGATCGGTCGGCAAACTCGTCCTCCATCAGTATAAATATATACAGTGTTCTCGCGAATGTCAAAAGAAATACTGGTGTATGCTGGAATCAAACCACTACGACGATAAAACTTCATTGCCTTTACGGTATCTAATGGATTTTCCAATGAACCAACCCAATATCCGTTGATAATAACCTTGGATAATCGGGATAACAACAATGGAGTACAATCATATAAACGTTTCAAATTCATTTTTTCAATCATGAACTGAATCATATATTCACGCGAATATCCTTTGGTTACATGTGTACTAATCGACATGTGTTTATGAATACCAATGTTTCCACCATCAGGGGTATCAATCGGATCAAAAAATCCCCATTGTGTGCTATTCAATAAACGGGGACCAATGACCTTCGCACTTGCATCAAGAGGTAAATTTGTTTTACGCAAATGACTCAATACCGAGTTGAAAGACAAGCGATTTAAATCTTGAACCGCGCCAATACGCTTAGTATGCGAATGTGCTCCCCAATTTCCTTTAAACGCTCTTCTAAACCCACTTTCAAGAGGACGCATTTTAAATATTTCATTTTTGTTCTCTTGAATCAACATGTATAAATTGCTTTCATATACATTACGATTCTCGCGGGTATCGTATGTAATCTTACGCTCAAATTCACGATGAATATCAGCGGTTTGAATGCTATAATATTCACGGAATAAATCATATAACATCTCTCCAACCAATTCAACTCGTTTGAACTTATAGTTATCTCTATCGGTCGTTTTGTTGAAACCTTCTGATGTTAACAATAGTTTCAATGTAATATGTCCTAAGTAATACGCCTTCTCTCGGAAATTTAACTCACCAATATGAGGTAATAAATAATCAGTCAATATTTCTAATACCTGTGTCATTGTTTTCTTTTTTGTTAGTAAACGAATGTAATTCATTGCTTCACGTTGAGTATAAATATTACCGGCATCATACACACTCGGAATTAATAAATCCACAAAGTTCTCGTATTTTTCTAAGTCGAGAAAACACGTTTCTATAATTTCCTTGTCTGAAACTAAACCAAGAGCACGGAACACAATAAAGATTGGTACTGGTCTACGCACATTTGGTAGATTGACCACGATGTTTTTGCGCGTATATTTTCTAGTTTCAGGATTTTTCGCACTATCATAATTCTTAGGTACATTATCGTCTGCTTGTATTTTTACAGACAAGGTACGAATCGGTTTAGATACATCTTCAGATACAGAACGAATTTCGGCCGAATATAAATAATGTTCACCATCGTCTTTTTTAATATACAACATGTTATCGCCGAATTTCTCTTGGGGAACAACTGTTTTTTCCTTTCCATCAATTATGAAATATCCACCTATATCGTTTTTGCATTCGCCCATCATATGTCTCGCATCGCGAGGTAATCCGTGCAACACACAAAAATCACTTTGTACCATAATTGGAAAACGACCTAATAAAATCTTGTCAAGCGTGATAGTGCGAACCTGTTTATTTGGCTCTACCATTGATTTCTCCAACTCTTCGCGAGCAGCCGCGAATTCTTGTACGGTTACACCTCCTTCTTGAACCATACCGGCCTGTGCGTTTTCAGCATCAGTTATATCTAAATCACCTCCTACAATTTGATTCATCGTATAATTCACTTCTTCGGGTAAATCACCTCCCTTCAAATCGATTTTTTCAAATGATACTTGAGGTTCTTCACCTTCTTCCAAAATATCAACAATCTCAATCTCAATATCATAGTGAATAGTCATGCCATAAGTCATATTACGAATTCTTGCTTCATTCGGAAACATGTAATGACTATTATTATTGTCATAAATCACTGGTTTACCAAAATAAATTTTGTCAGCGTTTTTTCCTCCGAAATGCATGATACATTTATGTTTATAATCTTGTAATTTTTCATCATACATTGTGCTAATAATCAATGGGTTTTTGTTTTTAAACACCTGATAAATACCCTTCTTGAAAAAGTCATTGTAAGAGTCGATGTGGTGTCTTACTAAACTTTGTGGGTTGTCTTCAAAATACCTATGAATTATTTTCCATATTTCTTGATTATCCATCATAGGGATATGTATATAAATTAACGACATATATTTCTATATATTTTGACTTCAATACTTGTTTCAAGAACCGACTACCTTGTTTTAAAAAAAATATGATGTGTAATTTACAAATTACAATTACTATTGACGCCACATTATCTATATGGTTGCAAACTTAACAGACGTGTTGCTATCTCATATCTATAGTAAATGAAATCCGTATTATTTTAGGTAAACCATTGTCTTCCAGTTGAAACTTACATATATATATTGTTTGAACTAAAGAATCGATTTTTCAATATTTTCAATATTTTTTCTTATTATATCATATATTATGGATAACCAACCTAATCAAGCTACCGCGGTGAACGCATTATTCGGTCCTCTTTCGAGGGATTATTGTTTGTACTTTTACTTCCTTTCTGTCATTGGCTTTGTGTTTATTGCCATGTTTCTTATCTCCTCTCTCATGTTAGGGTTCAACCAAAAGAAGGGACCCGAGTACTACTTACAAGTGTTCGCCGTTGCCCTTGGATATGGTATCTTCTACTTCCAGAACCGTCTTCTTAACTCCATGTGCTACAGTGCTCTCAGTGCATAAACCGAGTAATAATGATTATTTGAGTTAAATTCAATTTATTTATTTCGTTTAAAACAATATGATAATTTACATAGTATTATATAAATTATTGGCAATCATGGATATTTTCTATTACAGTAACTATTGTAAACATTCGCAAAAGGTATTACAAACTTTAGTCAAAGGTGATATTGTTAGTAAGATTAGTTGTGTATGCATTGATAATCGCAAAAAAGACCCCGCTACGAATCAATTGTATATCTTTCTGGAAAATGGAAGCAAAGTTATTATGCCACCAACGCTTCATAGTGTTCCTGCCCTATTATTGGTGAATGATAGATATCGAATTATATTTGGTGATGAGATAACCAAACATTTTCATCCACAACTTATTAACAAACAAGGGGTTTTATCACAAGGGCAAGGAGAACCAAGCGCGTTTCAGTTGAATAAATCGAGTGGTGGTACGAATATTGTTTCTGAAGCATTCACTTTATATGATGCTCCTCACGAAGAATTGACCGCAAAAGGAAACGGGACATCTCGGCAAATGTATAATTATGTAACAACTGATAACGATTTATATTCGATTGAAACTCCGGATGATACTTACTCGCCGGATAAAGTATCTGAACATGTTACTATTGATAATCTGCAACAACAGCGTATTGACGACTTACAACCAGCAACTAAGTAATCAACATTCAAAAACAATATAAATAATACGCATCTTTGTTATATATAATGACCGACAAGTCTACAGTATTGCGTGCATTTAATAAGCACTTTTTCGAATTCATCGATGATATCATTACAATTCTTCCAGACGAGCCTGAAATTGTGAAAGCAAAAATCTCGTTTGAGAATATTAAAAAGATGAACCCTACCGTGATTTGCAAGACGTGGTTCAAAGTTGTCTATTCTCCATACAAAGAAGTCATCGACCAAGGGGATATTAGTTTCTTTTTTGAGAAAGACTATTCAAGTGATTTGTCGAATGTACCAAATGCTGCTGAAATTATGAATATTATTGATAAGATTCGCATGCCGATCAAAAGTATGGACGAAGTGAATAAGGGACATTGTGCTAAGTATATTCAAAATCTAAGTAAATTGTCTAGCGTGTATAACGCGGCATAAAAACGAGAATCATATAAAGAGGTATCCTTATATAAAGTATGGAGTCGTTTATCTATACTTTATATTTTGACGGTTGTAGCAAAGGTAATCCTGGTAAAGCGGGAGCAGGATATGTTATCTATAAAGAAACTGATGAAATCGCATACAAATCAGTTTATGTTGGGGACAAGGAAACGAATAATAAAGCAGAATATAGTGGATTATACGAAGGATTACTATGTGCTATAGAAAATAATATAACACGTCTTCATGTAAAAGGTGATAGTAATTTGGTTATCAAGCAAATGAAAGGTGAATATAAAGTGAAATCCGAAAATATATTGCGTATTTATCAAGATACCCACAAATTATGTGAACAATTCGAAGAAATCACATTTGAACACGTGTATAGAAAAGACAATCAACGCGCAGACCACTTAGCGAATCAAGCATTAGAAATATAAAATCGCATTATTGAAATTATATATTTTTTACGAGATGAAATACCTCTTGGGGATGTTTTTTCATTAAAAACTCCATAATATCTTGTTTATTCACTCGGTGTGAATTATTTGCCTGTTTACGTTCGATATAATAAATTTGATGTATATCTCTCAAATAACTACGACATTGGTCAGAACGAAAGTGTATTTCTTTTTTGAAAACATAATAATTCAAATAAGTTTGATGTAAGTATTGTATGAATAATTTCCATATAGAGTGTATTTTTTTCATATTGTATCGCGATTTGTAAAGAAACGACAATAGTTCGGTGGGTTGGTTTATCTTTGCATAACAAATGTATATGTATAAATAATAAGGCTCTATGTGACGAATTCGTTTATATATATTGTACGTTTCTGATAAATATTTGCATCTATTTCCATTATTCGTATCCATGATAACCAGTCCTGATAAATTTAGTGACCTAATATCGTCCTGAATATAACTAGTTTCTTCAAATAAACGACTATAGTTTTTTGGAAAATATATTATACCTCGCAACGCATCAAACATGTTCCAGCGTTCATATATGTCTGGATTCACTGAAACTATATGATTATTGTTAATTTTATATACACTTGTTAGATATAAGCGCTTGTCCTTGTTTGTATGACTATATTTATTCGTTAATGTAAAATTATAACAACACTCTTTTGAAAAACCTTCCCAAAATGGTAATTTCGATACATCCTTACAAGAATTGTATTTTAATATATTGCATATAATATTTGATAAACAATGTTGACGCATCCCATCGTATGGCGTAATGAAACTATTGTGTGTAGTCATTTGCCACTGTTGATATCGCTCGTCATAGAACAAATGAATCAATAACCCATCAATATATTCATTTACATAATACGATGGCTTATCCTCGGACACTTCTTTCGAAAAAAACGCCTTTGGTTCCTCCATTTTCGGTGGGGAAAAACTAAGCAATTTCAATTCAGGATGCGAAAATACGACAGAACGATACATCAACATCTTATCTTTATGATAACTTAACAACTCTTTGTTGTAACTCAATATCGAATAACTCGGGATTGTCTTATTTTCACTCGTTGTTAGTAATTTTACATTCAAACTTGGTGTTCCGGATAAATTGTATTTTACCTCTATTGAATGTGTATCCAACTTAGTCATTTCTTTAAGGTACATACATATAAAACGATAACCTTAAATTATTTTTGGATGTTTTATTCATTATGATTGAATATAATTTAGATGATTAATATATATTAATACAATAATGGAATTCATTAATCATTTTATACCCTCTAACAATGTTGTATCAGATGTTTCTCAAACTGGCGGGGACAATATGATTAGTCTTGAATTAGGAGATATCATTAAAATTATTTCCCCATCCAACGATGGACTACATGAAAAGACATTTTTAATTACTTATTGTGGTTCACAAACATTGGCTCTTCAGAATACATCCACCGGGAATTTACACGAATTGAACATTTCAGAAGATGGTTATGGTTTTAGCGATGAGTCGATAATTGGTATTGAATTACTTAACCGAGACGAAACAAAAGGTTATGCCCGTCAAAATAATTTATTACCTAAGACTTGGATCGATATCCATATTGGAGGAGATACACCTAGCATTGTTACTGGTGAAATTACCAATTTGGACGAAGACCAGATTGAAATAACTACATACCCAAACATAGAAACACGTTACATTGATTTCGCATATAAAGGTATACCTCCAAATAGTCCGGACCGCATTGTTATTCGCAATAAACCTGAAGCACTGCATAATATTTCTTCATTATTAGATGTCCAAGAGAAATTGAATGAAGATGAAAATATCACACTAGAAGACATCAATGAGCAACAACAAGCAGATATGGAGTTCACCCCCGAAGGCGAGAGTATTATGAATATCCCCACTGATAGCACTCCTGACCCAACATTCAAAGATAATTTGCGTGATATGTATTTGGATGCGAATGAAATTATATTTGGAGAAAAATTAGAAACACTTACTCAGGTTGTCGAAGTGCCCGAAAGCGAAAAAACTTACACCATTGAGGCGCAAGTAAACGATTTGATGGACCAATTTTTATCTACTATTCCTGATTACAAAAGAAGTGATAAAGTATTATCCAATATACATCGTCTTATTTTACGTTTCAAAGAATTGCGAACCCTGTATTCCAACTATGATGAACATGACGATATTATTGGAAAGAAAGTAAATGGTCCTCTCCACAAACCGCTTGTTGACAAAATACACAGTCTTAACTTGAAATTGAAATGGATTTTGCCGGTTGTTCAAAATCGCAAAGTCATTTATTCCGACGAAAAAGACAATGAACCCGAGAGTGATGTAATATATAAAAATTCCGCATCATCAGTCGGACAAATTGAAGAAGTATTAACTGACTTTCATAAGTCTAAAACTGGCGGTATTGACCACAATTATAGCGAAACGTTCAATAAGGTTGAGTCAAATATGAACCCATTTGATAATCCGGTCGATGATTCTAATTGTTTGGATTCTAAACCAGTTTTACAAGATATCGAGGCGATTGTAGATAATCTTGGTATGTTTGAATCCAGTGTAGCAAATGTAACAAAATTAGGAAAAAATACCAGTTCTATACTGTCCAGGCGAAAATTCTTACTCCAAAAGTATACTACTGGTTCCACACAGTTAGAGAGGAATATTATGAAAACTGGAAAGAGCATATATTTCCGTAACAAAATGACCCCAAGTGATACCATGTGTGTTTCTTCTATTATGACTTTACCTGAACCATTTATTCGTATGAGTGCTATGTATTTACCTTCTCAGAACATACTGAATAAAGCAGAACTTCATCAGCAATATCGTTTTTTGTTTCATATATTGAAAACAAATTTGGATATTGTACCTCGTGTAGTAAATGATTTATCAAAAGAACTCAATTACGATAATGAGGAGAGCGCCAATTTATTCGCAAACTTTAACGAGTTCATTATTGATAATGACGATGAAGAACTAGACCAAGAAAAAGAAGACAAATTCAAGAAGTTTTTAGAAGTCATTGTACCCAAAACGAGAACTATTTTGAAATTAGTCCGCGATAATCTAAAATATAACCTGTCTTTTGTTGGGGTAGTTAAACAATTAGAACCTTATGGAATTCAAACAGAAGATATTACTTATACTCAATATGTCGATATTCAACACATCATTCAAGGACATATTGCGAATTTAAAATCTGAAATGGAAACGAAGCGGGGTCTTTACAATATCTTACAGAAACAAAACAAGCCTAGCAATAGTCAAAATCCAGTGAGTCAGATTATTAGTACAAACGCAGACGTTTTAGATGCTTTCGCAAAAGCATACTTCAATATACATCAGAAAGATTCTATCTCTGTTAGCGAAAGTGAAATGATTTCGAGACTGTATACGCAAGATGAGAATCAACTATATTCTCGTTTAATTAGTTCGAGATTGACTTCTTTGATGGCAGAAACAAATTCGACTACCTTAACCGATATGTTAATCGCGAAAGAAAATCAAGATGCGGTTGATAATGAAGAGTACAAAATTCAATCTACCGATTGCACCCGCAAATACTTAGCTAAGAAATATGAATCCATGGGCGCACTTCAAAAGGACAACAATGTTGACGAATTGTATTATGACGAGCAATACGACGATTCTCCTTATCATATTATGGAGAAATACAAATCCAAGAAAGATGAACTCGAACCAAAACAATTCAAAGAATTTTTAATTGAGGCATTGATTCACAAGCACGAAAGTCCGGTTGATTATGCAGAAGAACTTGCTACCATATTGATCAGTAAAAAGAAGCTTGTATCTGAGGGTGAATACGCTATGTTAGATATTTTGCCTGAAACACAAAAGAGTTTGGAACTATCTCAAATTAGCGAAGAACAAGATGAAAATGTAGACAATACTCGTAAATTACTATATTACCGACGTGTGAAAAATAATTGGGTCCGTGACGATTCTATCGCAGCTGAGGCATTTTATGATACAAATACGCTGTTTTGCAATATCAATGAGAGTTGTTTTAAAAATACTCGTTCTAAGATATGCGAAACAAATGACGATACTAATATTCGTTTCAAGGAACACAACAAAAAGAGTATTTTAACTGAGTTTGACCGCAGATATCATGTAACACGCGAAGTACTCATTAAAGAGTTGGAAAAAGAAATCACATATTTATTGAAATACAACAAGAACATACAACATCTTCGTCAAGTTCAGTTATACAAAGCAAACAATTTGGCAGTGGAAATTGGCAATTTTGCTAAGAAAAATGAATTGTTCGTATCGCCTCGTCTTGAATTATTGAACTGCGTATTAGGACAAACCGACTTTGTGAAGAAACAAAGTCATATTATGTCGTTCGCTTCTCAATATACTCGTAATCCTCTCGTAGAACAATTAGACGAAGACCCGCATTGGTTATATTGTAAAGAAACCAATACAAAATTATTACCCATGACTATTTTTGAATTGGCCAAGACATTTGTTTCTGGGGAAAACTACAACGACAAATTAGACCAATTATGTAATGACCACGGAAGAGAAGAAGGTGGGCACATTGTTGACAAACATAGTGGTTTTGTTTTGAGAAAGAGTGATTTCCAACAAGAAGAGATGTTTGATGATAGTGGATTTCGCATTACGACTCACTCTTTATTGGACAAAGAATTAGGTGATGTATATGCATCCACAAAGGGAAAAACTGGTTCGGTGCCTATTTTTGAAAATGAAACCATGTCAACCATATACAATGTGTTAGTTACTATTTCCGAACGTATTCAAGTTCCTCATCAAGATATACAAGACTTCGTGTTACGTGTATCGAATGAATTGGTCGATAAATTGGTAATTAGTGAAGATAAGTATAAGCAGAAAGTGGAAAAAATAAACAAAGGTAAAGAGAAAAAAACCAAAATGCCAAGTTACAATAATTACAGGAATGAAACCATCATTTTTGCTGTCACATGTTCACTTGTGGTGGCGATTCAAACGCAAATGCCTTCATTCAAATCGAGTAAGACCTTCCCTGGTTGCGTACGTTCTTTTACAGGATACCCGTTGTTTGGTATCGAAGACACTGGCGCAATTCAATATATCTCTTGTGTAATCTTCAAAATAAAGAGCACTATTCATCCGTGGAGTTCTTTGCACGGATACAAATCGGCAGATAAAATTGTAACACGCGTAATGAAAATGATGGAATCAAAAGAATTCATTGACCGACCAGATATTCAAAGTAAATTAGTAGAAAAACGTCAATATTTATTATTGCAACCTGATTATATTATTCCGGAAACACATGCTATTTCAAAATGGGTTCACTTCTTACCTCCAGTTGTACAATTTACACTCGATAAATCCATACAAAATGTGACTCCCGAATTTAAACAAGAATTAAACGCTCTGATAAAATCAGGAAACGCCAAACAGTCTCAATTTGTTAATATTATTAAAGGTAAAAATATGTATTATGGATATCATATTATTAATAAGATAAACGAATTGGTAAAAGAGAAAGAATTATTATTGAAAACTGCTTCAACCGCAATGCCTTTCCTTGAAAACGCATGTTGTAATTCGGGACTAGTGAATCCAGTCAAGTATTTCGAAAAAGAAGAACCACTACTTTCTACTTATTTCCAGTCTATAAAACAAAATGAACTCGTATTGAAACAGGTTTCTTCACTGTCACATGGTCGGTTTTTGTATCATAAAGATTTTACTGGTATGATTTATCCGATTGTATCAAGTGGAAATGTAGAGGAAAAAATCTATTCTTTCATTATAAAGCATTGCTTGTATGATAGAGATGTACCTGTTCCTGATAAATATAAGGCACTGTGTGGCGAAAAACCCGACGGTTACAATAAATCTTGGTCATTGCCTGAAAAAATCGAGTACTTAAAACGAAATGGAAAGCAGTATAACCAGACCGATTTCAAGGGATTATTGAATATTGTCAATGAAGAAAATATGATTCACGTTGAATCTCCAGAATCTTATGAGTTGGTTGATGGGTTTCAAGATGTGTTGAATTATCTCGAAGAAAAAGACTCCCCGGTTATCCCTCAGAAATTACGCGAATTGTTGAGAACTTTGATTGATAATGTACAACCTGGTAAAATGTACACGGACGAAAGTGAAAATCTGAAAAACCTTTCTAAGCATTTAAAACGTGTCACAAAAAACTCGTATGTTGTGATTAATCAATTTTTATCATCCAAAAACGAAGACTCCAAGTATAAACACATTCGCGGGTTCTTGGAAAATATCGACAAATGGAACACACACGATAATACGCGGAATGAAAATGTTCAAATGTTTTCTCAGTTTGTTCGAAATATGATATATCAAATTACACAAGTCTATCCTAACGTGATTCGCAACGGAAAAGGGTTTCATCCTTATATGGATGCTGTTATTGGATATAAAAAATGGAATTTCTCTGGTTTACATGTAAATACGCTTCGGGACTACCATGAAGAATATTATATGCATTTACGCCCGTTCTATGAAAATAGTATTATTGTGCGACTGTTTGATGAAATGAACGAGTTGTTTGCCGATTTGAATAAATTTGTTAAACATCTCCCTGTTCAAGAAGAAATCGTAAAACAAGTTGGAAATGAAAAAAATACTTATTATTCTTTCTTGAAAAACGAAACAACCATGTTGTTGATGAAATATTGTTTCTATACTTGCATTTGTATTTTTATTGAATCTGCGTCGAATCCAATGGTGGTTCAAACCAACGTGAATGAATACAAAGGTAATGTTCGCAGAACAAAAGATGAAATGAATGAAACACTTGGTAATGTGGTCACTCAAACAAACACAACAGAAGAAAATCAGGAATTTATTGATGCGCTTCAAGAAGTCGATATTTCCGATGTTACGCACGACTTAAATGTTAAGATTACTGATTTAATTGTGGCAATATTGAATATTGAAATGGAAAATAAGAAACTAGTAAATATGTCTTATGAGGATATTCAATATGGAATGCGTCGCGAAAGACAAACCGAACGCGAATCAATGATCCAATATTTAGGAAATATGGCACCAGAACAGCGTAGAATTGAGGATTTAAGTAAAATGCATAAACTAGGTAATTGGAATGTTGGTAATCAAGATGCTATCTGGAAATATGATAAACATCGTTTCGATGACGAACTGACAAAAGGTGAATTCTTTGAATTCCAAAATAAAACCACTTCCAAAGAAGCCGAACAACCAGTCGTTGAATTAGATGATATGTTAGACCAAGAACAAGAACTACTTGATGAGGAAGAAGATAATGCTGGATACCGAGATGGACACGATTTCCGTCAGCTAGAATCCAATTATGAAGACGGAGACTTTTATCCTGAAGACCGGGACTCCGATGATTTCGGCGACGATTAATTTCTCCTTCTTTTTTATCTTCCTATTGTAAGTAGACTATTATGAGCAATCTAAAAGGATTTGTTCAAGTAAATAAATTAGCAGTAACTTTATCCATATTTTTAATTTTATTTTCGATTATTCATATGCTGAAACCAAGTATCATGTACAACGAAGATGGCGGATTTCGCCCATTTGGGGTAGGATATCGGCATAAAACCGTCATACCCGTTTGGTTAGTATCTATCTTAGTAGCAATTTTTAGCTATTTAGGTGTACTTTATTATTTAGCGTATATGTAACCAAATTACTCTATTCAAATAAAATATATACACTATATTTTATCTGAACTTATGGAAACTCCTATGTTAATTGACCCTTCTTTTCATAATTATATGCACCATACTTTACAGTCTTGTCATCAGTACCGTTCAAACATGTATTATTATATTTTGAATTTTGGTATTTTGTTTCTTTTTGTTCTCATTGTTGGATTCGCATTATATAGTTGTAGTTTGAACAAACTCAGTGATTTAGAAAAACAGCAAAAAATGATAGAAGACCAACAATACGTTATGTCCAAGATACGTCATTACAAGCAAGAGATAAATGACAACAAAGAAATGGTGACAAATATTACAAATTTGCCTGGTTTAGAACATTTCTAATTTGATTAGGTTGATAGACCATTTATTATTTGTTCATTATATATAACAACCTATCATGAACATTATTGACGATCAAATCAAAGACGTAATAGAAAACAACAATCGTGCACAAGCTCAATTTGAGAACTTATTAAATGATTATTCCAAAGATACTAGTGAAATTATCGTGAAAGAACCCCTATATGGAGAACTTGATTTGTCTGTATTGGTGGTAAACGGATTTTTACAGGTAAAAAAAATCATCATAGAAGAAGGAAAAGTCACTAATATTGAGAACATTCCTCACAAACTTCCGATGATTCGTATTCTTCACTGCACAAACAACTTGTTAAAAAATGTTGAGAACCTACCTACCTCATTGGAAGAGTTGAATTTAAATGGGAATGAACTTGCTGAAATAGACATTTCTGTATTGGATAACTTGAAAATCTTGTCTTTGAACAACAATCGACTTACTACTTTGGAAAATTTCCCTGAGACATTGGAAGAATTCCATGCAACTTCCAACCAACTCACTCAACTCAACTTTGCAAACGTTCCTTCCTTAAAAGTAGTAAACATATCTGATAATAATATTCTACGCATTGAGAACCTACCAGAATCTGTGAATGAATTAAATATGGAAAATAATCCAGACATTGAATTCGTCAATTCTAGTATTCCAATCCAACCCAAAAACGGATATAGAGGTAGCAAAAAAAGAATGGACGTCTACGATGCTCTCGATAAATACTTCAAACTCGAGAACAAATACAAGAAAAATCAAGAACGGGCGAGAACATCAACCAAAAACAAACCGAAAACAGAGAAACCCAAGTGCGTTAACTGTGAACGCAATGTTGGAACAAAATTCTTCAAGAAAAATCAACACTACATGGCTATTTGTGGCGATGAAACTTCCCCATGTGATTTACAAATTGATATTTTTATGGGTGAGTACAGTTCAGTAGACGAACTTATGGAAGTGTTCAAAGAAACCACTGAAGAATTAAAGGTCAACATAATCAAACAAAAACTCGACACACTTTTTAATTATACCAGCGAAGAAGAATCAGTGGAGAACTTTAAACAAACACTCGAACAATATAATGCGGACAGTGAAATTTATAAGGGAATATTGGATGAATACAACTTACATATGAATAATGATGTCACCAAACAGCTCGTCACAAAATACGATAATGACATTTATAAGATTACTGAAAAGATGAAGGTTCTCGTCAACGAGTTTAAAGAAACGAACAACAAACAAATATTAACCGACGCTACTAATATGCAACTGAAAGAACTGAACCCTCTCGTCAAGAAGAGAAGAGAACTTGCATACCCAATTATGGATATGAACCACTATACTACTGAGAAGAAACAAATTGAACGTGACGATATTTATGGAAACGAATATGACGAACTATTTCAATATCCTATCACGTTAGACAAACTCACTTCAAGTAGTGGAACAGAAGCCAGTGTTATTAAATTTGAAACGGGTGGTACAGCAAAATAAGCATTAAAACGGAAAATACATATATTTACGCTAAAACATATGTATATATACGAATAATGGGACAATTATTTAGTGAATTAGAAGGACCTATACGTAAATATGTTAACAGTCGTTGTAATTAGATATGCCATCCCATACAATATTGTATTGATTTGCCCACTTCTTTTTCGTACAAGGTCCAGTATACCATTTCTTATCGTCAAAATCGATGGTGTTCCCGATTTCATCGTATCCAGGGGTAGAGGTGGTGGTCAAGGTAGTCTTATCATTCTCATAAATTCCCCCCAAATTAGGATGAGGGTTCTCTTCGCTATGTGGAGGGATTTGACATACGTCTTTGTTATTTCTATTAATCGACTCCCAATAATCCGGACAATACCCATGTCTCGGTGGATAAGGCTCGCTTTGTCCAGCATTATTTGAAATTTGCATTCCAATATACGCCAAAATTACAATTAAAACGATAATGGCAACAATTAATACAATCGAATAAAAACGATCCATTCTATACTATGTGAAAACATATTTCTCTATACAACACTAAATATATTTAGTAAGTCACGTGTAGAGATAATTTCTAAGGAAAGGATATACGAGAATTTGAAACATGTCATCTTTATTCAATACTAATAATTATAATAAGCCACAAGAGTCCCTATTGAAAAACTCGAATCAAGCAATAAATGGACGCGTGAATCTGATTACTGAACCTTCTCCCGATGTTCGTTTTCAGATGCAAGAGAAGATCGCGATTAAGAACAAATCTACTGAATATAGAAATGCTCTTGCTGGAAATCTTGAAAACAACCTACTTTCGGATGTCTTCTTTTCTGCCGAAAACGTACAAATTCTACAAAACGGAATTCGCGCGGGTGTATACAAGGCATCCAACGAGAAAATGTTGATACATCCTCAGAATGTGGACACATTGAAGATTATTATGCGCAGCACCTACTTACAATACGCCGAACACAATCTCGAGAAAATTACCCAAGAAGTTGAACGTCTGAATAAATTAGTTCTCAACTATTGTGTTCCCAATGTCTACGGTGCCGCAGTTAGTTATCGTAAATATTTGGAAGACCAAAGCACATTAGTTACTCCCTTGGAACGCCCTCGCAATCATGACCGCGATTACAAGCAACTTGAATTGAAGCATTTTATGTAAATATCTTAAATAACTAATGTAGATACATTATATTAGTTATTATGTTCGTCTATCTTTTGGAATGTACCGACAATGCGACGTATGTAGGCGCAACAGTAGATGTAGACCGCAGATTACGACAACACAACAAAGAAATCAAGGGTGGAGCACACGCCACCGGGGTAAAAGTCGCAGCCGGAAAATCTTGGACGAGGACATGTTACGTATCTGGATTTCCCGATTGGTCATCAGCATTGCAGTTTGAATGGAGGTGGAAGCAATTGTCCAGAAAACTACCTCAACAAATGTTCCCACTTGAACGAAGAATGTCTGCGTTACAAACACTATTGAACTTAGAACGCCCTACCACCAAAGCATTCGCATATACGGAATGGGAAAATAAACCGGTTGTTCACATAGAGCAAAACATCGAACTGTGTGCGGTTTACCTACAAAACGATCCCGACCAACCTTATACAATAGCAGAATAATTAAGTCGGGGTTATTTAGTATATTATCTCACTATTCTATAAGTAACGATATATGTCACAAATAAACACACCTCGACCGAATAACGCACAACTAAATATATCTCAACCAAAAAAAACAGTTCGCCCGAAAAAACCAGTCATCATACAACCTAAATGGGTAGGCGAAGGCAGTTACGGATGTGTCCACAACCCCCCGTTGCAATGTGTAGGTCAAAAACAACAAGACTCAATTAGCAATGTATCCAAATTGATGGGGTATCATGACGCACAAGAAGAATTGAACGAATTTTTTCTCGTTAGCAAGGCAGATAAAAACGGCGAATATCATTTGGGAAAACCAAGTATATGTAAACCATCCAAAATACCATCCAATTTACTCGCCATCAAAGACTGCAAACAAATTCGTCCGACTGCACAAATGATGAAATTGTTCTCATTGCTCATTATGAAGAATGGTGGTTTGAATATTGAACAATTCGCAGGCAAATTTAAGAAACAAAACGCAAATACCGAAAATATGGGACAAATCATTGATTTCTTAATTGAAGGTATCCGGTTACTAGAAGGCTTAGAATTATTTTTAGACAACGACATTATTCATCACGATTTAAAATCGCAAAACATTGTTTATAATCTGAGTGAAAACAGAGTGAACTTCATTGACTTCGGTTTAATGGATAATATAAAAAATGTAAGCAGTCAAGCAAACCATAGTGATTATGGACACGATATTCATTGGTCATTCCCTTTTGAAATTGCGCTGTGGAACAAAAATGACTTCAAGACGTTTGTTGACTCAAGCAAACACGACAAAGAAGTGCGTATGCGTCCGATATTAAAGAAAATAGAAAAGAAATGTCCCTATTTCTTTGAGGTGATTTACAACAACGATAAACAATCAATCAAGAATCACATTACGAAGTTTATGAACTTTTTGGATATGATTGATAGCGATTACGACCAATTTTTAGACAAATCATTGAAGACCATGGATCTATATGGCGTAGGCATAGTGTTTATGGACTTTTACAATAATACTGAACATATTTTGGAGATGATTGAAATAGAAATGGATCTGAAAACGAACAAAGATACCCATCTATCTGCACGTTTCAAAAACTTATTTATGAGCATGGTCGATCCCAATGTGTATAATCGTACGACTCTGCGGAGTGCGTTGTATGAGTATCAACATATATTAATCGACGGTGGACTGGTAGATAAAAATACGAACACTCATTCCAAGTTATTAAAGCAGTCAATTGAAAATATGCAATCCATTCAAAAAACGTCTTCTTCTATCGCGAAGGAAATCTCCACGATCTCTCTATCATTAACTCCTGATCAAAAAGAAGAAATAAAGGAAAGTGTTCCCAAACGGGTTTGTCCAGAAGGAAAAGAATACAACAAACGAACAAAACGTTGTGTTAAAAAATGCAAAGAAGGTTCTCATCGCAACGAAAATTTTCGCTGCGTGAAAATCCCTAAGAGTAAAACGCAAAAAAAGAAGAAATCCCCAGGCCCTTGTTCCGAAGGAAAAGAGAGAAATCCCAACACAAACCGTTGCGTGAAGAAATGCAAACCTGGATACGACCGAAATGAAACTTTCAAATGCGTTAAATCCAAGAACTAAATATGATAAATAATTGAATATTTGTATGCTCAATTATTTATAGTGTATGTGCCTAGAAACTAGCACCGAAAGAACCACCTAATAAACTGTTAGCAGCCATGGGGTCAACACCAATGCCGTAATCCATAGCGGTTTGCTGAGGTTGCTGAACGCGTTGTTGAGGAGGTTCTTGCATACCATTACCTGCCTGGGTTCCGGCAACAGGTGCGGGAGGGAAACTTCCTTGTTGGACGCGAGAATCATCTAAATTGTCTGCTTGACTAGGTGTATGTCTAGATTTCTTTGCTTTTTGTTGTTGTTGCATCTCTTCTTCCTCATCAGGACCATTCACCATCTCCATTGCGCGGTCTACCAAAATATTCACTTTGATACCCAACTTAGTTTGGATGCTGAGAACAATCATCAAGAACGCAAGAACCACATTGGTTATGGTTAAATTCTCGTACTTGAATCCGCTATAACTAGGAAAATAAGTAATAATGCGGTGAATCAATACGAGACCAATGAAAAGTAAAGAAAGCTGAATCAATACTTCTGCTAAAAGTTCGAAGCTAGACTTTTGAGCATCCGCCTCAGGAATGAAATGATGAATTGTTTTATTTAATACAACAATCGGGACAACGCCCATCAAAGCATATTGAACAACATTCATTAGTTCACCCATACTCTCCTCACTACTGGAAAATACATGATTAAAAAATGTGGATTTGGTTACTTCACCCCCTTCTTGTAATAGTGTATCCATTTGTATATACAAAGATAAAGAAATTATATAAACATATATTTTGTTATTAATCTATCACTATGTCTCATCAAGAGCAACAGTATTTACAACTCATTCGTGATATTCTTGAACGTGGCCACGACCACCATGGACGAAATGGCGACACGAAAAGTATTTTCGGAAATATGATGCGTTTTTCGCTAAAAGACGGTACCGTTCCTCTACTTACTACTAAGAAAGTCGCTTGGAAGACTTGTTTTAAAGAACTGATTTGGTTTATTCGTGGATGCACCGACAATGAAGATCTACAAAAACAAAACGTGCATATTTGGGACGGAAATTCAACTAGGGAATTCTTGGATAGTCGCGGATTGACTAACAATGAAGAAGGTGACCTTGGACCGGTATATGGACATCAATGGCGACATTTCAACGCAGAGTATGCTGACCGCTACACTGACTATTCTGGTAAGGGTATCGACCAACTACAATACATTATTGACAATTTGAAAACAGAAGAAGGACGCACATCTCGCCGTTTAATCATGTCTGCTTGGAATCCCTGCCAATTGGACCAAATGGCTCTGCCACCGTGTCACGTATTAGCACAGTTTAACGTCCGCAGCGAAGGAGACAAACACTATTTATCGTGCGCTTTGTATCAACGTAGTTGCGATGTTGGTTTAGGTGTGCCATTTAACATTGCGTCATACTCGTTTTTGACGCATTTGATTGCGAAAGAGTGTGGTTTAATCGCAGAAGACTTTGTATATTTTATGGGCAACACGCATATTTACAATGACCATATCGACGCGTTGAAAGTACAAATAGACCGCGAACCATTCGCATTTCCAAAAATGGAAATATTAGAAAAAAAACCTTTAGAAGAGTACAAAGTATCTGATATTATTTGGAAAGAAGAATATAAAAGTCACCAAACCATTAAAATGAATATGTCTGCGTAAACAAATTAAAAACATTCTTCATTGATAGTTTATACAAACGAATATGAGTAGTTCAAATGCCGCAGCTATTCGCAGAAGAGTAGGTAGTCAGAATAATCTTCCTACCGCAACTAACCAATCATCGAATCTAGGTTCCATACCGGAAAATGTAGATACTGATAAAAAAGAGAATGTGAAAACTTATACTATGACAGAAATGGTGACATTATTAAATTCGCGTGTAGTTGCGCTTGAGCGAGGGAACAATCAAAACGCTACTGCTACTGCTAGTGCGAGTGATAATACTACATTAGAAGAATTGAGGTCGCTAGCCGATGAAGTGAATATTCGGTTTGAATTGTTCGCAAATGAAATTGCAAACATGAAAGATACTGTGATGAAACTACAAACATATACCATGGATGTTAATAAAATGTTGATGAATGAACGTATTCAAATATTATCCAATGTAGAACAATCTGAAATTAGTGAACCGGAATTTCAAGACCTCGATGATAGTGCGAACGATGTATTTAGTAATTCAGAAGAAGTAACCAGCGTAAATGTATCCAATCTTGCGAAAGAAGAATTGAAGAATCTAATCGCATAATAAACAAATATATACACAAATAAATTAAAAACACGTATTTATTTTGTATAATATAATATAATTCAATTATACAAAATGTCAGACAATAACATTGAAAGTAAAATACAATCTGCTCAAGATAAATATTACCAAGACCATACCAAACATAGATTTTTCAAAAAAAACCAAAAATTAGATTGTGCGAATAAAGTTATCGATGAAGTCGGCTTGAATGATTTGATTGAAAAAACTATGTATTACCAAGAAGGTACAAACGTAATATTGTTGAATTATGCTGTATTCAAAACATTTGCAACAGATGAAATATGTGGTAAATTAACAAATCATTTTATGGAATTGTTGGATTATGGTAAGAAATATTATACTAAGGTCGATATCAAAATCGATTTGGATAAATTTACCATAACTGGTCTTGAACGTTATAAACGTTTTATTGAAATGAGTATTAATCATTTATCAGACAAATATGATAATATTATAGAAACATGTATTTTAATGAACGCGCCCCATTTTACTAACCAATTAATCAATTTATTTTCGGCAATTATTGGTCAGGCAAGATTCTCAACAGTGCAAACAAAATTGATGGTGATTAATAAGAAGTAAATTATTTATATAAACAGAACAGTATTTATATAAACATACACGACAAGAATGCCGAATACGTTTGCTATTACAAATTTACAACACGCAGATTGCTTTTCTGCCTTGTTTCAACATGTGAAACTATTTTCAGAACATATTAACATAATGTTCGATGAAGAGATGATGTATATTCAATGCATGGATTCAAGTAAAGTGTCTGTATTTGAAATATTCCTTCCGAAGGAATGGTTTGATTCATATGAACTTATTGATAACGCCTCGACCACTATTGGTATCAGTGCCAATATGTTATTTAAAGTATTAAACACGCGTGATAAAAAACAAGATATTCGGTTTTCCTTCGAATATGAAGGAGATTCAATATTTATTGATTTCCAATGTGACGATAAAAACACGTATAATAAGGAATTTACTATTCCACTGATGGAGATTGAAAGTGAGATTATGAGTATTCCAGAAATGGAAAGCACTGCTGATATCTCCCTTCCTTCAGTGAATTTTGCGAATGCGGTGAAAGATATGAGACTATTTGGTGATACTTTCAATCTTTCTTGCGACCAAGAAAATTTGACTATGTCAGCCAACAGTGATGAAAGTGGTAAAATGAAATTGAAAATCACTACAGATGACTTAACTTCCTATGAAATCGAAGAAGACGCAGAGCTCAATACCTCATACAGTCTGAACATTTTGTACAATATATCGTTGTACGCCAAATTATCTGAATTTATTCATTTCCACGTGAAAGATGGGTTTCCTCTTAAAATTGTCTATGAATTGGATAACGAGATAGAAGGAGCAAAAATAGCCTTCTTTATTGCTCCCAAAATAGAAGATTAATCCGTTCGCGTTCAATATATAGACAAAAAACAATATAATAGTGTATAACCAAATACTGTATTATGTCTTTCTTAGTTAATATCTTAGTATTCTTCATTGTATTCATTTTTTATTTACAATTAACAGAACAACACAAAAAAAATAATGATTTAGAAGTCTATCAATTAGACAACATTGACCATAAAGATATGCACGACTATTGTCGCTTGAAACTACCGATTGTGATAAATTACAATAACGTAAATCCGGAATTTGTATCGCGTGTGAACAAACAAGATGTATTAAGTTGTTTAAAATTCTTGCAAATCAAAAATGAAGACGACTTTTACAAGGACACGCCTGATAATAGTTATGTGGAAATGGATACACAAAACGCGAACATTTTGTTTGAAACATCATCCGACGAATCTTATTATACCGAGAAAAACAATGAAACGATTTTATCAAGTCCTCTTCGAAAAACATTTGAATCAAACGATTTTATGTTGAAACCCAATATGAACATTGTTACCGAATACGACATTTTGTTTGGAAAAGAACATAGTCATACACCATTTCGCTATCATACACAACAACGAAAATTCATTTGTTGCCACGAAGGCTCAGTCTCTATCAAAATGTCTGCTTGGGAAAATAGTGATTTACTGAATGTGGTACATGATTACGAATCATATGACTTCCGTTCCCCCATTCGGGTATGGAATCCTCAAGCGCAATGGGCCGCGAATGTGAAACAAATGGAAACCATGGATATAGTCTTAGAAAAAGGTTGCATGTTGTATATACCGTCGTTTTGGTGGTACTCTATTAGATTTGAGAAAGATTCATTGGTTTCATCTAGTCAATATAGTTCTTTTATGAATTGTGTCTATAATATCCCATCGTGGGCTCTACATTATATTCAAGAAACCAGCATGGAAGATAGATTAACAAATCTAAAGGACCATTTTTCTACGTCGAAATCTACAAAACGCGAAGCTCCCACGGATGTAATCATTCCTACCGAAAACATACACAATGTTCAGGAAAATGTAAAGGTGGATACAGAAGTAAATGAAGAACCAACGCAAGAAATAAGCGATGAAATAAAAGAAAATAATACAGAAAAAGAGATAAAGGAAACTCTAGAATCTATCACATCCACAATTGAAGAAAACCAACATGTCTGAACATGAAGAATTTATGCCACTATGTTCAGATATAAAAAATAATGATTGTTGCGTAAAATGCAATAAGCAATTAAATAACTTTCGTGATGGAACTACTTGTAGTAATAATCAATGTCATAATTGTTATTGGAGGGAAAAAAATTCAACCACTACAGATAAAAACGAATTGGTTCCTTTGATTTGCCATAGATGCGACAATACGTTTGATTGGGAACCCGAAATTGGTAATGTTTGTAATGATTGTACCGATTAAAAATTATCAATAATATATTGATTACTGATAATTTTTCTTTTTTTAGGTTTATTTTTTATTTTTAGGTTTATTCTTTTTGGTTTAATTTTTTGTAGTTTTTAATCACTGTCGCTATCATCAGAATCATCTTCGTCATTTTGTGCGAGGTTTTCGTTTTCTTGGTTTCTCTGCTCGTAAGCAACCAGGATTGCCTGCATCCTGTTTCCAATCGCAACTGGACCGCAATTTCGCTGGGAAGCACTAGGTAGAATACTGAAGGTGACAGGCACAAACTTCTTGTTTTGGTTCAAACGAGACAAGTACCAAATCAGAGCGGGATTGGTAGTAAAGTCATTATCGGCATCCGTAATGAATAAATATACACAATAACCTAGGAACTTCGGCAGTTTCGTAATTGATCTTCCAGTAAAACCTTGTGTGTCAAGCATGTCAAAATACATACTAAAGAACCTGCGCACACGGGTAACATTGGCATCACTAATTGGGTCATTCAACAAGTGGTAGTTCTCTGAAAATGATGTAATAAGCGAATCCATATTACCGTGAGAAATCGCAAGAATCACCGCGGCAAAATCAGACAAGAGCAATCGTGACTTTCCTCCTCCTACATTTCCGCAGTATTTTCTCATCTGAACATTGAGTGTATACTTCAAATAACGAATGACAATCATCACGGGAACGTGGGAGCACGCATGGTATTTGTCGTTATGCGTGAGTTGTTTGCCATAATTGATACGGATGAAGATATCCGAAATGACTGCTTGCTCCCTTTGTCGCGTTAGCACTTGGGTAAATGAGAGTTCTTCAAAAGGTATCAAGTAATTAGAAATCACTGTGCGAATACATAGGGGCAACTCAGAAAACTTGGTTTCAATGCCCTCATGGATAATGGTCAAACGGTCATTCGCAAATTTCCAACAGCAAGTTAGACGACTCTGGCCATCTTCTACGTCGTAATATATGCTGGGATTGGCAGCAGTAGTGTCAATGCGTGTGGTAGTAATAATGGAATGGATCGGGTAGTTTTGAATCAGTGAATCGATAAACAATCTTTCTTGAACAAGTGTCCATTTGTAGAATCTCTGATGCTCTGGGATACGATAAGTCATCGCGTCATCGCTATCAATATATCCAACAGGCACAAAGACATTGGTTGCGTTATCCACCTCAAACAGACTATGAAAACTGCGCTGAAGTTGATTGCGATTGATTGCTGAACTCATGGTTGAAATTATGTTGTCTTAAATTTAGTTACTATATCTATTCCAGATTGACATTATCAAATCAATTTTCCGAAAAAATGTTCTCTTTACATCTTGTTCACCATAACTTCTTTGATGACACTGCGTATGATTCTACTACGAAATTGTTTTGACTCTTGTTCTCCAAATCCTCCCAAAATTGTATCAGACAATCTCATAAATTCTTGATTATCCGGTGTATCCATTTCAGTATAATTTGGATGTATATCGGTCCATTGTCGCATTGTTTTACAGTTTTTATTTGCCACACGGTCCACTAATTCTTTTAATTTTTGATTTGAGTTCTCTTCTTTTTCCCATACATCATTATCCCGAATATACAAGGTTTCTCGTTTCAAATCCGTACAATGAAGCGGTCGCTTATGTGTATCCATTTCCCGCAATTTATTTACTAATATACGCGAAATTCCATTCACATATCCCAATCGACCAGTTTCAGTTAAGTCTTCCAAATCAAGTGTCATGTTCTCCAAAAACTCAGACATGTTGATTGCATCTTTACATTGTTCATTCAAAAAGAAATTCAGATTGAACTTGTTGTTTTGGGTGTTATTCGTGATATTCTTTCCTTCTTTTACTGCCGCCAATAACTGTTTCTGTAATTCTTGATTATCTTGTTGTTGTTCAATCAAAAGTTCTTTGAATTCTTGGTTTTGTTTGAGCAATTCCATCATTGGGTTATTATCATTTGACGGTTCTACGCGCGACATGTTATAAGAAGTCATATCTGCGTTCATTTCATTATTTGACGGTTCTATACATTTTTTTCTATGTCCCCACAACCCCATACGTGACTTATATTGTTTCGAACATACATCACATATATGCATAATTGGTATGGAGATTTTTGGAGATTTTTTTGTAAGATTTGTAAGCTTTTGGTGTTTTGCAGTGATGATGTGTTTATTATATTCACTTTGCTTACTGCATTTATAATCACATTTTTCACAAAAAAATTTATAGGAGATTTTTGGAGATTTTTTTGTAAGCATTTGTAATATATATTGCTTACACAAAAATCTCCTAAATCGGTTTTTCCAAAAATATATATTTTTTTTATGCAGTCCACTTTTTTTTCCAAAAATTGAAATTACAGCATTATGCTTTGAACCCATTTTTCAAGTTTTGGAATTCGGAAACTATTTTGGAAAAATGAAAATTGGACATTTTAAAAATGTCCAAAAGTGAAAAAATCTACAGAGAGTTGAAATTTGAAAACACACACTTTTATAATATACAAAAAAATATCGTATAATATCAACGAAAATGCCTATTTTATATTACAAAACAAACCAATTAAAAAAGGTCAAATATGCAATACTTATTTCAACTATTACATCATATCCCAAGATAAACAATGCGTCTATATGATCACCGGATTTTATCATTATACCATCTTTCGTGTGAATATGAGTTTCCACTGTCCGAAATCCTTTTTTGTATGCTATATAGGTCCATATGGAACATACATAAGTCATGACAAAAAACATATTGAATTGTCTTTGAATATATTCTGGATAGCGGTATAATGTAACTGCGTTATGTAATGTGATTGTACCCATAGCGCATAACGAACCTATAGTGTTTATTTGCCGTTTTGATGCTATTTTTGAAATATTTTGCTTGGAATTCATATTTCGAATAATATAAGCGATAAATAAATGGAATGCTATCAAATATGTAGTATTATTTAATCTGTCGCCGAAATATAAACCAAATGTGGTTACCACCCCGCCTTCTTGAAAACCTTGTAAAAAAATACCTATCGGTTTTGGTATCAAATGCTTCTTTCTATACGCATCTGTGATATACATTGGTTTTATTACACGGGTTTTTGTAGTATGTAGAATGCTTTCAATTACCGTCCAAACGAACGTTGAACCCATCATAATGTAAAAACAATCGGTGGACCGAGTAGTGATATACTCTTCTAAACACAAACAAATCGAAAATAACGAATAATAAATTTTTTTGTTACCATCTGTAGCAAAGTCTCCTTTTCTAATTATATAATATTGAGTAGTAAACATGATTATATAATCATACATATAATTTTGAATGAGTTTTTACGATGTATCTCAATATTTAACATCCACAGTCATCTCTTAGTTTATAAGTCATAAAGAACGCTTGAATCTTGTTACCTTCTTTGGGGGCTTCCACATTTGCATCATTATCATTCAATGTGCGAACCATGTTGTTACGCTTCTTTTTGTTCAAATAGCGTTGGTAACTATCGTGTTTCACGCCAACATTGGTATTGTTGATGTTACTTTCTAATGACGCGCGTTGCTGTATGTACATAGAACTATTCGTTTGACTTTGCTTCATAATACGTCTTTGACGAGAAATGAAAAAATTCACATCGTTACATTGAGTGCAATGTAATACATTGCATTGAGCACATTTTGCTTCCGACATGATATATAATATTTGTATAAATTATTATATGCAATCATTCTAAACATACCATCTATTACAAACGCGATGGGAGGAATATATTTTCTTTGTATGATACTCATTGATCAGTTTATGTGGCATTTTTTTCGTATTTCAATATAATTTCTCTCAAATATATATATTATGTTGTATCCCATTCTCATTTCAAGCATTATTATGCTTATTTTGGATATTACGTACTTATCCACATTCGGTAAACCATTTGTAGATCAAACTGTCATGATCCAGAAATCTCCATTTGAGTTGAATTATATAGGTGCATTTGCGAGTTATTTATGTTTAATCGTCGGGTTGAATTATTTTGTAATTTTGAAACAAGGTAGTTTACAAGACGCATTTGTGTTAGGTTTTGTAATGTATGGTGTATATGATGCTACAAATATGGCGTTACTGAAAAAATGGTTGCCCGATTTAGCATTAATGGATACTCTATGGGGAGCACTATTGATGACCGCAACCACTTATTTCACTTATCAAACTATGAATATATTCAATTTGTAATTGTATATTACTCTAGTATTTTGTAACCATATTGATTACAAAATGTTTCCAAATCTTTTTGTGAATCTACTGGATTACCCATTGCTTTTTGATGTGTTTCCAGCGACTGTTCATCTGGGTCATAATTCCATTTGTTGTAAAATTCTTCTTCCAAATCGTCGGTGTCAAATATAATTTTTTCATTTTCTTCGTCTATCATTCCTCCATATTCATAAATACGTTCACTCCATAAAGGAGAGAAACTCGCGTGGTATAACCAATTATCAAAATAGATATGATTTTGATTTTCTGGAATGTAAATTTGAAACAACTGACTATATGTTCTGTTTACAACATATTTGCGGGCATGTTGCAATGTTGTATAGAGTGGTATATTTGAATATTCGGGTGTATATTTTTCTATTTCTTCTGTTTGGAGTCGAATATAAGTATTTTCAGGCAAATATTCTTGTTTTTCTATGTTTTTCTGGAAATATTTTTCAACAAATGGTGCTAAGTTGTGGTTGTGACTACACATGGTCGAAATACAATTACCCAAAAGGTGATGTGATTCGTCGGGTGATAAGTCCCATAAATATTTACAATAACATACCAAATCAATCATATCATTATCTTCATTACAATCTAGATAATCAATTTGAAATAGTATTCGTGCAATTTCCAACAAGTAGTCAAATGCCTCTTCTTGAAATCCGGAAAAGTATAATTCATATCCCCAAAACATCGATTGTTCGCTATTATGTTCAAGTGTAGACAAGAACAATGATTGTTTTACATCTGCGATAGAATATAAATAACGCGACAATACAACAGTGCGTTTATATATGTGATGTGTTTCTGATTCTTCATTGATGAAATGATTGGTTAACATAATTGATTATTGTCGTTGTTTTGATATTATTATCGATAATTTTAAATAATATCAATTTTGTATTATTATCCAACTATACTATAACAGGATGAATGCGTTTCATCATATTATTCGTCCCCAAATAGTTATACCTTCGAAGCCACACAAACATATCACTTACAAG
>Ga0233436_1000702_pt1 | contig 33798 bp, 32 predicted proteins | sample SI_122_August201_2_FD_182723 | JGI IMG/M metagenome (GOLD analysis project Ga0233436, IMG submission 182723) | Seawater microbial communities from Saanich Inlet, British Columbia, Canada - SI_122_August2016_150_MG | ecosystem: Environmental > Aquatic > Marine > Inlet | place: Canada: British... | reverse complement strand
ATCCTGCCCTGCCTTAAAAAACCTAAAAAGAATGAGCGAAGCGAATTAAATGCGTATTTTAAAGAAAATTACTACAAAAAAATAAATTTAATTTAGGCGACAACTTGCTTGACAAACACCGATATCACCTCCGATAAAAATATATGAAGACTTTCAAAATCGCGTTAATGATGATCAACTCATCGAAGGTGCATATCAAATTGGTGTAATTGGCTGGGAGGCATCGAAAGTTCTTAAGCATGCCAAGGAAACCAGACATATCTTCGATGGTCATCCAAAGAGCTCTGATCCATCTGTCCTCAAAGTCCTTGTCATGATGGAGGATTCCATCAAATATGTTCTAAACGAGCCATATCCAGTTCAAATCATTGATATTGACGAATACATTGCCACGATGGACACGCCTGAATACGACAGAAATGAAATTGCTGCGGCTAACGCCCTTTCTGAGATCCCAGAAATTTACAAAAAGGAACTAAGTAACCGTCTCTTCACAGTTTATATTGATCCTCGAGCTTCAAGTGTAATTCGATCAAATATCGAATTCGTTGCTCCCATTCTCTGGAAAGTTTTGCCTAAAGAAAATAAACTTCAAATTGTCCGTAGAGTAGACCAAGAATTCCCGAAGGGTGATTCAATCAGAACAAAGTATGCTTTTGATTTTGTCACCCTGGTTGGTTCAAACAGCTACTTATCGGTTACAGCACGTGAATATATTATCAAGCCTTTAATCGATGAATTAAAAAATAATCTTGATGTTTGGAGAATCGAGAATAAGTGTGTTGAGGAACTATCTGCTTATGCCAGTCAGATCCCGCCTGCGCTGGTTCAGGATTATGTTTGGTCACTTACACAGACTTATGTCGGTAAAATAGGAGGAAGCGCTCAATTTTCTCGTACTGATTTTTACGCAAACGGTGCTGCCGCTTATATCCCAACAATGTTTGAAGCGTTCGACGATACTGCCGTAGATGCATTTGTGTTCACACTCAAGAAAAATGCTACCTTGAAACGTCGCATTGATAATCCTACAAAATTGAATCGCCTACGTTCTCTTGGAAATATTGCTTTTGAGAGAGCTTCCGCGCACCATTCTGGAAGGGATTTACTTGAGAAACTCGTAACACCCGAACGAGAACCTGAATTCATCGAGGCAATACGGCAGACGTGAAAAATGCTAACAAGGCTATTTCAGCCGACGCAAAAAGCCGCGCGGCTGAATAGCAGCGTTCTGCCCATAGGATGATAAAATGCCATTATGCAAAATTTGTATGAAATCTGTTTTCGATGGTATTCACCTTTCAGATGGAGGAATAATCCACGAATCTTGCCTCAAATCTATTCAGACCAAAGTACTGGAAATTGAAAATAAAATATATAAGAAACAAAGAATAATAGACGGCTTAACACGTGAAATTGAAAGGCGCAAAGGTATAATTTTTAAATTTGTGTCTATATTTTCAGAACCAAGTTCTGATCTCTCTGACATTGAAAAGGAAATAACAGTTGTCGATGAAAATATCAAAAAATTATCGACCCTTTTATTTTCCTTAAAAAACAATGCTGCTCGTATTTATGATTTTTTTCTTACATATCCACTGGATTGGAATGAAAGAAGAAACCAAATAGTTCAACGAGATGGTGATCAATGCAGTACGTGTGGTAACTGGAGAAATCTTCATTTGCACCATATAACCCCCTTATCAAAGGGCGGTAATAACAAAACAGTAAATTTGAGACTACTTTGTGAAAAATGCCATTCGAAAAAACATGGCGGTAGGGATTTCTCAAGTGAGTTAAAAAATACAGAAACAGCATTTTCAAAACGTGTAGCAAATATTCGCTATGCTATAGAAAATAGTAAGCGGATTAAATTTGGTTATAAAAAACCGAAAGATAAAGGCCACAAGCAAAGAACCGTTAAAGCTACTGAACTTATAGATATCGCTCATGTTAGAGATAGTGGATCAACTCTTTGTGTTCGAGGCTATTGTGAATTAAGGAATGCAGAGCGAACATTTGCATTAAAAGGGATGAGAGGCTTAAAAATAATATAGGCTTAACGCTGTTAATTCAACCAACACAAAAAACCGCGAAGCTGATTAGCAGCGTTAGTCTGTCTTAAGGATGTACATGCCAAATCCAACCCGCCCACACAATAAAGGCTGCTTTTTTAAGTACATGTCTCCAAATACTGCAAAAGCAGTGCTTGGAAATTGCACTTTAAGGTGGAGTTCACCAATTCTATTTAATGACCCGTTTGATGTGCCACGAGAGATGTCCTTCGGAATAACTTCCGAGGAAATCATGGAAGCTCTTTCTGTTCGCATGATCCAGCTTATAGAGTCCCCACCCACACACACTGATGATTTGCAACCCGAAGTCAAATTGATTGTCAAGACAGTTAAAAAAGGTGTGCCGGAAAGAGTTAAAAAGGAACTTATTGAGGGACTAAAAGATGTAGCTACAGCACACCAACCTCCTGGGAAAAGTATGGATGAGCTGCGCGCCATGTGGCGGATGTTCATTCCTGACTTCCGAATCCTTTGCTTAGCTGAAAGCCCTTCTCATGAGGCTATGTGGTGTCACTATGGTTCACAATATACTGGTGCTGTTTTTGAGTTTCGATGCATTGAGAAATTAGATAGTGCTTGGTTTATGGCTAAACCAGTAAAATATCCGGCGATGGAACCTGATGTTTATACCGCTGAAGGTTGGGCCAGAATACTTACTATGCCTCACGAAAAAGCTGTCCGCACAATCTTGGACATTTCTACTTACACAGAATCCCAAGATTGGAGTTACGAGAAAGAGTGGCGAATAACCTCTTTTAAACGGCCAAATGATACCGGCAACTTCACAGATTATAAATTTCATCCGGAAGAGCTCGCGGCGATATATTTAGGGCCAATGATTACATCTGAAGATAGTGACAAATTATGCAAATTGGCACAAAAATATCCAAAAGTATCTGTTTGGAATGTTGCGATTGGCATGGATAGAGAGTTTAAGTTCAAAAAACATAGCTAACCCGGATGAGTGGGTTGCAGTAAAGCGCCACTGAACAATCCGAATTGAACAGGCTTCGCCTTAGCTTTCTGCTTATCCGGGGTGTTCTCGGCAAATGAGGTTTGATCCTCCCCCGAAAAACAGGAGAGCGAGTTAAGATAATTTTTTACAGTGATCAAAACAAAAAAAATGCTGACGGATAAACCGCAGATTTTCATGTTAATTTTTGAGAGAAACAGATGCGAAAAATAATTCAAATATTGTTATTCATCATTTCCTATGTGCCTTTGTATTTCATTTTGTTTTTTCAAAATATCAACGACACCCTTTGGGATAAGAAAGGTGTTTTCATTGGATGGAGAGAAAGTCTTCAAATCAACAATGTTTCAATCGCTTTTTTGGTTCTTATTGTCGGCTCATTGTCCCTGTATTTTATTTTATACAGGATTGTTATTAAAAGCGCCCATGAAGAATTTGCAGTCACACAGGTCCATGACAATCATTCCGAGCACTTATCTTATCTTGCGACATATATTCTTCCCTTCATTGGCCTTAAATTTGATACGTGGCAGAATATACTTTCGACGATCGCCCTGTTTTATATTCTTGGTCACATATACATAAAGACAAATCTTATTCTTACCAATCCGACTCTTACATTTTTTGGTTATCATATTTCCAAAGTTGAATCAGAAAAAGAAAAAACTAAAATAATCATCCATAAAATTCCAATCAAAGAAGGGGAAAAACAAAAGGCTGTTCATCTTATTCAAAACATATACCTACAAAAGGAAAAAATATTATGACAAGAGAAGAGTTGATTGCTGGTTTAAATTTTCTGGACAATACTGAAGCATCCCCTGTGATTGAATTTTTCATTCTTGATCAGCCTGTGCCAGCAGATGCTGGAATTGAGTTGAATATATATAAAGGCCGCATGCATGAGGATTTACCCAAAGAGTTTAAAAAGGCGTTTTATCCCAATATTAAAAAAAATCTGGTCAGCAAACAATATGATCTGTTGGTTTATGACCCTTCTCTTACTCCAGACAGGTCGGTTGTTTGGCAATATGAAAGCCACAATATATCATTTTTTAATATCGTCCTGGGAAAATTAGAAAATGATTTGCCCTACTATGACAGCAGCGTTCTTCCATATTCGGATATATGGGCTGTCTGGATCCGGATCGTTCTGAATGAAAACAGCTTATATCTTATTAAAAAGATAACACCATCCAAAGTTCTAACAACCGACTGGAAGCTGGCTCTGGTGTTTTCTCACAATACATTCAAGAATCTTAACGATAATGTTCTCACGATAGATGGGGCATTTGATGTTCTTTCCATCAAAGGAGTTCTGATTTTTAAGAATAAAAATAATTTCGAAAAAGCGCTGTTGTATGAAGACGTTAAACAGCAGGTTGCAAATGAAACCCTGGAAGAAATCAATGCGATTGACATTATAGAAAATTTTGAAGAACTCAGGGGGATGCTGTCCGATGACAAACACTCCATTAACAAGTTGAATAAACTTAAGGAAAAAGAATACTTTAAACACAAAACCTTTGAGGATTACAAAAAAATCATCATGGATTATAACGTTCCTGTCGGGATCGACGAGGCAAATAAAAAATTCAGAATTGAAAAAAAAGCCCAAGCAAAATATCTTATCAAAGTTCTAAATGATGACTATGTAAAATCTGAATTAACCGGAAACAAATATGCTGCAAACAGCAAAGAGGACATCTAAGATTTTTTTAGGAAAAAGAAAGGGAAACAACCTTGTGTTATAAAAATGCCCGGTCTAATATACCTGCGATCATTCATTGTTGTACTTGATATCAAAATTTTGGAGAAACCCGCATAATGGCAAACAAGAAAACAGATGATCAGCCCTTTGAAAAGACCCTCTGGCTGACAGCAGATAAAATGCGAAAAAATATAGATGCCTCAGAATACAAGCATGTTGTTCTGGGGTTGATTTTTCTCAAGTATATTTCAGACTCTTTTGAAGAACTGCATGCGAAACTGATTGAGGGCAAGGGTGAATATGAAGATGCCAATCCCGAAGACAAGGATGAATATAAAGCGGAAAGTGTTTTCTTTGTTCCTGAAATTGCCCGCTGGAGTTTTCTTGCTGCCCATGCAAAACAGCCGGATATTGGCAAACGGATTGATGATGCCATGGTGGTCATTGAAAAGGAAAACCCAACCCTTAAAGGGGTTTTGCCCAAAGAATTTGCAAAACCCAACCTGGATAAACAGTCACTGGGGCAGCTCATTGACCTTGTGGGCAAGATTGCCCTTGGCGATGCCAAAAGCCGGGCTAAAGATGTGTTGGGACGGGTGTATGAATATTTTTTAGGCCAGTTTGCCCTGGCAGAAGGTAGAAAAGGTGGCCAGTTTTATACGCCTGAAAGTATTGTCAGGCTACTGGTTGAAATGCTCAGGCCCTATAATGGAAGAGTCTTTGACCCCTGTTGCGGTAGTGGCGGTATGTTTGTACAGAGTGAAAAGTTTATTGAAGCCCACCAGGGACGTCTGGATGATATATCCATCTATGGCCAGGAGAGCAACCAGACCACCTGGCGACTGGCAAAGATGAACCTTGCCATCAGAGGAATAGATGCCTCCAATGTTAAATGGAACAATGAAGGCTCTTTTCTCAAAGATGCTCACCCGGATCTGAAAGCAGACTATATCATTGCCAATCCCCCGTTTAACATGAGTGACTGGTCAGGCGATATGCTTTTGGAAGACAGCCGATGGAAATACGGGACACCCCCGTCTGGCAATGCCAACTTTGCATGGGTTCAGCATTTCATCTATCATCTGGCCCCCACCGGTATTGCCGGATTTGTTTTGTCCAACGGATCGTTGTCTTCCAATACCGGCAGTGAAGGCAACATCCGAAAAAAAATCGTGGAAGATGATCTGGTGGACTGTATTGTCATGCTGCCCACCCAGCTTTTTTACAACACCGGCATCCCGGCCTGCCTCTGGTTTTTAAGCCGGTACAAAAACGGCAACAAGAACCGGAACCGTAAAAACGAAGTCCTTTTTATGGACGCCTCAGACATGGGATATATGGTGGACCGCCGCAACCGGGCCTTTGATTATGAAAATGATATCCAGAAAATTGCCAAAACCTATCACAACTGGAAATCAGACACAGGCACTTATGAAGATATTAAAGGGTTCTGCAAATCAGCAAATTTAGCGGAAATTACCAAACATAAATTTGTTCTGACCCCGGGCCGGTATGTGGGCATTCCGGATGAAGAAGATGACGGCATCCCTTTTGAAGACAAAATGCAATCTTTGACCGGGCAGCTAAAAGAACAGATGGAGGACGCCCAAAAACTGGATATGGAAATTAAAAAACAGCTTTCCAAAATAGGGTTTGAGATATGACAAAAAAACCAACAAAAGCCGCATACCATTCTCTGGTGGGTGATATCGGGAAATTATTGGAACAAGGGCGCGTCCAGGCCATGAAACAGGTGAACACAATCCTGGTTTCAACCTATTGGCAGGTGGGCAAAAGCATTGTGGAATTTGAGCAGGCTGGAACCCCCACGGCCGAATATGGCAAAGAACTGCTGGTCCGGCTTTCCAAGGATCTTAAAAATAGATACGGTAAGGGCTTCAGCCGGTCCAATCTGCAATACATGCGGCTTTTATATGTTCATTATCCAAATCGCCAGACACTGTCTGGCAAATTAAGCTGGTCCCATTATGTTGAACTGCTATCCATCTCCGATAATATGGCCAGGTCTTTTTATGAAAAACAATGCCTGTCAGACACCTGGTCGGTCCGGGAACTCAAACGCCAGAGAAACGCCTCGTTGTTTGAACGCATTGCCTTGAGCCGGGATAAAAATCAGATTGCTGCCCTTTCACAAAAAGGCCAGACCATTGAAACCTCAAAAGATATCATAAAAGATCCTTATGTATTTGAATTCCTGGATATCCCGGAGCATGTTCATATGGGGGAACGCTCCCTTGAAAACGCCCTCATCGACAAGTTGGGTCATTTCCTCTTGGAGCTGGGAAAGGGCTTTGCCTTTGTGGGCCAGCAATACCGCATAACCCTGGACAATACCCATTATTACGCTGATCTTGTGTTTTATCACCGGATTCTCAAATGTTTTGTCATCATTGATCTGAAGACCAGCAAGGTCAACCACCAGGACATCGGCCAGATGAACCTGTATCTCAACTATTTCAAACGCGAAGAAAACATGGAAGATGATAAAGATCCCATCGGCATCATCCTGGCCGCAGACAAGGATGAAATCCTGGTGGAATATGCCACAGGCTCCATCTCCAACCCGCTTTTTGTATCCACATACCAGCTCTATCTGCCGGACAAGCAGTTGCTGGAAGAAAAACTGCGAATGTTTATGGAACAGGAAGTGTTGGATGATGGGGGTGATGTGTGAGTGAGTGGCAAGAAACAGAGATTGGAAGAATTCCTTCTGACTGGGATACAACAAATCTTGACAGTATCTCAGTAAAAGTTACAGATGGAGCGCATTTGTCACCAAAGTTTTTTAACGACGGTAGGCTTATGTGTTCTATAAAAGATATGAGATACAATGGTTTTGATTTTAGTGATTGTAAAAGGATTTCTGAAGACGATTTTTCGTTTTTAAAAAGGCAGGGCTGCTCACCCAAAAAGGGAGATATCTTAATCTCCAAAGATGGTGAAAAATGTTTGAATTTAATTTTTGTGTATTCACAAAACCAAGAAATTGTTTTGTTATCATCAATAGCTATCGTTCGTTTGAATGAAAAGAATAATCCTCATTTTCATAGGTACTATCTTTTATCTCCGGTCGGTCAATCAATAATGAAAAAATGGTTTCGGTCTGGGTCAGCTATTCCAAGAGTTGTTTTGAAGGATTTCAGAAATGTTCCAGTCCCCAAAGTACCATTTCATGAGCAAATAAATATAGCCAATATCCTTCTTTGCCTTGATGCTAAAATCGACAACCTCCAAAAACAAAACCAAACCCTTGAAAAAATCGCCCAGACCCTTTTTAAACAATGGTTTGTGGATTTCAATTTCCCGGATGAAAATGGGAACCGTTATAAGGACAATGGCGGTGAGATGGTTGAGTCTGAATTGGGGGAGATCCCAAAAGGTTGGAGGGTCGGGATATTAGGAGAAATAGCAAATATTGTTGATTGTCTTCATTCGAAAAAACCCGAAAAAATTGTGGATAATACAGGAAATATTTTGCTGCAATTGAATAATATAGCGGATAGAGGGATATTAGATTTGTCAGAAAAATATTATATTTCTGACAATGATTATTCGAAGTGGATTTCAAGAATTGAAATTTCAGAAGGGGATTGCGTAATAACAAATGTGGGGAGGTATGGGGCTGTTGCCCAAATTCCAAAAGGTGTGAAAGCGGCTTTAGGTAGAAATATGACGGGAATAAGATTGAAACAAAAGTTTAATCATTTAAGTGCTTTTTTGAAAGTACTATTATTATCTAAAAGTATGTATTTTGAGATTGAGAGGCTTAAAGATAGTGGTACAATTCTGGATGCACTTAATGTTAAAAATATACCAAAGTTGAGATTCAAAAATCCTGGAGAAAAAAATCTGTGCAATTTTCAACTTGTAATTGAAGCAAACATGAAAAAAGTAGAAAACAATGTGTTTGAAATCCAAACCTTAACCAAAACCCGTGACACACTGTTACCCAAACTCATGTCCGGTCAGATCAAGGTCCGTGACTGATGGAAAAGCTCAAGCAAACCATATCCGCCTATGATGCCTGGGAAGGGTTAATCATCTACATCAACCGGATTGAAACTTTCCTGGAAACCGATTTTATAACCGCTGTGGAAAACGGCAAGGCCCTGATCGAATCTATCTGCAAAACCATTTTATCAAACACGTTTGAACCCTATGGCGAAACCGATTCTGTCAACAAGCTGGTGTCCATCACCTTGAAACGCTTAGGGATTTTTGCGGAAAACCAGATTTCAAAATTCGGCAGCGGTATGGTAACGGCCATGCAGAATCTGGGAGAATTGAGAAACAACCATGGCGATACGTCCCATGGAAAATCCATTGATGAGTTAAAGAACAACCGGCTTGAGAAGCTCAGCGCAGCATTTCTGGTTAATTCCATTGAGGTGATGGCTGTGTTCCTCATTGAATATTATGAAATAGAATTTCCCAATAAAGAGAAAGAGACTGAAGAAGTCGTTGATTATTCTGACTTTAACGATTTTTTGGATGAGGAATACGGAGATGTCCTTGTGATCGGCATCCCTTATCCCACCAGTGACGTTCTGCTTTCTGTGGATAGAACCGCATACGGCGTAAAATTTCAGGAATATCTGGGAGACTTAGATGGACATATCTGAAAATAAAATTGAAGCATTTGCCATTGACCTGTTCCGGCAGGACGCTTACGAATACCTCTATGGTCCCGACATAGCGCCGGACGGGGAGAAACCGGAACGGGCCGCTTACTCAGATGTTATTTTAAAAAACAGGCTGGTCCATGCGGTGAACATGTTGAACCCGTCCGTTCCGGACGATGCACGTCAGCAGGCCATCCGGGAAATTATGACCATTGCCTCGCCTGACCTGATCGCTGGCAATGAAACCTTTCACACCCTTTTGACCAACGGTGTTGATGTGGAATATCAAAAGGACGGGGACACACGGGGAGATAAGGTCTGGCTGATTGATTTTCAGACGCCTGCAAACAATGAGTTTTTAGTGGTGAACCAATTCACTGTAACCGAAGACAATGTTAACAAACGACCCGATATTGTTCTGTTTGTCAATGGACTGCCCCTGATTGTCATGGAATTGAAAAATCCTGTGGATGAAAATGCCACTCTGACATCTGCCTTCAACCAGCTTCAAACGTATAAAACCGTGATTCCGTCTTTGTTTGTCTTTAACAGTCTGCTGGTGATTTCAGATGGCCTGGAGGCCCGGGTGGGGTCTTTGTCTTCCGGGTTTAACCGGTTTTCCGCCTGGAAAACAAAGGACGGAAAAATCGAAGCCTCAAAGCTTGTCAATCAACTTGAAATCCTGATATGCGGGATGCTCAACAAAAAGACCCTTCTGGATCTGATCCGCTTTTTCACGGTGTTTGAAAAATCTGGAAAAGAGGATTTCAAAACCGGGTTGACCATGGTGCAGACCGAAAAAAAGATTGCCTATTATCACCAGTATTTTGCGGTAAACAAAGCCCTTGAATCGGTTATACGGGCATCTTCGGCAAAGCCGGAGTGTGATGAATTAGCAGTCAGGGAAGACCCTTCTTTTTACTGTCTTCCCACGGTTCAGCATCAGGAGCCGGGTGACCGGAAGGGCGGTGTGATCTGGCATACCCAGGGAAGCGGCAAGTCACTGAGTATGGTCTTTTTTGCAGGCAAACTGGTACTGACCCTGGATAATCCGACCATTGTGGTCATGACCGACAGAAATGACCTGGATGATCAGCTGTTTGATACCTTTGCCGCATCCAGGCAACTGCTTCGGCAGGAACCGGTCCAGGCGGAAAACAGAACAGCTCTCCAGGATCTGTTAAAAGTGGCCTCCGGCGGTATTGTGTTTACCACTGTTCAAAAATTTTCACCTTTAAACGGAGAGGCCATCTATCCGCTGCTATCCAACCGGTCCAATATTGTGGTCATTGCCGATGAAGCCCATCGTAGCCAGTATGGGTTCAAGGCCAAAGAAATGGATATCAAAGATGAAAACGGCCATGTAACCGGGAAAAAGACCGTTTACGGGTTTGCCAAATATATAAGGGATGCCTTGCCCAATGCGACGTTTGTGGGGTTCACAGGCACACCGGTTGAATTAACGGATAAAAATACCCCGGCGGTGTTTGGCAATTATATTGATATTTATGATATCGAACAGGCAGTGAAAGACCGCGCCACGGTCAAAATATATTATGAAAGCCGTCTGGCCCGGGTCAGGATTGATGAAGAGGGCCAGCAATTGATTCATGAGCTGGAACAGGATCTTGAAAAGGAAGATCTGTCTGCCACAGAACAGGCAAAAGCCAGGTGGACAAGGCTTGAGGCCATTGTGGGATCAAAGGACCGGGTGGCCCATCTGGCCCAGGATATGGTATCTCATTTTGAAGAACGTCTGGCCGTGTTTGAAGGCAAGGCCATGATGGTTGCCATGACCCGGCGGATTGCCGTCAAGCTGTATGAACAGATCATTGAGTTAAAGCCTGAATGGCACAGTCCTGATCTTGACAAAGGTGTCATAAAGGTTGTGATGACGGCCTCGTCATCGGACGGCCCGGATATGGAAAAACACCATACCAGCAAGGCTCAACGGCGGATTTTAGCAGACCGGTTCAAAGATCCCCAGGACCCGCTCAAGATTGTCATTGTCCGGGATATGTGGCTGACCGGATTTGATGCGCCCTGCCTTCATTCGCTCTATATTGATAAACCCATGAAAGGGCACACTCTGATGCAGGCCATTGCCCGGGTGAACCGGGTCTACCTGGATAAGCCCGGTGGTTTGATTGTGGATTATATCGGAATCGCCTCTGATTTAAAAAAAGCATTGTCCTTTTATACGGCCAGCGGCGGGAAAGGAAAACCCACCCAAACCCAGGAAGATGCCATTAACCTGATGTTGTCAAAGCTTGAAACCATTGAACAGATGCTGGAAAAACTTCCCTATAACCGATATTTTTCTGCCCAGATGCAAGAAAAGCTGTCCATCATTCTCCAAACAGAAGAATACATTCTCAGTCTGGATAATGGGAAGGACCGGTTTGTCAATGAAGTTACAGCACTTTCCCAGGCATTTTCCCTTTCCGTTCCTTCGGATGAGGCTATGGCCATCAAAGAAAAAGTATCGTTTTTTCAGGCCGTAAAGGCAAGACTGCAAAAATTTGGGGTTAGGGAAGGCGGCATGACGTCAGATGAAATCGGAACGGCCATTCGTCAGGTGATTGATCAGGCCGTGGTTTCGGATAAAGTCATTGATATCTTTGATGCCGCCGGGATTAAAAAGCCTGACCTTTCAATCCTGTCAGAAGAATTCATGGAAGAAATCAAAGGCATGGAACATAAAAACCTGGCACTTGAGCTGTTGAAAAAACTGCTTAACGATGAAATCAAGGCCAGGAAAAAAACAAATCTTGTTCAAAGCAGAAAGCTTTTAGAACTTTTGGATGCTGCGGTTAAAAAATACCAGAACAAGCTGCTCTCCTCCACAGAAGTCATAGAAGAACTGATCAAGCTTGCCAAAGATATTAAACGAGCAGACCAGCGGGGAGAAGAACTCGGTCTTTCAGTCCATGAACTGGCCTTTTATGATGCCCTATCGCAGAATGAAAGCGCCCGGGATGTCATGGGAACAGATAAGCTCAGGGAGCTTTCCGCCGTACTTGTGGAAAGAATTAAAAGCAATGTCACCATTGACTGGAATATCAAAGAAAACGTGAGAGCCAAGATGAAGGTCATTGTAAAACGCCTGCTGAGAAAATATGGATATCCGCCGGATATGCAGGCCCTTGCAACAGAAATGGTGCTTGATCAGGCAAACCTGTTCTCAGATTTTCAGGTGAATAATTAAATCCTAACAAAAAAATGCTGACAGATAAACCGCAGATTTTTGTGGTTCTTTTTCATATTGTCTTTCAACTTTTTTTATTCACAAAACAAAATAATAAACACTTTCTGTCTAAGTATACTGAGGAACTATAATGGTAAAACGTAGAATTGGTTCAATAAAGGATGAATTAATTTCTAAATCTAAAGAAGCGGCTCTTTCGGCTGTAAAAATATTCAACGACCCTTTGATAAAATTCAAATCCGAAACTTTCATTGTTTTAATGACTATTGCATGGTCGTATCTACTGCATGCTTTTTTTCGCTCAAAAGGGATCGAATACAGATATTTTGAGCAGCATGGAAAAAGACGTTTTTTTGATAAAACCAAAAGGGGGGCATACAAATATTGGGAATTAGAACGATGCTTAAATGACAAGATGTCACCAATAGACAAAAATACTGCTAACAACCTCAGATTTCTAATAGGTTTGCGACATGAAATTGAGCACCAAATGACTCTATCGCTCGATGAATTCTTAAGTGGCAGATACCAAGCATGTATTTTGAATTATAATCAGTATATTAAAAATCTGTTTGGTGAAAAACATTCTTTAGACGAGCATTTAAGTTACTCTTTACAATTTATAGAATTATCAAAAGAACAGCTCCAAGGGGAAAAACTTGAGGCTGAAATCCCGAAACGACTGAAAGCATACATAGTCGAATTTGATGGGGATTTGGATCACGATGAATACAATAGCCCCAATTATTCGTATCGTCTATTATTTAAAAAGAAACTTGTAAACAGACCTGGGCAAGCAGATAAAGTTGTTGAATTTATAGATCCTAAATCAGAATTAGCAAAAACCATCGATAAAGAATACTGGGTTAAAAAAGAAATTGAAAAAAAGAAATATAAACCAGGAGGTATTGTCGCCGCAGTTCAAGAAGCCGGCTTTTCAAAATTTCGTATCAATCCCGAGCATGTAAATATGTGGAAGTCACAGGATGCCAAAAATCCAGGTAAAGGTTATGGTGTAGAGGTTGCCGGTTATTGGTACTGGTATGAAAATTGGCTAAAGAAATGTATCGAGTTGTGTGGGCTTGCTGGAGATAAATATAGATGAAAACGCTTTTTACACCTAAGGTAAGGAAAATTCTATGGAAATTATCATAACTGATTTAACAAGATTTCATGGCAATAAAGTATGTATCGCAGGGATTAACCCGGAAACATATGAGTGTATCAGGCCTATGCCTTACATTCCAGTGAGCACTTGTAAAGAAAAGAATATTTTGCCAGGTAGCAGGTTGAAAGGTAATTTTATCCCATTGCCAAATTTAAAAGCACCTCATACAGAAGATAAAAAACATAATAATTTAAAACTTTTTTCACCTTGCACTTCTGAAGAATTTTATAATTTGTTATCAAGAACAGAAGAGGAATCTATTGCAGACGGTTTTGAAATAGAACTGAAAACCGGTCAAAAGCATATCCCTATTGAAACACCTCCTGATCACTCTATTATTACAATTCAAGTTGACCCAAAAAGTGTCTCGTTCGTTGAAAATCAATTTAAACCAGGTGAGGTAAAAATGCACTTCACAGATAGATCAGGTTTGAGATTTCAATATATGCCGATTAATGATTTTGGTTACTATAATTATATGCAAAGCAATGGTACCGGTTCTTTTATTTTTGAAATTAACCCATTCATACAAAAGCAAAATGAAGTTTTTTTCCGAATTGGTTTAACACGTGAACACCCAATTAAAGATAAAAAAGGATTCTGGATTCAGGTAAACGGAATATACACATTTCCAGATTGTAATGATGATATTAGATGTTATAATAGATAGATGGAAAATAAAATTTACACAATAGGTTATTCAACATTTGAAATAGACGAGTTTATTAGAATCATAAAATCGCATAGAATTACAGCAGTTGCTGATGTAAGGTCTTCTCCTTACAGCAAATTTAAACCGGAATTCAACAAAAAAGATTTTCAAAAGGAATTGAATAAAAACGATCTTGCCTATGTTTTTTTAGGGCAAGAACTTGGTGCTCGAGTTGATATGCCAGATTGTTACGTTAACAATAAAGTTGATTTTAAACTAGTAGCTCAGCATGACATTTTTCTTAACGGCATAACTCGTATTAAAACCGGAATGGAAAAATTTAATATCGTGTTGATGTGCGCAGAAAAAGACCCCATTACTTGCCATAGAAATATTTTAATTTGCAGAGCACTTCGCGCCTCGAAAATAGAAATTTTCCATATTCTTGAAGATGGACAGATTGAAAAGCATTCCGACACGGAACAAAGGCTTTTAACTCTTTTTGACCTTCAGGAGCCTAGCATTTTTGAAACTACAGAGCAACGTATTAACCAAGCTTATGATTTACAGGCTGAGAAAATAGCATATACACCCAAACATGAACTTTTAGAGGAATCATATTAATAAGGGATAGGTTATTGAATAACACATTATACACAATCGGATTTACGAAGAAAAAAGCAGAGAAATTCTTTGAATTAATAAAAAAAAATAATATCAAATATCTAGTCGACATACGATTAAATAACGTGTCTCAACTCGCCGGTTTTGCAAAACGGGATGATTTAAAATACTTTCTTAAACAAATCTGTAATTGTGAATATAGACACATGCCTGAAATCGCCCCGACAAAAGAAATACTCGATGGCTATAAGAAAAAACAAATTTCTTGGGATGAATACGTTGTACAATATAATACTCTGATAAAAAAACGGATAATCGAATCCAAGTTAAGCTTGAGCGAGCTTGATGGCTCATGTTTCTTATGTAGTGAACCAACTGCTGATATGTGCCACCGACGTTTAGCTGCCGAGTATTTAAAAAAACAATACAAAGAACTCAAAATTAAACACCTTTAATCTCATTCACAGATACATATCATAGTGTTCGGATGGTTTAACAACCTCAACACCATTTTTCCCAACAAATCAAATGCTGCGGACAAGCCGCAGATTTTGGTGTTCGTTTTTGTAAGTGTGGGGTAAGGTTATTTTGGTGTTAATATTAAATTTTAGCAAGCCACAGGTTGCCCATCAAAGGCGAAGTCAAATCTATAAGTTAAATAGAATTCCACTTCCCACCACCGTTAAAATTGCACCGAACCATGAACCAAGAGATGGTCGTTCACCGGTTTTAAACCAAAGCAGGGGCAACATCATAACGGGTGTTGTTGCTGCTAAGGCAGTGATGATTCCTGCCTCTCCCTTTGACAGTCCAAATAATAAAAATGTCATACCCATGCCCATCCCAATAAAACCGCAACAAGCAATCCAAGCGACCAGACCAATTGTAGGTTTTGAATACTTCGGGGAATGGGTGTGATTACTCCTTATCCAGCTGTACATGATTACAACGACACTTGAAATGCCGACCCGAAGTGCAGATATAGAAATCGGATCTGATCCCGATTCCATTACAGGTATGATGACAATTGCACTCAACGCCTGGCAGAAAGCTGAAAACAATCCAGTTAGAACACCCAAAAACAGATTTCCCTTAACCTGCTCCCACTTATGACACTGATTTGAAGTTGTTCCAAATGCGATTGCCAGAAAAACACCAAATAAAACAATAGAGCATCCTGCAATCTGAGGAAACGATAGTCTCTCCTGAAACACAATAAAACTAATAATCGCTGTCATTGGTGCATTGGCAGCAAATAATATGCCCGTTCTTCTCGGCCCTATTTTATTTATTGTATAAAAAAGAGCACTGTCACCAAGAAAAATGCCGATAATACTGGAAAAAACGATATACCAAATGAACGATAAATCGACGCTGGACCACCCGTCAGTAAAGAATGCTAAAGCACTGAGCATTAAAAAGGACAAAGGCATTCTAATTCGATTAAAACCGGTAGTTCCCAATCGGTTAACAGGCGTAACTGCTATCAATCCGCCAAGCGCCCAGCATAGTGCCGCGGCAAGTGCTGCCGTATTTCCAATCATTTTTATCTTTCCTAATTGTTGAATGTTAAGGTGGATAAGCATTGTTGAATTGAAAAGCCATTAAGTTAGAACTCTAACTATAATGCCAAATTTTTTATCTCATTTTTTCAATTATTGCTTGTACTTTGATCAATGCTCCATCAAGGCTTTTTATCTCCTGCTTTGTTAAAGCGGTTTTAAGATCTAATGATCTATCGCCTTGATAACCCGCCTCAAGGACCTGATTTAACTTTTTGGCGCCTTCAAGTGTAATTGAAATACGAACTCTTTTTCTGTTTTCCGAGTCATGATCTTTTTTTACCCATCCGGTTTTAAAAAGATTTCCGATGATTACTGATGCTGTTGGACGGTCACAAAACAGCAGTTCTGCAATCCTTGAAGGATAAAGATAATCAACTCTGATCAGATGCTTTAGCAGGTATATCTGCTTAAGAGTAATATTATGGGGTACCAGTTGCTTTTGAAGATGTCGTTTCCACAGTTGTGATATAATGCCGATTCTTCCAATAATGGATAATTTCATATTTACCTCAATATTTATATTAGAACTCTAATCATATTCAATTTTTCCATGTTGTCAACCTAAAAAAGGAGAAATGGTGCGAATATCAGGAAATGAGATCAAACCTTGAATATTGCACTATAAATTCCAACAATGCTCTTGCACACAGATGGAAACTACGCTGTCGCTTCGTTCCCACTGGTGAAGAGTGATGTTATTTCATCTCATCGACTTGACATCATAACGTTATGGCGTTAATATGTTGGTGTTAAAGAAATAAAGGAGAACACTATGGCAACACAAGCAAAAAGAGCTACAATATACTTTGACCCATCCATCCATCAGGCATTAAAATTCAAGGCAGTTGAAACATCCTGCTCTATTTCAACACTGGTAAATGAGGCCGTCAAAGCTGCCTTATCTGAAGATGCTGACGATATAATTGCACTTGAAGCTAGAGCGAATGACCCTCTAATTAGCTATTCTGACATGTTAAAAAGGCTAAAAAAAGATGGCAGAATATGAGATCTTTTTCAGAGAGTCTGTATATAAGGACTTTCGAAAAATTCCTAAAAAGGATCTTAAAAAAATCCTTTCAAAAATCCATAACTTAAGCTCGAACCCAAGACCTCCAGGCAGTGAGAAACTAACTGGTCAAGAAACATTTAGGATACGTCAGGGAAATTACAGAATTCTTTATTCAATCCAAGATAATCAACTCACAATTTGGGTCGTCAGAGTCGGACACCGGAAAGACATCTACCGTTAAATAGAACCAGTCATTCCAGCGGACCACAAGGGGCGGCTTTTTCAAAATCTGTGGCAACTTTGGAACTGTGTTATTTTTACCGAAATTCAGTGGAACCTTGTTCCCTCCTTGCAGTCGGTGGCCCGGTTTCGGGCATAAAAAAATAAAATACAAAGCATTTAGTGAAGAAGAAAAACGAGAGATCATCTTCAAAGATATCACAACAGGAGAAATCAACCATACAACTGTTTTGGACTCAGGTCTTGTTACTGATTATCGCTCGGTAATCGGGTATTTTTCTCAGGTTATCATGAAGGATTTACGTCTGGTCAGTGGGTATGATGTGCTGTATGGCAAGGTAAAGGCTTTTATTAAAAATGAGTTGTTTGAAGATCGGGTTGACCTGGATAGTTTAAACACACTGCGCAATCTGTCCGAACTTGAGGCAAGCAAATCTTTGATTGAAACTTTTAAAAAAGAGATTAATGCCTTAACCGTTCAGGATAAAGGTGATGCAAGAATAAAAGACACCATTAAACTAAGAAAAACCCGTCCGTTTGTGGTGAAGGAACAAGGATACATTATTCCAAAGAAAAGCATATTCAATAAGATTATAGGGGATAGCCACCTGGAGCTGCAATTTGCAGCATTTCTTGAGGAATGTGAGGATATTGTTTCTTATGTGAAAAACTATATGGCGGTTCATTTCCAAATTGATTATGTCAATGCCGATGGTAATATCTCAAATTACTATCCTGATTTTATTGTAAAACAGTCTTCAAATTCTGTAGTTATAGTTGAAACCAAAGGACTCGAAGATCTGGATGTACCGCTCAAAATGAAAAGGTTGTGCGAGTGGTGTGTTGATATTAACAATGCGCAATCTGATATTAAATATGATTATGTTTTTGTTGATGAAGAGAGTTTCAATAAATACAAACCAAAGAGTTTTGAAGCACTGATGTCTGGATTCCAGGAATATAAAGACTAAAAATAATTTTGGGATTTGAGTCACAACAAAAAAATGAACCGGGTTTCACCGGTTATTTTGGTGTTGGACGAAGCCCTTCAGGCAGACGAAAGAGGGAAAAAGTTACTTTACACCAAGGGAAAGTATCGTGCCAGGCTCAACCGACAAATCGGGTTCGACCAGCAGACTTTGAAGAATTTTTTGGGTCTGCCACCCGGGGAGTTGCCGGCAAGACCATAAAAGAACAAATAACCCCTGATTTCACTATTCAGATATTGATGCGGGAACTGTATTTTTTACATGTAAAATAAAAAGCAGGAATGAATCGAAGCTCTCTTCTAAAATTCAAGAGGCAATACTTTGAAATGGAGAAAGGACCAAAAATGAAGAATGCGTACCTTATTGGTCACATTACAGTGAGGAACCAAGAAAAATGGGCTGAATATCGAAGTAAAGTGCCTGCTACAATAGAACCATGGGGAGCAGCGTTAATTTTTAGGGGCAAGCTTTGTTCAGTCCTTTCCGGTAGCCATGAGCACAATGATACGGTAGTCATTCGTTTCCCTGATTTAAAGGCGCTGAATAATTGGCACTCATCTTCAGCTTATCAAGCCCTCATACCTATCAGACAGGAAGCAGCGGAAATCGAGTTGCTGTCCTATGAAGAGTGACCCTCCTCCAAAAAACTGGAAAGTAAGTTAAGCCACTGATTATCGATTTACACCCTGACTTTATCGGCATATATTCCGAAAAAGACTTGACTATTTCGGAATACATGCCAGAATAGATGTCATGAAACGATACTTGGAAAAATATATTCAGGAAGATTTAGATAAAAAAATTATATTGTTGACTGGGCCGCGACAAACAGGAAAGACGACACTGTCTAAAATGCTGAACAATAATTTTGATTATTTCAACTTTGATAACCTGGACGACAGGGTAAGCTTGCAGGAAAAATCCTGGGATAGATCAAAAGCCCTTGTTATTTTTGATGAACTCCATAAGCTTAAAAACTGGAAATCATGGTTAAAGGGGGTTTACGATACCGAAGGCATCCCGCCCTCAATACTTGTAACAGGAAGTGCCAAACTTGATACCTATAGAAAGGTTGGCGATTCATTGGCTGGAAGATTTTTCCAATTTAGAATGCACCCTTTGGATTTAAAAGAAATCAATACTTTTATAGAAACAGATAGCCTTGAAAAAGAGCTGGATAAACTATTATTGTTTGGCGGTTTCCCTGAACCATTTCTGAATGGGACAGTCCGGTTTTATAATCGCTGGAAAAAATCACACCTTGATATCATTCTAAAACAGGACCTTATCGATCTTGAAAATGTTCAACAGATTATTCAAATCGAAACGCTGATCCAATTATTAAAAACCCGAGTGGGCAGCCCCATATCATATAGCTCGTTAGCCAGGGATCTGCAATGCTCTGACAAAACAGTTAAACGGTGGTTGACGATACTTGAAAACATGTATGTTGTTTTTAAAGTACCTCCTTTCCATAAAAATATTGCCAGGGCAATTCAAAAAGCGCCCAAGTTCTACTTTTATGATACCGGACAGGTCATCGGTGATCTGGGCATAAAATTAGAAAACACGGTTGCCTGTGCCATACAAAAAGAAATACATTTTCGGGAAGACTGTTTTGGTGAAACAAAAAGCCTTTATTATCTGAAAAATAAAGATGGAAAAGAGATAGATTTTTGCATCACATCGAACGGCTCCCCGGCATTAATGGTGGAGGTGAAATGGAAAGATGGAAGCTTGTCTCCCAACTTCGAAATTTTCAAGCAATATTTTCCAAAACTCAAAATGCTACAGATTTCAAAAGAGCTAAATAAAGAAAAAACATTCCCAAATGGAGCCGAAATCAGAACTGCTCATAATTGGCTTGCAGGAATAACCCTGCCTTAAATTTATCAAATAAAATAAGATATTCTTTGTATTCCAAACCAAAAAATGAACCGGATTTCACCGGTTATTTTGGTGTTCTTTTTTTGCGAGTGTGGGTAAGGTTGATTTGGTATTGTTATTAAATTTTGAAAAGCTTGCATTGAGTTGATACTGTGGCATGATGAAATTTTGGCAAGCCACAGCACATAACAGATGCAGAAATTGTGAACCGGGAAAACGAGATTAATATGAGTGTAGCAGATAGTAAACTGATATTGAAACCTGTAACAGAACTTCTTTCTGAAAAGTTCTTTATTCCATCTTATCAGCGGGGTTATCGTTGGACCGACCGGCAGGTGACAAACTTGCTGGATGATATTTGGAGCTTCAGGCTTAATAGTGAAACCGAGAGCAAAGAAGCTTTTTATTGCCTTCAGCCTATTGTCGTTTCAAAAATGAATGGTGAATGGGAAGTACTGGATGGTCAGCAAAGGCTCACAACCATTTCAAACTGGTTTAAGGGTAAAGACGGTACCGCAAAGATTAATTTCCTTACCACCCTGCTGAACGATGATGAATCGGGTAAAAATGTTAAGGTAATCTGGTATGATGTAAGTGATGAGAATACTTCCGACAATTTTGCCATTGATATTTTTACCCGTCTGAATATTGGTAAAATCCCCCTTACCAATGCCGAGTTGGTTAAAGCATTATTCTTGCAAAAAGGGAATTTCCAGGAATCCAAAGCCATTTTAAAGCAACTCCAGATTGCTTCTGAATGGGACAGCATCGAAAAAACTTTGCAAAACAATGCTTTCTGGTATTTTATCTACAATCCGAATAACCCAATAAAATACGACAACCGCATTGAATACATCTTTGACCTGATGAAAGGAAAATCGAAAGATGATGAGGTGTATTATACTTTCTACGAATTTCAAAAGGATTATTTCGCCAGCAAGAAAGACAAAAATTCCCCACCAGATATTGACAGGTTGTGGTTGACAATCAAAAAATACTTCCTGAGTTTTGAGGAATGGTATAATGATAAAAAATTGTATCATTTGGTTGGCTTTCTGGTTGACTGCGGGCACAGTATCAATAAAATCAAAAACGAATCGCAGCGAAGAACGAAAACTTCTTTTAAATCCTGGTTAAAAGATGAAATCCGCAAACAGGTTAACTACCAGGTTGACGATTTGAGTTATGGCAGAAAAGAAATAAGGAAAATTTTGCTGCTTTTCAATATAAATACCATACTGGCAACTGAGAATGCTGACATTCGTTTCCCTTTTTTCCGGTACAAATATGAAGACTGGGACATTGAACACATACGTTCGCAAACTGATAAACAAATTGCCGGAAGCAATCGGTTGGACTGGTTGATAGATGTACTGGAATATTTCACTGGAGAAAGGGCTTACTCAGCCGAAGATGAGATTGAAATTCAACAGAAAGCAATTGATGAACTGGAAGGGGATGAAAAAGAGATTGCTGACGCGTTGCTGGAAATGATTACTGCTGATGAAATTGAGGAAGAACCATTTAACGAATTGTATTTAAGGGTTTCCGCAAATTTCGAAGAAGATACAGATTTCGAGGATAAAGACTGCATCGGGAAACCTTGCCCTCCTTGATTCAAAAACAAACCGCAGTTATGGCAATGCGCTGTTTCCCATCAAACGTAAAACTATTATCGGGAATGATATGAATGGCATTTTCGTGCCGATTTGCACCAAAAATGTATTCCTAAAATTTTATTCCAGAAAACTGGGAGAAGTGATGTACTGGAATCAGCATGATGCAAATGATTATATGATTGCCATTAAACAGACTTTAAAAGAGTATTTACCTGAACAAACAGTAAAGACTGATGAATAAAAATTTAAAAATACAATCGGGTGAACGTTTGAGTTTCTCAAAACTCTTTTCAGAGAAAAAGTTTAAGATTGAGATTCCAATAATACAGCGTGATTATGCTCAGGGTAGATATTCATCAACTGAAGTCAGGGTGCTCTTTTTGGATGCCCTATACAATTACCTCGATGAAAACAAATCCAACCGGGACCTGGATTTTGTTTATGGAAGCATCAGGGAAACAGATGGAGAAACCTATTTCATCCCTTTGGATGGTCAACAGCGATTAACCACATTATTTCTATTGCATTGGTATTTAGCCGGAATCTCTGATAATACTGCCACTTTGCGTGAGTTTTTGGCTACGGATGATGGAGAAGTAATTAAATCTAACTTTACTTATGAAACCCGCACCAGTTCAAGAGAATTTTGCGATGAATTAATAGCCAATACCATTGACTTTGACAATTTGCTGCCGTCAGATGAAGGTATGGAAAATAACCTATCGCAAACCATACAGGACATTGGCTGGTATTACCTTTCATGGGAAAACGATCCTACCATCCAGTCCATGCTAACCATGCTTGATGCAATCCATGCAAAATTCAAAGATAAACCTGAGTTTTTTGACCGTTTGGTAGACAACAGAAACCCAATCATCACTTTTCTTTTTCTGAACCTTAAAGAGTTCAAGCTCACCGATGATCTGTATATTAAAATGAATGCAAGGGGTAAACCCCTGACAACCTTTGAAAACTTCAAGGCAAAGTTTGAACAACACATTGGTAAACTTGATTGGGGAAAAGCCGACCAGAGAAAGTTCTCATTTGAAGCCGGAGAACGGATACTCTCCCCCAAAGATTACTTTGTACATAAAATTGATACCATTTGGGCAAACCTTTTCTGGAAATACCGAAATGTAAATGGAAAAGACAATTCTTATGATGATGAATTGATGAATTTCGTGCGTGTCATCATGGCAAATGAATATGCCCTGACAAGTGCATCGGAAAAGGATATTCAGCAGGAATACCTGAGGCACCTTGGTTGCACGCAAACTGAAGGATTATACTGACAACTTGACCTATCACATTTACAAACGATTTGAGATTTTAACAAAAGATGCGGTCTCTTATTTAATTGATGCACTTGATGCCTTGAGCAACGGAGATAAAAAAATCCAAATCCACGTGAATGAAAAATACTATTTTGATGAAGAACATTGTTTTAAAAGCGTATTGAAACATGATTTGACCCTTCCCCAGCGTGTGCAGTTTCATGCATACCTTAAATTTTTAATTTCTCACAAAAGAAAAGTTGATGGAATTGACCAATGGATGAGAGTGATACACAACCTATCTGAAAACACGGTGATTGACGGGGCTGATGAAGTTGCCAGGGCAATAAAATCAATCGAGAAACTTATTCCATACAGCAATAACATTTTGGAATATTTGAAGGGAACGAAAAACCCAATTGACTTTTTCCTCAGCAGGCAGGTTCAGGAAGAAAAAATAAAGGCACACCTTATCACCAAATCAGAGGATTGGGGAAACGAAATCGTTAAAATTGAAAAGCACCCCTATTTCAAAGGGCAGATACTTTTCATTTTCGAGTTTTCAGGTATTCTGGAATACTTTGAGCAGCATGGCTATTGTGATTGGAGCTCTACTGATAACTCAGAATACCTAAGCAGATTTAAGAAATACGCCAATGGTGCTGGTGCAGTTTTTCAGTCAATTCTTAAAAGTTCTTCAGACATCGATTATTACCTTATAGATTTCAAACAAAGAAAATGCTGGCGGGTGAACCGCAGATTTTCATGTTAACATGACATGTTCATGATTTCTATTGACGGTGTGGATAAATATGGATATATTTTTTAGAACAAAGAAGTTGCAAAAAATCTGCTCGACCCGAAAAGTTGCAATAAAAGAATTAGGGGCAAATGGGGGTAGCAAGCTTATGCAAAGAATGGCAGAATTAAACGCAGCAAATTCACTAGAGGATATTTCACATCTTCCCCCTCACAGATTGCACGAACTGACGGGAGAACGCAAAGGACAATTCTCAGTAGATCTCAAACACCCATTCCGTTTGTTGTTTATTCCTATTAATGAACCCCTCCCTCAGAAAGAGGATGGAGGATTAGACAAAACAAAAATTGATGAGATCCAAATTATAGATATAGAAGATACTCACGAATAGTAGGTGACTATGGGAACAAATAAAAAAAAATACGATTTTACACCGGACTATGCTATCCCACCAGGAGAGACATTAAAAGAGACTATGGAATCTCTTGAAATGACTCAAAAAGAATTAGCGAAAAGAACCGGACTAACTGTTCAATCCTTGAATAGGATATTCAAAGGAGAGCAACCTATAAACTATGAAACTGCAGGAAAACTTGAGCTTGTAACAGGTGTCCCAGCAAGGTTCTGGAACGATTTAGAGGCTCAGTATCGAGAACAACTCGAAAAGATAAGGGAACTTGAAAGTCTTAAAAAGAATTTAGATTGGCTTAAAACGATACCGGTCTCTGAACTGCAAAAAAGAGGTTTAATCGCACACCCTGAAGAGAAAAGTGAACAAGTCAGAGAAGTTTTAAAATTCTTTGGGGTGAGTAGCGTTTCGGCTTGGGACGAAATTTGGACTGAACCTAAAGTAGCAGCCCAAAGGTCCCAATGTTTTGAATCAATCCCAGGGCATGCGGCAACTTGGATTCGTCAAGGAGAAATCATTGCTAAAAAAATAGAATGTAAACCATTTGACAAAAAATCATTTAGAGTTGTGCTTAATGAGATAAGAAAACTAACGATTGATCACCCAAAAGTTTTTATTCCTCGAATGCAAAAGCTTTGTTCTGATGCAGGAGTTGCCGTTGCTTTAGTACCCGAAATGAAAAAAGTTCCTTGGAGCGGGGCTACAAAATGGATAAATCCCAATAAAGCAATGATCCTCATTAATCTAAGAGGAAAAAGAGAGGACAAGTTTTGGTTTTCCTTTTTTCATGAAGCAGGACATATTGTAAACGATAATAAAAAGAACATTTATATAAATGATAATAGTAATGATTCTGTTGAACAAAGAGCAGATAAATTTGCAGAATCAATCCTTTTTCCTGGCAAGTGCAGAGAAGTAATTCCTATGCTCAGAAGCAAGCAAAAAATCATTTCTTTTGCTAAAGAGATAGGCTTAAGTCCTGGAATCGTCGCTGGTCAATACCAATATTTGACACGTCAATGGAAATGGTACAATGATTTAATCACAAAACTTGTATGGGCCTCTTAACTTTTTTTGCCTACAGATACAGCAATCTATGAATTAAACTAATCCCAACAACGAACATGCTACGGGTGAAACCGAAGATGTTCAAAGTTCTCGGCGGCTTAACACCGCCATGATTGGAAAATAAAAATTGAATACAGAAATTACAAGTTTTTCAAAATACTCACTTCGGAAAATCATTGAGAAATATAAATTTCTACCTGGGGGTTCAGGTTGTGTCGCAAGGAAATACGAAATACTTCCGGATGGATATTTTGATCTTGCGTTTCTGCTTTCGGATAAAATGTGTTTGGCAGTTCTCGCAGGCCCATATACCAGGCGAACCCTTGTCCCGGTTAACAGCTTTGAACTATTTACAATTCGTTTTAGAGTCGGCAGAGTCCCTGATTATTGGGATATTGAGCCTTTGGATCTTGTTAATACAATGATTCAACTTCCTAAGGTTTTTGGTATGCACTCGGATAATCTTTGTGAAATACTTTGGGCTGAAAAGGATTTTAATGCCAGGCAAAAAATTATTGAGGGTTTGATTCATAAAGTGGAATTGTCCTTTATGATGAAAAATAATATCTACTGCATGGCAGCAGAGCTGATAGAATCTCAAGGCGGGCAGCTAAAAGTCTGTGAAGTGGCCCGTATTCTAAATGTGAGTACCCGAACACTTGAACGGCAATTTTTAAAAATATTGGGTATACCACCAAAACAATTTATCCGGCTCGTAAGATTTCAAAATGCAGTCGAAAGACTTAAAGAGATCAGAAAAGTAGAGAATCTGGCTGATATTGCTCATGATTTTGGATATTTTGACCAGTCCCATTTTATAAAAGATTTTAAATCCTTATCCGGTAAGTCCCCACTTCATATAAACAAATGAAGGGCCTGTCGCATTTTTACAATACATTCCTGAGAAATTTGAATACCTTACTTTCTGAAATTTGTACTCAGGAAAAGATACTTTAAACAGAAGGGGAATTATCATGCAATCATACAAACCCAATATTATAGAATGTAATGGCACTTCCTATGAAATTGGCAGACAATATGGTGAACTTGCAAAAAATAATATTTTTACTTCCGTCAATTTAATGTTTGAGTCACTTGAAAAGGGGTTCTTTAAAGCAAGCAGAGATGGCGTATTAAAGGCGGCAGATAAATATCTTGAAAATGTCCGGGCATTTGATCCCGACGCGATTGAATGGGTGCAGGGCATTGCTGATGGTTCTGGAATTTCATTTGATGAATCTTTTGCACTAAAAAGTTACCTTGAGATTTCAATGAACTATCAACAAATAACAGGGATGTGTACCTCTTTTGCACTTACCGGGCCGGCAACCCGGAACAGCTTGACAATACTCGGGCAGAATATCGACTGGCACCCGGATACCCCTATTGACCTTCTTCATATTACACATTCAAACGGTTTGGAGCAGTTAAGTTTAAGTTTTCTGGGCAATTGCACATACTATCTTAATTCTGCCGGGATTGGTAATTGTGCCAACCTGACGATCTCTCCAATGGGTCCGGTGACAAAACACATTCCTTTGAGTATCTATCTTTGGAAAGCCATGCGTCAGCAAACTTTTGATACCGCAATGGATATTCTTGGAAAGGTCTCAAGAGGCGTAGGCTATTACCATTTGGCAGACAGGTTCGGTAATATGGCAGGAATTGAAAGTGTATATGACGATTATACCGTTTTAAAGCCGGAAAATTATTCATTGGTTCATGCCAATCATTATGAAACTGAAAAATACAAAGAAAATGACCTGGCATATACATATATTCAGGATTCTTTTGGCCGTGCAGACCGTCTCCGGCAAATTGTTTCAGATTCTTTTGGAGATATCACGGTGAATCAAGCAATGGACTTTTTGTCTGACCACCACAATTATCCAAATTCTATTTGTAACCATGTTGATGATACAAAACCACTGGAAATGGCCTCCGAGTCAAAAGCCTCTTTTATAATGATACCGGAGGACCTGAAAATGTATATCGCATTTGGCCAGCCGTGTGAGAATCATTTTTTTGAGTATTCATTATAACTATAAAGGGAGACAGCAAATGGATATAAAATCAGTTTCTTGTATATATTTTTCGCCAACCGGAACAACCGGGACAATCATAAAAAATATTGCAAAAGGTATGCAGTCAGAACAAATAGAGATGATGGACTGTACAAGCCGGTCTATACGGGAAAAAGATTCTTTTGTTTTTAAAAATGACTTGGTCATTCTTGCTACCCCGGTTTATTATGGTCGTGTTCCCGAAGAAGTGGTCCCTTTTCTGAAAACATTAAGTGTTCAAAATACACCTGTTGTATTAGCTGTGGTTTATGGTAATCGGGAATATGAAGATGCGCTAATAGAGCTTCATGATATTTCAGTGGAGCAAGGATTCATACCCGTTGCAGCAGGCGCATTCATAGCCGAGCACTCCTATTCTAATTCTTCACGGCCAATTGCTCATGCAAGGCCTGATGTGGATGATATTGAAGCTGCACAGGCTTTTGGTTCCCAAATTAGAGAAAAACTTAAACCCATTGATTCTTTAGAGGAGTTAGAAAAAATAAGTGTCCCTGGAAATATTCCTTATATTGAACCTGAAAATCTAAATATGATCAAGCAGGTTCGTAACACATTATCCTTTACCCCTGCGACGGATAAAGATAAATGTACCCAATGCAACCTGTGTGCAGAAGTTTGCCCGACTCAAGCGATTGATTCTGAAGATATTTCCCAGATAGACAAATGGCAATGTATAATCTGTTTTGCATGTATTAAAAACTGTCCAACAGAGGCCAAGCAAATGACAGATCCACATTTTAACGGAGCAATCGAACAATTACAAATAGCATGTCAGAAAAGAAAAGAACCAGAAATATATCTTTAGAAAAAATCCGAAGCGGAAATTATCCTGAAGATCTGCCTTGTGACCAGCAACTTGATTTGAGCAATATAGAAATATGGTTGTCATAAGTGCTGTTGGCTGCAAGGTGCGGGTGTAAAAATTAAAACTCAATAATAAAAATACAGCCGGGCATGCTGGAAAAATACCCCGGAAATTGGCTTAGGTTAACGTTTTGGGCCCCAAAAACAGCACTTTAAGAATCTAATATGGATTTCCAACAACGCTCTTGCAACGGATCGCAAAAAGCCGCGACCGCTGAAGAGCAAAGTTAATCCTTTATAAAGCGGAGACCCCTGTAAATAATATTTCAGGAAATTAACCCATGGCCATCCAACCCGGATTATACGAACGACTGATCACCCAGGCACTGAAGCAAGAGCTGGATAAACTGGATAAGGGGCTCAAAAGCATCACCACCCGGGTGGACCCCGAAGAAAGCCACGGCATACTGGCCCGCTACATGGAACGATACCTCTCCGGCGTCCTGGCACGGGTCAAAGGCCGTGACAAACTTGTAAAACAGATTGCCGTGTGCAATGAACTCATCTCCTTGGCCTGCAACTCCATTGAAAAAGATCAGGAGGGCCATGGGCACATTGATCTGGAGGGCAGACGTCTGCTGCAGGTCCTTGATCCTGCCCTTGCCAATTCCCCCAGACCGGAAACACCATTGTCCGTGGGGGCTTTGCTCACGGCCACATCCGGTGACCCTTCCCTGGTCTCCCAGCTCAAGCAGGAAATGCTTCATGCCGACGGAGTGGACATGCTGGTTTCGTTTATCAAATGGAGCGGTATCCGCATTATCAAGGATGAACTGAAAGCCTTGACCCGGCATGGCAAACTGCGGGTCATCACCACATCCTACCTGGGGGCAACAGATCTTAAGGCCGTCGAATTTCTACTTTCGCTCCCCAATACCGAAGTTCGGGTCTCGTTCAATACCCGGCAGACACGCCTCCATGCCAAGGCCTATATCTTTCACCGGAAAAGCGCTTTTGGTGCGGCCTATGTGGGGTCGTCCAATATCTCAAATCCTGCATTGACCGATGGTCTGGAGTGGAATGTAAAACTGTGCCAGCAGGAATCCGGCCATCTCTGGGAAAAAATCAATGCCACCTTTGAGACCTATCTGCGCTCCCGGGAGTTCGAACCCGTCTCCCTGGAATCTTTGCCTCGCCTGGAACGGGCCCTGAACCAGGAACGGGGCGGCGGCGCATTCACAGCAGATCAAGAGCTCTCCTTTTTTAATATTGTCCCCTATCCCTATCAACAGGAAATTCTGGACACCCTGAAAGCGGAAAGAGCGCTGCACCATCGGTGCAGAAATTTAGTAGTGGCAGCCACGGGCACGGGCAAGACCCTCATTGCGGCCTTTGATTTTAAACGATCCTTTGACCGCCCCCAACAAACGCGGTTTCTTTTTGTGGCCCATCGGGAGGAGATACTGGTTCAATCCCTCGGGGTATTTCGGAATATTTTACGGGACCACAATTTTGGAGAGCTTTGGGTGGGCAGCCACAGGCCTGACCACCTGGAGCAGCTCTTTGTCTCGGTGCAGACCCTCAACGCAAGAGCGCTTTGGGACCAGGTGCCGCCGGATTTTTTTGACTATATTGTGGTGGATGAGTTTCACCATGGTGCTGCCCCCAGTTACCAGCGTCTGCTGAACTATTTTACCCCGAAGATTTTGATGGGATTGACGGCCACACCGGAACGGGCCGATGGCCAGAACATTCTGGCCTGGTTCCATGACCGGATCTGTTCTGAAATCCGGCTGCCCGATGCCATCAACCAGAAACTTCTTTCTCCTTTTCAATATTTTTGCATCAGCGATTCTGTGGATTATTCCCGAGTAAAATGGCAACGGGGCGGTTATGACCGCACTGCGCTTGAAAAACTGCTCATCACCGGCGATGATATGCGTGCCCGGCTGATCATTGAAAAAGCAAGAAAGATTTTGCTGGATATTACTGCTGCCCGGGGCATCTGTTTTTGTGTCTCCCAGGCCCATGCCGAGTATATGGCTGACAAGCTTCTGGCTGCCGGCATTTCAGCCATGGCACTTACGGCCAATACTGCCCGGGATGTCAGAAAGGCGGCGGTGAAACGTCTGCAGCAGCGGGATGTGAATTTTCTTTGTGTGGTGGATCTTTTCAACGAGGGGGTGGATATTCCTGAAATTGATACGGTGCTTTTTTTACGCCCCACCGAGAGTTTGACCATATTTTTGCAGCAGCTGGGACGGGGACTGCAGCGGTTCTGCCACCACAATGACCCGGTGCAGCTTGAACAGCTTTTGTCTGTATTAAAATCGCATCTGGATCCATCCTGTCTGGATGCCATGGACCCCGGGATGAAACAGCTGCTGACCCTGTTCTGTTTTTCAATCTGGAACAGCGCTCCTCCGGAAACCACCCTTTTTTGCAATTTATCCCGTTTGAAAACCAATGAAACGTTGATGGATGAGGTGTGCAGGTTGATGGCGGTTCTCATGGAACGGGCAGACGCCCTTGTGCAGCCCATAGATCTGCCCTTTATCTGCCCCCTGTCGGTCCATGCCCGATACACCCGGGACGAGATTTTGGCCGGCCTTGGGTGCCTCACCGTGGAAAACCGGGTAAAGTTACGGGAAGGGGTGAAGTTTTTGCCGGAACTCCGGGCAGATCTGCTGTTCATTACCTTGAACAAGACGGAAAAAGAGTATTCTCCCACCACCATGTACAAGGATTATGCCCTGGACGAGGCGTTGTTTCACTGGCAGTCCCAAAGTACCACCAGCGAAACCTCTCCCACTGGACAGCGGTACATCCGCCACGAAAAACAGGGTTACCAGATATTGCTGTTTGTACGGGAACAGAAAACGTTCAACGCGCTTGCCTGCCCCTATTATTTCCTTGGGCCGGCAGCCTATGTCAGTCACACGGGTAATCGGCCCATGTCCATTGTGTGGCGGTTGAAATATCCCATGCCGGCACGATTGACCCGGACCACCCGGCGGTTGGCAGTGGCATGATCAAATTCCCTTATGCTTTTCCGATGTTGATAAATACCGCCGAAGGTAAAGTGATGTTTTAAAGTCCATCTATGGACCATAAAACATTTTGTGGTCCATAGACCCAGATATATAGACCACAAATTAATTTGAAGCTCATCTGTGGGCAACAAGACCTCAACAAAAAAAATGAACCGGATGTGACCGGTTATTTTTGCGTGAAAACTTGACATGAACAAAAACCACATACACGTCACCTGTGCCATCATCGAACAGGACGGTTGCGTATTGGCGGCACAGCGGAGCCGCACCATGGCCATGCCCCTGAAGTGGGAGTTTCCCGGCGGTAAAATCAAACCCGGAGAAATCCCTGAACACTGCCTTTGCCGAGAAATTGCCGAGGAACTGGCCATCAAGGTTGCCGTGGATCATGCCCTGGCTGAAGTGATCCATGCATATCCAGACTTTACCATCACCCTGTATCCCTTTGTGTGCAGCATCATTTCCGGCACCATCATTTTGCGGGAGCATGCGGCCGTGACCTGGCTGTCCAGAGAGGAACTGGCTTCTCTGGACTGGGCCGAAGCTGACCGCCCGGTTCTGGAAACCTATTTACAGTTTGCCGGACGGGATATCCCATGACTTCCCGGCCCAGTCCCGGTATCTATAATACAAAAACACTTTAAGAATTGGATCGGGTCTTAACAACAAAAAAAATTATAAGGGAGGGACATCATGAAATTAATCGAATGGGGGGTAAAAGAAGATGATTACCAGGAGCAGGTGTAAAACGTCATGGCTCAACAGACAAAACAAATCCCTGTTTCTTCAATTATCCTTGATGAAGATATTTATCCGAGAAAGGGAATCAATCACAGGCGTGTGGGGATATTTTCTGAAAACATCAGGGATGGATTCAAATTTGATCCCATTGAGGTGGAGCCCTGCCCTGACAAGCCCGGTTGGTATCGCCTGCTGGAATGGGCTCACAGATGGAGCGCTTTCAAATCAACGGGGGTGGAAGAGGTAAAAGCCATCATAAAGAATCTGGATGGGAATGATCCCCTGCTGTATGCTGCCGCAAAAGCCATTGGACCAAAACAATTAACGGAAGATGAGGCGAAAGATACTGCCCGGAGGGCATATTCGGGGAACACAAGTCTCACTTCTACGGATATCGGAAAGGCCATCGGACGATCAAGGCAGACTGTGGACTTATATCTGACCGATCTTCGCGCTGTGAACCAGATGGACAGAGACATCAAAATATTCCGTCTGAACCGCCTTGGCATCCCCCAGGACAGGATGGCAAAGAGATTGGGACTGGATCAGAAGACTATTCATTATCATTTAGGGAAAATGCCAATGCTGGCAAATTCCCTAAATGGCGATTTAACCCGGGGGTTCACCGTTGCCCAGGTGGCGCAAAAACACAGCTGGACTGAACCCATGGTCTGGTCTCTGGCCCTGGAAGGCAAAAATGATCATGACCGATTCAAGGAACTGGGATGGGGATATTGTACCTGGGACAAGTGGGAATGGAATGATTGTGACAAAAGATTCGGGGATGACTGGCCCGGAAGGATACCGGCCCAGATGATCGCGCATATCCTTCGTTGTTTCTCAAAACCGGATGACCTGATCCTTGATCCCATGGCCGGAGGCGGCGTGACCCCGGACACCTGCCTTGCCATGGGCCGCAGGTGCTGGGCCTTTGATCTGATGGACCGGCCGGAAACCCGGCCTGAGATCGAACCCTTCCATTGGGATATTTCATCTGATCAAGGACTTTTATGGCCTGTCAGCGCAAAGGGAAAACCCGATCTGATCATCTTTGATCCCCCCTACTTTGATAAAAAAGCGGCTGACTATTATAAAAAAAGTATCTCAGGCTTATCCAGAAAAGCATATCTTGAATTTCTCGAGGCTTTTTTTGTTCTGCTGAAACAAAATGTCAAAAAGACGACACGAATGGCGTTTATCAATGCAGACTGGCGGGATTTTCAAAATAAACCGGCAATAGAA
>Ga0233436_1000700_pt1 | contig 33851 bp, 48 predicted proteins | sample SI_122_August201_2_FD_182723 | JGI IMG/M metagenome (GOLD analysis project Ga0233436, IMG submission 182723) | Seawater microbial communities from Saanich Inlet, British Columbia, Canada - SI_122_August2016_150_MG | ecosystem: Environmental > Aquatic > Marine > Inlet | place: Canada: British... | reverse complement strand
GGCCGCCGACTTCGAGGCGCACGGCGAGGAGCGGGCGCGCCGAGAGCGTGACCGAAAGAGGACCGCGGGACGACGGCCCGGGGCGGGGTTCAGTCGGCTCGCCAAGGTGACGAGGGAAAGGGGTGAGGCCGTGATGGACGACGGATGGAGCAAAGGCGGGGAGCTGCGAAGCGGTGTGCTCGCGCAGATGGTCCACGTGGCGGCCATCGATCGCAGGGATGCCGAGATCCGCGCGCTGCGGGAGCGGGTGCGGGAGTTGGAGGCGCAGCACGACAACATCATCGCCAACTGCCGAGACTGCGGACAGTCGATCCCCGCTGACGGTGGGTACAACTGGAGCGGCGGGGAGCTGTACCGCTGTTCCGATTGCTGCGCTGTTCGCGATGCCGCCGCATTGAAGCCCTAGATCACCCACCCAACGAACAGCACGAACCCGATCACGATCAGCAGCACCGCGATCCCCTGCGTATCGCTCAGAGGTGACCGGAGATCTTGCCGTACAGCAGCAGCCCGCCGACGCAAGCGACCGCCAGCAACGCCGCCCACGGGAGCTGCTTCGCCACCAACAGAGCAACCTGTGCCGTAACCGTCTTCGCCACTGGCTCCGATGGTGTAGGCGTCGGCGTCTCCACTGGCATGCTCGCCACCGCACAGGAGTCCCGCATCGAGTCCAACGTCCGCTTGTAGCTCTCCGTCGCCTTCGTCAGCGCGTCCACTTCCCCGCTCATGGAGTCCACGCACCGCCGCATCTCCCGCACGTCGGCCTTCATCTCGGCTTGATACTGCACGCTCTGTCGCAGGATCTTGAGTAGCCCCGAGTTCCTGCGCCGCTTGCGCTCCGCTTCCGCTTCCGGTCCCGGCCCGCTGTCGAGTGGGTCGTCGTCGTAGTCGTCGGTCGGCATTCCGGGTCTTCCTTGCTGCCTTCATCTGCCGCACCTCGGCGCTCACGTATTCGTGATAGCTGTCGAGGATCGACTCAGTGTCGTCGTCGTTGGGGATCGTCCACGTGCTCACGGCGCTGCACCTCCCACCACGATCCCGATCACGAGGCCGACTGCGAATGCCGCAGCCCCGGCGACCGGCAGTCCCACGCGCATTAGATCGGACTGCCTGCGTTCACGCTTCCATGCAGCTTCCCACTCCCTCACCGCGGAGTCCGCGTGCATGCGATCCGCCACCCGTTCGTCGCGCTCGATGACCAGCCGCTCGCGGTAGTAGAGCTCGAGCTCCTCGTCACGCACGAGATCGAAGACCCGCCACGCGGGGAGCACCATGCCGTAACACGTGGCGCAGCCCTCGTCATCGACGATGGACAGCCGTACACCGGGCACGACAGGGACTGTCGCAGCGCACTCGTCGGGCTGGGGTTCAGGCAGCGCGGGCAAGTCCGGGTGCTCGAGGGCCGGCAGCGGATCGGGGGAGTAAAGGGCCGGGGCGTGAGCACAGGCGAGCATGCTCAGGAGGGGGGTGAGCACGGCAAGCCATCTCATCGCCCCGGCTCCGTTCCTCTTGCGTCGATCAACTCAGCCAACCGGCGCAGACGCTCCTCGCGGTCTGGATCGTCGAAGGCTTCTGAGAGCGCAGCATCCGCCGCATGTAGCGCCTCGTCTACCTCGTCGACCCGTTGACGCTCACGGGACTGCCGCGGCGCCACAACGGGCGCTGGCTTGCGCTGACGCCACATGAGCAGGGTAGCCGCCGCCATGCCGATGCCGCCGATGAACGCGACGATCGCCCACGTGTAGCGGGCCCACCATGGGGAGGTCGCCTCGGTCACGGCGCACCGCCGTTGGTGTAGCTAGCGCCCGGCAGATGCCTCGCGCCCACCGCCGCAGAGCCGATCCCACTCACGCCACCGAAGGCGCCGAGCACGATCATCAGCAGGCCGGCGAGATCGCCCACGTTGGCGCCGCCGGTCCATACCTCGCGGGTGAGTAGGATCATCAGCCACAAGCCGAAGAAGCCGAGCACCGCCAGCCCTGCGGCTGCGATGGTGGCCGTTCTCGATGGTTGCATGTGTCCCTCCTAGTTGCGCGTCAGTCCGCGCTGTCGTCGTCTCCTGCGCTGTCGTCATCTCCCGCGGTCACTGGTTCGGGCTCGTCGACCACGGGCGCCGCTTTCTTGCATGCGCCCACCGTCGACAGCAGGCACACAGATCCAGCCAGAAGGAAGACAGCCGCGAGCAGCAGCCACTTTTTCGGGATCGTATCCAAGTTCATCATCGGGGGCCTTCCCAGTCTGCGATCCCCTCGGCGATGGCCTTGCCGAGTGAGCCGCTTCCCATGGCGAGCGTAGCCCGCTCGGTGTCGCCGTCGTTGGAGCCGAAGTAGCTTTCGACGATGACGGCTGGTGCGTGCGTTCGCGTGAGCGTCTTGAGTTCCACGCCTGCGCCGTTGGTTTCCGTTGCCTTGACGCCGCGGTCACGCAAGCCGAGCACCGCGCACATGGAGCGCTGGATCGACGTGGCGAGCGCGTGGCCGTGCGTGCTGCGTGGGTGACACAGGGTCTCGGTGCCGGTGGCGGCGGGGGCGCTTGCTGAGTTGAAGTGCAACTCGACGATCCCATCCACGCCCATGCCGTTCAGGATCTGCGCCTGCTCGCTGTAGCCGCCGCGGTGATTCGGGCGCTGCACGACCACGGACTCGATCCCGTACACCATGAGCGCGGCGTGCACGTCGGCTGCGAGGGTGCTGTTCCACGTGTGCTCGGTGACGCCGCGGGTGTTGACCGCGCCTTGCGACGACAGACGGTGGCCGATGACGACGGCGATCACAGCGCGGCCTTGACGGCCTCGACGTACTGGGCCTTCCGCAGGTTGTTGGACACGGCTGCGTCGAGGTGTGCCGCGGCCTCGATGGCCTGCCACTCGGCGAGCGTGTGCGCGCCCTCGTCGTCCTCGGCGATGGCCTTGCGTGCCGCCGTCTGCCCGGTCGGCGCGGTACAGACGCCCCCCTTCGCGTCGGTGCAGTGCTCGATGTCGAACAGGTAGCGGGCCTGCGTGGGGGGCACCGCTTCCGAGGTGGACTGCACCAGCACGGCGCCGTCGCCTACCTCGGCTGCCTGGGGTCCCCACGCCACGAAGGCACCGGAGATCTCGGCGTCGGGCGGTAGCACCCACACACCGCGACCGTCGGCCTTGATGGTCCCGTCTGCGAGCTTGATGATGTAGACGTCCATGGGTTTCTCCTACGTCGCGATCCGGTTGATGGTGCCGATCTCAGAGAAGAGGATGTCCATGTTGCCCCCGTTCGGCACGTCGAATTCGCACAGCAGACGGGGCGGCCCGTCGCTGGTCGCGCCGAGCATGGAGTCGATCACGATGTCGGCGGCGCCCGCGTTGAAGTTCGTCCCGATCTCGTGAGCGTACGCCTGCTGCTCGGTCATGCCGCGGATCGCGTACATGCGCTGCATGTTGTTGCCGTTGGTGATGTTATGCAGCACGGTGCCGCTCCAGGAATTCGCGCGCTTGAGGTTGTGCCCCACGCGGATGTTCGCGCCGTCCCACTCGGTCATGATCTGCGAGCCCTCGCGCTGGACGGATGACGAGTAGAAGACCATCTGCGCGATCGTCGATGCGACGGTCGATAGCGTGGTGGCGGTGCTCTCGAAGTAGATGGTGTACCCGTCCATGATCGCCAGGGGGATCGAGGCCGGGAGGTCGAGCGTGATCCGCGCCTTGACTTGGTGGCCGGTGGCGTTGTTGAGCGTGGCCTGAATACCGGCGTTGCTGCGCTGCAGCGTGGTCCACTCGGCGAGCGTCCCGGCGACGGCGGTCACGGTCATGCCCGTTACGGGGTCAGCCGCGCCACCCGTGAAGTCGTGAGTGGACCCGATCATGTCCATCGTCCACCGGATGTCGGTGAGGGGGTACTGCTTGAGCGATGTCATGCGATCCTCCTACGTCCTGATCCATGCGTTGCTGCCCATGGAGCGCAGCGTGTACGACGTGCCCTGCGCCGAGAGCACGGTTGCCGATGCCCAGCCCTTGCCAGCGACGAGGATCTCGTCGCCAGCCCCCGCCAAGCACGAGAGCATGGACACGCCGATGTTCGTCACGTCGTATTGGTACCCAGCCACCGTATCGGAGTCACCGGACGTGAGAAAATCCCACGTACCGCGGATCGCCTCGAAATCGCGTGTGAACGTGTCGGGCTGTGTGCTTCTGACGTTCGTCATCTCATCCTCCTAAACCACGATCAGGGCGTTGGAGCCGAACGCCCGAATTGTGACCGTCTCAAGCGGCGACGAGAGCACCACCGACGACACGAACGATCCGGCACCGGCGACGCCGATGAAGTCGCCGCTTCCGGCGATGCACGACAGTTCGGACACGCCGATCGTTGTGATGTCCCACTCGGTACCCGGCACCGAACTCGCAGCAGGGAAACTCACCTGCAGATTGCTCGCTGGGTTGAAGATCAGCCACTGCGCCGACGTGGGAGCCTTGACATTCACCGCGAGCGGGCCAAGCGACCGCATCCGCAACCGCGCGTGCACGTGGCTGTTGATCAAGTCGACAGCCGACACGATCTCCGCGCCCGTCGCACTCGCCACCCCGTCGTCGATGGCGCTGGCGGTGTTCGCCTTTGCCGCCGACGTCGCAGCGGTGGCGCTGTTGGCATGGCCTGCGCTTGCCGCGTATCCGGCGCTAGCAGCGTAGGCAGCACTCGCAGCGTATCCAGCGCTCGCGGCATAGGCGGCAGAAGCAGCATAGGCAGCCGACTCAGCGTAAGAGGCCGACACCGCGTAGCCCGCTGACGCCGCCGAATCCGCGAAAGTTGCCGATCCAGCGTGCCCAGCGCTTGCCGCGTATCCGGCGCTAGCAGCGTATGCCGCCGAATCCGCGAACGTCGCGCTACCAGCGTGCGCTGCTGACGTGGCGAAGGCGACCGACGATGCTGTGCTCAGCAACTGCGCCCACGTGGCGCTATCGCCCGCTGACGCTTCGGTGATGCGCGGGCCCATCTGCAGATCGAACCGTCCGCCCGTACGCTTGAAACCCCAAGGACCGTTAGCCATGACTTACTCCTCGAACCATCCTTCGAAACCGGCTGTGACGTCTGCGCCGCCGAGGTTGGATTTCGCACGGATCTCGATTTCGGTTTTCGCTGGGATCACGAATGGCGCCGACGGGTTGAACCACACGAACGTGTCGATCAGATTGCCCTCGAGCTGCGAGAGCCACGGGCCGGTTTCCGTCCGCATGTAGAAAGAGATTTCGGTGCCCTTGCTGCTGTCCTCGCTGCCAGTGAACGCGGTGATGTAGAGGGTGGTCCCGGCGGGAACCGTCCACGCCGCCGTGTGATCCACGCCCTCGCCCTCTGCGATCGTGCCGATGATGTTGCCACCCGCCGCCGATGCGATCGTGATCTCGCCAGCGTTCTGCCTGTCCGCGCCGACCGCTGACACACGCGCTCCGTTGATCCGGAAGATATCCGTGGCCGTCGTGATCACGTAACTGCCGCCCGCCGTCGGTACCTCGGTGGTCTTCGGGCTGTAGCTCGCGTTGAGGTACGACAGCATGATCGACTGAGCGCCCGCCGATCCCGCAGAGTCCGCGGCACTCTCGCAGCTGACGATCACCGCTTGGGCCGCTGCTAGCCTGTTCAGCAGCCCGCCTGCGTGCGCGACCGTCTCAAGCGACGTGCCGACGTTGCTGTTGTGGCCGAACGTCCGCGCGATCCAGTGGTTCGCGATGTTGCCCTCGGCGATGTCCCACATGTACGGCATCGCGTTGACGCGCGGTTTGTTTCCCACGTGCTTGACGCCGTAGGGCACACCGCTCGGCGTGAGTAGATTCGCGTCTACATTCTTGAGGTTCGTCATCGCTGCCGCCCTAGAAGTTGATGTGCCATGATCTCACCTTGAGCGTAACCGGCTGATCCTGGCCACCCGTGATCCGGATGTCCCGGATCTGTCCCTTGCGTGTAGTTATTCCCGGCACGTCGTCAAATTCGATGGTGTCGCCCTGTTCGAGCCACAGGTATCGGGCTGGTAGTTTCGTGACGGTCCACACCTGCGCTTGCGCCCTGTGATCGAGTTGCTTTGCATGCGCAGCACGCCACCACTGCAGGTGACGTTGTTGCCGTTTCGTGTTGCTGATCTTCCAGTCGGCCGACAGGTCAAAGCGCCACCACTTCCGCGAGATCGTCAACGACACCTTGCCGTCGATGTATCCGCCGAGGTTGTTGATCTCGTCGTCGTCCTGGAGCACCGACTTATATGGCACGGGGGCCGGGACGTCCGTCGCCTTAGTTCCAGGTTCGGAAAGAACGCTTTGCGCCGTCTCGGCTACTAGTTCGTTGATGTAATCCTTATGCCGAGATCCGCGGCTCATCTCGATGTGCCCGATCACGTCCGACCGTGTGATCGTTGCCGTCGAAGTCGCGGCGACCGTGCGGCGCTTCGGATACCACTGGCCTCCGCGATAGAAGAGATCCGAGTTGGTGATGTCGCATAGTTCGGCGATCACGTCTGCGAGCTTCGGCGGTTCCTCGGTGTTGTCGAACGCTGGCACGTTGCCTGCGATGCGGAACGGGTACGTTAGCCCCGCGAACTCGTCGAACCATCCGCCCGCGTTCCAATTCGACATCGCCGAGACGTGGAAGGCGCTCGTGATCCCACACGCCCACCGCGAATTGGTGGCGAGGTAGCGCGCGATGCCGGGTGCGGCTGAATAGATGCCGTTGTTGGGGTTCTTGATCCCAGGCACACGGGCGTAAACGTCCCACGCCTCGCTGTTCCACCCGCTGCCGGTGTGGGGGCCGTGCCCCGACGTGGCTGATTGGCCCGACGTCCTGAAGTAAGTCCCGGCGAGTTGCCAGTGAGGCTCGCAATTTTCGTCACCGGTGCCAAGGATCGCGCTGTCGAATTTGTACGAGTCGCCGTAGTCGTTGAAGCTGCTGTTCTCCGCGCCGATGTTGCGCCAGAATTCGTCATGCTGAAACAACCACGACCGGGACGCAGTGCCGCCCGATCCTCGTGTCCAATAGAACAGGTAATGGTCGTCTTGCAGCGTGTAAGGAACCATGGGCATCACGATGCCGCGATATGCCGACATATACCCGAACACGAAGCCGAGTTGCTGTTCGTATGCCGACGCTTTGGTATAGGGATCGGAGATCCCGTTCTTGCTGAACCATGCTGTCTGCCGGTCGATATGGCTTGTCGCTGACGTGAACCCGTAGCCCCGCCGCACGTCCACGGATGACGCGTTAGCGCCGTCTGTATTGATCCCCGACAGGTAGCATGCTTCACGGGGGATGGGGGGGCCCGATGCGCCCGTGCCGTCCATCAACACCATCACGTCGCCTGCTGTCACGTTTCCAAAGCCGCCAACGCTCGACAGGTTGATGTGCGTCTGCGCCGCTGTGACAGCCCCACTTATCGACGCATAGGCGCGGTTCCGGGCTTCGCCGTATTCGGTCCACCCGCCATCCGGCGTGGCCAACCGGCGGGTAGGAACGCGCGTGTTATACCATCCGCCAACGCCATCCACAGTGAACGCGGAATCGGGCATGATGTTGTCGGGCTCGCTTCCAACCATGCCGATAAACTGCCTACGCGATCCGCTGCCTGGAGACTGATCCAAGTCGACGAGCCACGCGTTTACACCCTCGTCGATTCGCTCCCATTGGTGATCCGGGGTGAGGTAATCCCACAGGTCGTCGTCGTATCCTGACACCCACAAAGAAAGCCGCATCGTCGCGTGTGCGTGCCGCGCCGTGCCTAGTTTCTGATTCGGCTTGACGATCTCCCAGCCCCGAATCTTGCCATCCCACTCGCGCACGGTGCCATCGCCTACCCAATCAGCCGCAGGCCGCTGCCCGTCGGAGAAGTACAGGGTTGTCGTGGTGCCCGTGCTCGTGTCGAGCACGTCCACGGACACGAACACGCCGACGTTCGTGATGGCCTTATCGGCGAGCGCGGAGAAAGCCACGGGCTACTCCGGCTGCATACGGATGCCGCGCAGCGTCAGCGTACCGTCGCGCACGTGGTTGGGGCCCTTGGCACTGGAGCCGAACCCAGCGTCGGGCGGGACAGCCGCGAACAGCATGGAGTCCGTCGTGATGTTGTCGGGATCGGCGATCCACAGGCACGGCTTGACGCGGTGCTTATCGAAGAACGTATCGAGGGCGAAGTACGCCGTCTCGGTCCAGCCGCCGAAGCCGAACACCGTCTCGCGCCTCCCGCGCACGGTGCCGATCTCCCAGTTGCCGCCCGCATGCGACTCGCTCACGGTGTCGTGGAATACCCGCCGCGTCTCGTACTGACTGCGGATCGTGCGGCCGTACGTCGCGCCGTCGAAGCTCGGCTCTTCCCAGATGCCGAGGCAGCCCAGCTTGAACGGCTCTTGAGTCAACTGATTGGCGTTCGCCCCGCGGTTTGCGAAGACGGCGATGAAGCGCACCGCCACCCCGAACGGGCCCCATGTATAGATGTCGTTCGAACGCGAGCGTGTGGCCGTCTGAGCGGCCCCCTTGATCGTGGCGTGGGCTTCCCACTCGCTCGGCAGCCCACCCCAGTTGACATCATCGCCGTAGATCTGGATCGTCTCGCTGGACGCAAGGTTCGTGGCGTAGACCATGACGCGCTCGACCGTCTGCGAGGTGGAGAGATCCCACACGGCCCAGTTGTAGTTGTGGGTGTATTCGGCGTTGTCGGCTGTCGTGGTGGCGACTGGCCCGACGTTCGCCTGCGCCCACCCCATCGTGGTCGCGAGCTGCTGCGATGCCGTGTTGAAGAGCCACGTCAGCGTGAAGTTGAACGTCCCCGCCGTGTGGATCGTGAACTTCCGCGTGGTGGTGCTATACGCGCAGTTGAACCGGATGTCCTCGGTCCTCAGCAGCGTCTGGACGTGGAAGGCTAGCCCGTCCGCCGTGTACCCGCCCGCCGTCAGCACGAGCGTTACAGCGCCGCCACCGTCGTCGACCCGCAGGTTGTTGTTCTGCAGCGCCCCCGCGTCGTAGATCTGAAACGACTCCCCCACCTGCAGCATCTTGCCGGGGTGGTGGTTCGCGGGGTTGGCGTCCCCCGTTGCCTCGCCGCTATCCGCGAGCGTCGTGGGCGTCAGCGTGTCCTCGAACAAGTAGATCTGCAACGGCGATGTCATGGCGTCACCAGCGCGGCTTGGCTGAATTCACTGCGGCCGAAGCGTGCGAGCTGCGCCATCTGCACGTCAACGATCTCGGCGATGGTGCGGCCGTCCATGTTCACGGTGACGTTCGTCTGCACGGCCTGCTGTTGCGTTCCGCCTCGCATGCCAGCGAGCACGCCGCCGCCCGCGTTGCGGATCAGGTTGTCCATCGCGTCCATGTTGGCGTGGAATTTCGTTGTCCCGACGGGGTCGAGCAGCAACTCATCGCCGCGCTTGTTCACGGTCATGCGCCCGCCGCCTGGGATGGCGTCGATTCCGCGGTCGCCGATTGCGCCGATGATAGCGGTCATTCCCGCGACTCCGGCTGCGAGGGCAGCAGCAGCGATCCCGACGTTCGCGCCACGGTCGCCGATGCTCGTGACGATGGCGGCCGGGGTAGCCGCTGCCGTCTGCGCTGCGCTTGCCGTGATGTTCGCCGCTGACGATGCCGCCGTGGCGCTGAGCTGCGCGGTGAGCACTTGCCCGATCGCCTGCACCGCTGCGATCGCCATGGACTTGGCGCCCGACTTCAGCGCGGCTTGCTTGTCGTCGGCGGTGGCGAGTTGGCCGATGAACGTGCCGAACGCCTCGCCCATGCGGTTGATGTCGGTGGTTACGGAGTCGGCGGTGGCGGTGAAGCCGGACTCGAAGTCGCCGAGGCCGGTGTCGGCTTCGGGGGCTACCGCTGCGAACGCGTCTCCCAACTTGCCGCTTGTCGGCCCCTTGCCTAGCCCCGTCTTCTGCCCACGCTCTGCGCCGAGTTCGTCTAGTTCGTCGTTGACGCCGCCGAGATTGCCTGCGAGCGTGCCGGGCTGTCCGCGCTGGCCGATGGCGGCTGCGGTTGCTGCGATGCGTTCGCGGATGCCTATGAATCGGTCTGTGGTGTTGTCGAGCGTTCCCTGTAGCGCGGAAAAATCGCCCTGCAGCGTGGCGAGTTCCCTGCTCTCGTCGGTGATCTCGTCGGTCAACTCGGCGATCTGCCCGGTGAGCAGGTTGATCGTGTCGTGGTACGGCCCCATCTGCTCAAGTAGCTTTTGATAACGCGCCGTCGTGCGGTCGGTCTGCTCCAACTCCTCCTGCTTCGCGGCAAGAAAGCCCTTGTTCATCGAGAGGGCGTCTTCAAGCTGCGCACGCCGCACCTCGTTCGACGCCTTTTCGTGGGCGACGATGGTGTTTTGCAGAGCCACCCACCCGCGGGAGACGAAGTTGAACGACTTAACCAGCGCCTCAAGCACGTCGATCGCGCCCTTGGCGAACTCGCCCACAGCCCCGCTCATCGCCTCGGTTGCGTCGGTCGTGTCGTTGGCGAGGTCGAGCATTTCTAAGGCGAGTTCGATCATCGTGGCCCGCACGACAGGGGAGTCGGTGATGATGCGGCCGAACCCCTCATCGACGAGATCGCCCCACGCTCCCTTGAGCCGGTTCACTGCGCCTAACCACGTGGTCGACTGCGACTTGGCGAGGTCCCCGAATCGCTCGTTGATCAAGTCCAGCGCACCGCCCGCCCGCAACTGCTCCTCGGTCAAGCTACGCACCGCGGGGAGGTAGCGGCCGAGCGCTGTTGCGCTGCCCTCGAACGACGCCGACAACCCGCGCTGCAGCGTCTCCATCGGAAGCCCTGCGGCCTCGGCATTGGCGAGGGCCATGGAGTAGTCGCCGAGCTTTTCAACGGGGACGCCGAGCGAGACGCCGAGCGCCATGGACGCTAGTGTCTGCTCGTCTGCCGCGCCCGTCAGCTTTTGTAGATCCGTCGCTGCCTCTTGCAGCCGCTCACCGTGTACGTCCCACGATTCGCCCACGTTGGCGAGTGACTGCCGTAGGCGTTCGGTTGCCGCCTGCTGTTCGCCCGCTGCCTCGGCCGCGTTGCCGAAGAACCTAACCAGCCGGTGACCGATGATGGTGATCCCGGCCATCGCGGCGCCGACCTTCAACCACCCTGTGCTCATCCCCTTCGTGGCGGTGGTCGTCTTTTTGCCTAACTTCTCCGTCTCCTTTCCCGTGGTCTTCGTGACCTTGCCGAGCCCGTCGACTTCCTTGGCGACCTTGCGCAGCGCGGCTTCCGCTTTCTTGCCGTCCGCCGTGATGGTGAATTTGACAGCCATCTACTTACGCGCCTTCCACCCGCTGTTGCTCTGCGCGTCCCGTAGCATCTGCTCCGCCTTCGTCATGTCGCCCATGGCAGAGTCCAGGATGCGGAAGGCGTCCATCAACCGCGCGTCTTGATCCAGCGTGCCGCCTGCGCGGGGGAGCGTGGAGAACCGGCGCATGTCGAGGAACGTGGAGATCGCTGGCCATACCCACGACGGGGCGGCGTCGGGCACCCAGTCCTCGATTTGATGCACAAGGGCGTTGATGCCGAGCGCCGAGCACGCGAGCGGGGACTCGTACAGCGAACCGCAGTCTCGGCACGTCTCGAAGTGATCTCGCTCCGCCGCTAGCCATTGCTCGCCGTCCTCCCCTTGCCGTGCCCCCATCACGAGAGCCCAGTGCAAGGCGCTTACAAGAAAGGGGCTTCGTCATCCTGCACGCTGGAGCCCGTCAACAGCGCGATCACTACCTCCTGTCCTAGCACGCCGCCCGATCCCTCGATCAGCGTATCCACGATGTCGTCAGGTTCGCTCGCGCTGAGTTCGCCCTCGAACCATATCTCGCGCACCTTGGCGATCATGTCGCGCGCGTGCTGCTCGTTCTCCTCGGTGGATGTGTCACGGCGCACGAATTCAAGGTGTTCCTTGCGCTCGCCGTCCGTGAGCCCTTCGTACCTGTACCAAACTCGCTTGTCGATCTTCGATCGGTACGGTACGAGCACCGTAAATTTGACAGCCACGAACCCCTCCTTGTCTGTCGTTACGAGATGAAGAGGACCACTGCCTTCGCGCCATTGCGAACACCGCGGCCCTCCCACTTGAGCGTTGCCACCACGGAGCCCTTGCCATCACCGGCGGTGGACTCCTGCATTTTGCGGACGCTGTTCGGCATCATCACGCCGAAGATCCCGCGCCCGTTGTTGATGTACTTCCCGCACTGCACGACCACGCCGCGTTCGCGCCCGTCCTGATTCGCGCGGTAGCTGTCGAGTTGCCGTTCGTCCAGCTTGGATGTGACCTGGATCTCCGGTCGCGCGTCGCCGTCGCTCTTGCCGTACGAAGGCACGAGCCACTCATCACAGAATTCCTGCTGATCCGGCACGCAGCCGTCGGCGAGCGTGAACGTTCCGTCAGTGCCCTCGAGCTTCTCCACCGTGGCCGAGGCCAGCCCGACCGTGACGCAGCAGTAAGGCGCAGGCACAGGGCTTCCTACGGCGCTGACAGACGGCTTGTATGGCCGCATGCTGAGCCCGGCCGCCTGAGTCGATGCCGAGGTGCCGTTCATGCCGCGCGATCCAGCTTCGACCACGAAGGTTCCGTCGTCGTTGCGCGTGTCGAGGCGGATCATCTCGAGGGTCGTGGTACCGGATCGCAGCTCCATGACGAAGCCCTCTTCGACGCGATCCGTGTCCTCGACGGCGATCACGGTTGCGACCTTGGTTCCGATCGCCGAGGCGAGGGACGTGGGCGCGCACTGGGCATAGGAGCGAGCCCATCCGGTGAGGTTGAGCATCGGGTGCGTGCGGCCGCCCCAGTTGAGCGTGATGTTGTTGGTGACTGCGCCCTCGCCGCGACGGCTGATCGACGTGAGCCACGATTGCAGGGACGCTGCGGTATCGCTGCTGGTGTCGTCCATCACGAGCGTCCGGCATGGCATGATCCGCGCGGACGTCTCAGGGGCTGCGGACAGGGCGGGCCAAAACACCACACGGCCTTCGCTCGTCGGTGCGGTCGCGGACAACTCGATGATCTGCCGCGCGTTGTACTGCGACGAACCGGCCGACGTCTCGATCAGGATCATCTTGCCGACGCTGAGCGCTGACGTGGCCTTGACCGTGCACGAGAGAACCGTCTTGATCGACGCGGAGACGTACGTGCCACCGCTGTAGGGCGCCGCGCTGCCGAACATGCCCTGCTGCAGCAGTGGGAGCCACGTGGGCGCCACAGACGCACTCACGGGCTCGACGGCGAACGTGGTATCCCACTCGCACTCGCCCTGATGATTCGTGCTGCCCTTCCACACCATCTGACCCGTGTGATCCGGGTGCGGCTCCTCGTTCACGATCCCGCGGATGTTGAGCGTGATCGGGCTGTACATGACGTTGGACAGCAGGTTCGTGCGGCCCGTCTTGTATGCGGTCTGCAGGCGGCATGCGCCCGCCAAGTTCATGTGCTGTTGTCGGTCAGTTGGCATGGATCTTGCCCTCCTAAAGGTAGACGTCTTCCTCGGCGATGGTCACGGTGAACGACACCTGCGCCCCGACGCCTCCCATTTGGTTCGATCTCGTGTCCCACCGGATCATCGGCTCGACACGAATATTCAACACGTTGAGGATGCGGGCGGCGGCGTTCAGCGTGCGCCCGTCCCACGATCGGCGCTCGATCATCAGCTCCATGATCGCCCACTCCAGGCGGCGATAGAGCTTCGCGCCAGCGGTCCAGTTGGCGCGCGTCTCACGATCGGGTAGCCAGCACTTGACGATGCAATCGATCTCGAATTCGTTGGTCCCGACGGTGATCACTTCGTCAGCGCGAATCCCGCTGGTGTACGTCTCGAAAAACGGCGGGCGCAGGTGCGAGGTTGTTTGCTGCGTGAAGTCGCTGGTCCACTTCGTCGGCAGCGTGTATTTGTCCGCCGTGCGGGTGTTGACGTTGGTGCAGCGTGCGCCGAGGCCGATGGTGTCATCGTCGAACATGGCCTCGACGTCGTTGGCTACAGCCTCGCTGAATCGTGGTGAGACGGCCATTATATGTCACGCACCATGCCGTCGATGTAGCTGTCGATCTGCCCGCGGGGGAAGTTGTCAAGCCACGTCGTCGGGCTGATCTCGCCGTCTGCTCGGATCGTGCCTTCCCTCGATGAGCCCACCGCGCCGCGCATCGTGAGCATGTAGACCATGTTCATCATCTTGTTGATCTGGAATTCCAACTCCGCGGGCCATGATCCTGGGTCGCCGTAGATCGCCCGCTGCTCGTCGAAAAACTGCGCGTAGTCTTGCAGGCTGAACGAGCCCGCACGCGTGGAGCCCGTGGACTGCGCGAACACCTCGCCGCCGAACGTGCACACGCTGCCGCCGCCGCTCACCTCGAAGATCCCGGTAGCGCTGCCGTGGATGTCGGTGAATACGCCCATCATGTCGCGCGACCGACGGCCGATCCAGTCGGCGGGAGGGCCGTACTTCTCCACCTTCCACGCGCGGTATCCTGGATCGATCTGCGCCCACTGCGTGCCGCCGAGGTAGCCGCCCTCTTTCTGAAACTGCTTTTTCGTCGGCACTTGGCCGAAGAATTGCACGAACCACCACCACATACGCGGCAGCCACTGCGTCGGGAGCTTGCCAAGGTTCGTGGCGATCCGCGTGGTGAATTCAGCGGTATCCGGGCCCTTGATCGAGATGGTGAGTCCGTCGGTCACTGCTCGATCTCCCGCGTGAACACCACGTCATTTTGCGCGTCGATGTCGGTGAGATCCGAGGGGTCGTCTTGGAAGTAGCCGTCTGTCACGAGGCGGAAGGATGTATCGAACACACCGCCTGACAGCGCGGAGATCGCCGCGGGGTTGTCGCAGTAGCGGGTGAGCATGGCCGAGGCTGCGGATAGCAGGTGCCGCCCCTGTGGCGCGACCTCACGGCCTGCTGTGGCGTCGGCGTGGATCACCCAATCGGCAGACGTGAACCGCGCCTCGAGGCCCGCCATGAGATACCTGCCCGGGGTAGCCGTCGCCACTCCAACGCTCATGCCGCACGCCGCCAACTCGCCGTACACGTAGTAGAACCGCTCCATCCAAATCGCCGACATGTCACCCGTGCGAATCGGGCTCGAGATCGTGGCGCTACCCGCGGAGAGGCTCGACGTGGGCTTCACGTCGATGAACCGCAGGGCGCTGACGAGGGTGGAGTTCCACGGCATCTAGTTGGGTCCGATGTCGAAGTAGAAGGTGAGGTCGACGGCGTTGCCTGCGACGTTGCCGATCACCGCGACACCGAGGCCAGCTGCCGAAGCGCCGGACATGAGCGCAGCCCCGGAGTAGATGAACGGCGCCGCTGCGCTGATCGAGTAGTCGTAGCGCATCGGGTCGTCGGTCCACGTCTCTACGTGCTGGAATGTGGCCGCGCTACCGCCTGCGAGGCCAGACACGTTCCAGTCGTTCGCGGCTGGCGGGACCTCGGTGATCCCGTTGAATGGCCACACCATCGCGGCAGACGCAGCGGACGCGCCGAACGTGGCGTAACCCAACTGGAACGTCACCTGCGACTGTGCCGAAGTCGACGCCTTGACGCCGAAGCCTTCGATCGTACCTCGCCGTGTGCTCGGAACGGCCACGCGGATCGGGTCGCCCCATCCGCCGCCGCTCACCTGTGAGACAATCGCCCGGACGTACATGGCCTCTCCTAATCCGTCTGCTTGACGTGTGCGTAGAGGGTGGCTGCGAACGACGACACCGCCGTACCGCCCTTGCCCGTGACGAGTAGAACGTTGGTGGTGCCCCACACGACAGGCCGCCCGCTGACACCGCTGCCGCCGCTCGTCGCAGTCGGTCCGCGGAACAGGGTGCCGGTTGCCGTGACAGGTACGTCCTTCATGATGTTCGCCACGTTGCTCGCGCCGCTGGTGATACCCACGTTGACGTGGGACTCGTTGCCCGACGCCGCGCCCGTGATCTTGATGTAGCAGTCGAGCAGCACGCCCTCGGTCCCGCTGTACGGGTTGGGCGCTGAGAGCGGGCCGCCGATGCCTGTGGCGCTGCCGAGGGTGTAGGCGAACCACTCGCCCTGACGTGTCGCCGTGATGTCAAGCCCCGCGAGGGCTTTGTTGTAGATGCCGCTCGCGACCTCGTATTCGAGCTTTGTGCCGATCTCGACCTGTTCGTCGCTGGTGTCGAAGGTGAGATAGCGCTTGGGCGCTGCGAGTGAGCCCGTACCCATGATCCACGCGGTCGTGGAGCCGTCCGCCATCACGAGGCGACGGTTGCCCGCCATGCTGATGTCTTCATTGAAGTACACCACCGCGTCGAACTCGGCGATCCCACCGACGTACAGCGTGCCCGCGGCGCCTGCGTATCCCGGCGAGCCGGTGCCCACCCTGATCCGATCGTAGTAGTCGGTCCCGCTCACGCCGCCGAGCGTTGCAGCCCCGGTGAAGAGCGGATTTGAAAGCGTGGTCATCGTCGACCCTCCTGCTGATCGTCCAGTTGAGGCGCCGAGATCTCAGCCTCGGCACCTCTCAGGAAGATCAGGTGATGGCGGAGCCCACCGGCTGTTCGATGTACATCACGTACGCACGAAGACCGCCGTTGCTGACGTTCGACATGTTCACGCCGGTCGCGCTGATCGTGATGATCGGCAACTGAGCGTTGCTGGTGACGTAGACCGGGCCACCGCTGAACAGCACCTGCGGCACCGGGTAGCTCATCGGGTTCTTCGTACCGACTGCGTCGACACCGCTGAAGATCGGGTAGCCGTTGCAGAAGCCATCGGTATCGATGGTCACCGCGCCGGACAGGCCGAAGTCAACGTGCACGTTCGACAGACTGGAGCCCGTGGCGCCGTTGCCCCACAGGGTAGTCAGATCGAACCACGCGCCCTGGACGACCGCCTGATCGGGGATCGACACAGCGAAACCCACCGTATCGGCGTTCGCCGCTGCGGAGAAGTCGGCCGCGGTGAACGACTCGGCGAGCACCTTGGGCAGGCAGTCACGGGAGAGCCCCGATCCTGTCGCGTTTCCGACGATCGTCTCGTCGGCGGTGATGACCATCTTATTTGCGGAGATCACGTTGGACGCGATGTGCCGCTCGACGATGGCGCCGAGGCCGATCCGCGAGGAGACGACGCCGGATGCCACGATCTGCAGCCCGGAAAGGCTGGACATCTGGACATGTGCGGCGCTGATCGCCGAGTCGCTGATGTGCCTCTGCCCGATGGCGTCGATCCCGATGCGAGACGAGACGACACCGGACGCAGCGATCTGGAGACCGCTGAGGCTCGACATCTGCACGTGTGCGGCGCTGATGGCGCTGTCGCCGATCTTCGGCTGCGTGACCGCGTTGGACTGGATCGCCGCTGCAGCCACCGCCGAGACCTGCAGGTGTGCCCCGCTGATCTGGCTGTTGCCGATGTGGCGCTGGCCCACCGCGTCAACGGCGAGTCGCGAAGACACGACGCCCGACGCCTTGATCTGCAGGCCGGACAGGGCCGACATCTGCACGTGAGCCGCGGAGATGGCGGAGTCGCCGACGTGACGCTGAACGACATGCCCGGCGGCGATCGAATTGGACTGGATCGCCGACAGCTGGATCGCGTCACGACCGAGGCGCTGAGCCGGGCCGATCATGATCTCCAGTACGCCGCCTGTACCCGAGTCGCGGGTGACGACTTGCGCGACACGCTGCGTGATCAGCAGCGGCCCCGACGTGCTCGACGCCATGAGGCCCGTCGCTGCACTGCCGAGGTAGACGTTGCCGTCAGCCGCACCGAGATCCGCGGTGGAGAGCCCGGAGATCCGGCCGACGTTGTCGATCCGGCCGATGCTCCCCGACGTGATCGCCGAGGTGACCATGTACTGCGCCGCATGGGCCGGAGCAGACGCACCCGCGAGGGTGACGGCCGGGACGTCGCTGGTGACGCCGGAGATGTACACGAGGCGGCCGACCGAGATGTTGGCGCTTGCGTGGGCCACGCGCTCCGACTCGACGCCGTTGAGCTGTGCGGCCGAGGCCGTGACAGCAGCCGACCCGATGTACCACCGCCCCCGCTCCACCGTGAACGTCGAGGCGCTCTGCACCTGTGCGTCACCCAGGAGAATCGGGCTGTGAGGAAGTACTCTGTTACGACCCATTGGGGGCCTCCTTCCTACGCGTAGACGGTGGTGAGCAGACGCGCACCGCCGGTCTCGACGGCGATGTAGGCACCCACGGACACTTCGCGCATCCAGTCGTACCGCTCGTCGCCGTTGTCGACCTCGCCACGCCGGACTTCCGGCATGTCGCTGCCCATGTAGAGGTACGCCGCTGCCGTCAGCTCGCCCTCGGAGATGGTCGTCGGCAGGTAGCCCATCCACACCTGCGCCTCGCTCCAGATGCGCGCCTCGGTGGCGGTCATCGCGCGGGTCTTGGTCTGCGTGGAGCGCACGGCACGGGGCACCCACAGGTCTTCCGGCATGACGTCGAAGGACTTGGCGATCTGCTCGTGGGTACCGAAGCTGGTGATCTCGCCTCGCGCGTTGACGTCGGTGTAGACCGGGTGCGCCTTGAGGTGGTTCATCGCGACGGGCGGGATGATCATCACGCGACGTCCGCCGCCGTTGGCAGCCGAGACCTCGGTGGCCTCCCACTGCGCGCGTACGACGTTGGGCGGGTTCGAGTTCACGTTGTTGAACCTGTCGCCCGCGGCGGTGGCCGCGTTGGTCCAGTTGCCCGTGGTGAAGAAGAGGTCGTGGCAGCCCAGCTCCCGCGCGATGTTGTGGCGCGAGTGGACGGCGGCACGGCCGGCGGTGTCGAGCATCGGCCCGTCCGCGTTCTGCTTCTCGCCCCAATCGTACTTCTTGTACGCGTAGAACTCCTCCATCTGGAACGTGGTCTCGGTGGTTCCGAAGTCGAAGCTGCGGTACTTGCCACCGATCTGGCGTCGGCCCATCTCGGAGTCGGGGGCGTTGTTGTCGCCGGTGAACGTGCCCTCGTCGAGCTGCACGTAGGAGCCATCTCGCGAGGTGAAGGGCACGCCCGGCACCTTGTCGAAGATGAACGAGTTGTTGACGCCGAGCTGGCGAACCAGTCGAGTCAGCAGGGGGGAGACAGTCGAGGTTCCAGCAGGCATCAGATTGCCCCTCCGAGCACCTTGAGCGGGATGACCTGCCCGGCGGCGCTTGCGTCGGCGAGAGCCATGGCGGCCTTCGGCTCGGCGGCGGAAATGGAAGCGACGAGGCGGCCCTGCGAGTCAGGGATCAGCATCTCGCCGAAGGAGAACGCGCCACCGGCCTCGCCCTCGGAGTAGCCGCCGACGTGCAGCGTGACCTGAACGGCGCTGTCGGTGCCGCCGTTCTTGATGATGCCCGCGGGCGCATCGGTCGTGGAGGCGATGATGAGTCCGGTACCGGAGTACATCGCGACCCGGTACTCCTGCCCCGACAGGTTGTTGAGCGAGGAGATCCAGTCAACGATGGTGGTGTCGCTCATCCCTCGCGGGCTTGCGCGCAGAGCCATATCAGGCCCCCTTCCCGTACATCAGGTTGCGAAGGCGCATGCCCTCGGTACCGAGCGCTTCGACCGACTTGGCGAGCGCTGCGGTGAAGTTGACGCCATCGTGCTCCTCGGCGTAGGCGTCGGCCTTCTCGCACAGGAACACCTCGGCAGCGGACTGCTCGGTGATGGCGTTGGTGTTGTCCTTGGCGGGCTTGTCCGGCTTGCGGTCGTGGCCGGTGGTGTTGCCCGTGACGTGGTTGTCCGCGCGAGCGCCGTAGCCCTCGGAGTACAGGGTCGCGTCGGTGCGGTAGATCTTGCGCGCGATGCCGGGTTCGTCGGCGGTGCCCGCTTCGGCCTTGCTCACGGCGTTGCGCTTGAGGTCGTGGTCGAACACGCGCTGCTCGCGCTCGCCGTCCAGCTCGGCCTCGATCTTGCCGATGCGCTCGGCGTACTTCTGCGCGTCGGCGGTGCTCTCGGCGTTGGTGGCCTTGAGCGTCACGATCTCACCCGCGAGGGTTTCCTTGTCCGCCTTCAGCGTGTCGCGCTCGGTCTCCAGACCGTCGACCTTGTCGGCCGTGGCCCGCAGTTCGGCGAGCAGCTTGTTGGCGTTGTCCGCGGTCAGGTCCAGCCCCGATGCCTCGGACAGCAACTTGAGATCCGTCATCTGCGAATCCTCCACATTTGCGGCCGGGGCATCCGATTCCGCGGTAGATTCCGCAGCGTCAGTGCTGGCCTGTTCGGTTTCGATGAACTGCGCGGCGCCCTCACTGAGCGCGAGCGCAGGCAAATCCCAGAATGGGTGATTGACGAGCGTGCCGCCTGTGACGCGCTGGCCTACTGCGTCTCCGTTGTCCTGATCGAATTTCGTCCCCAACTCGATGCTGAAAAACCGGAACTTCTTTGAGCGAATCAACTCCGCGCCTTCGTCGGTCCATTCGACGAGCGCGCGCAATTCCTTGCCTACGCGCTTGATCGCCTTGATCCACCCGCGGGCGGCGGTGTTCTCTTCGGAGTTGTCGCCAGCGCCGAAAGCGTGATTTACATCGATCGGCAGATCGCACGACTCACGGCCAGCTGCCAGCGCATCGAGATCCGCCTTCGTGATGGTGACCTTGGACGGTCCAGCCATCGGGCGCCCGTGCTTCGTGCCTACCGTCAGAATCGTGTGCCAGCGCGTGTTGGCGTCTTCGCCTTCGCCGAGTTGCGCGAGAGCAACGATCCTAAAAGGCCCTGTGGTCGTGTCTGTCATGCCAGCCCCGCCGCATCGGCCGCGTCCGCCGTGCTCGTTGTGGAGAGATAGATCAGCGTGCACCAGCAGTTGTTCACGCCGCTAAGCGTGGACAAACACAGCGGATTCGGCGCCATGAGCTGTTCCTCTTGAGGCGTTCCCACCTCGGCCGGATTCGCCGCGCTCGCTGCCGTCGCCTCGCACTCGACGCACACGACGTGAGGGCCGCTGATGCCGATCTCAGGGTTCACGGTATAGACGACAGTCCCAGCACCCTCGATGCGCCCCTGTTCGGCTCTGCCGACGCTGTAGACGCTGTTGGAGTCCTGGATCACTGCGTCGCTTGCGATGGTGCGCGGCGTGATGACGGACTGCACCCGCTCCATGATCGCGGACGGCACCCACTCGTTGACGGGCACCTGCTGCAGATAGCTGTTGATCGTGGCGTCGACTTGGCCGAACAGCATGGACGCGGTGGTCGTGGCGATCAGGCCGATCTTCTTTACGATCTCGCCCGCCTTGCGCACGATGTCGTCGACCGAGTTGGCTTGCCCGCTGGGGTTGTCGGCGAAGAGCGACGGGTTGTCCTGCGCCCACTCGGCCATTGCCTCGGCGATGTCGGCGGCGAAGTCGGGATCTTTGCTCATCCGCTTCGTCTCGCGCTTGACTTCCGCCTTTCCCAACTGCCGCACGTCCTGGTACCCGTCGCGCAGCGTGCGAACGAGGGCGGGCTTGCCTGGTAGCGGCGTCCTTGCGATGGCAGCGGCGTCACCGCTCGCGAGCGCGGGCGCGATCTTCTCTAGATACGGCTCGAGCACGCGACGGCGGATCGTGTTGTGCGTGTCCACCGAGATCCTGGTGATGGCGTCTTCACGGGCCACGCGACTCGATCGGTCGTCGAATTTCGACTCGGCGAGTTGCCGCACGCGCTCGGCGCCTCGACCCTGCTCGGCCTCAAAGGGCATGTCGGCGAACATGTCCACGCCACCGCAGCCGCATGCGCACTCGGCGAGCTGTTCGGGCTCGTCGGTGGTGTCGTCGTCGGGATCTTCGTCCGGCTCCTCTTCGGCCTCAACTTCGACACGAACGGGCAACCCAGACTCTTGCCGGAAAAAGTCTTCGTCTTCGGGCTGCGGCGTCAGCGCACGCGAGCGCACGCCGATCTCGTAAGCCTCGAGCTGTTCCTTGACGCTCTGCTGTGCGGCGTCACCCACCTGGAGAAACGGGTACGTGCGTACGCCTTCCCAGTTGAGATCGATCAGCGGCTTGACGAGTCGGCGGTTTGTCTCGCGGGCGATGCTGTCGAGTAGCGGATTGATCGTGTTGCGGAAGTCGCTGGACTGGCCATCGCGAAGGCCCTGCGTGCCGAGGCCACCGCTGCCGGACTGCGTACCCTGCACCAGATGCTGCGTCTGCCCGATGATGTGGATCTCGGTGCTCAGCGCCTGATACAGCTTGAGGATCGCGTCTGCGGCGGGAAGCGCCGTGTCCATGATGTCGACGTCGATCCCGTAGGGCGTGGCGATCCATGCCTGCGAGCCGCCGCGATAGCGGGCCACCATGCGCTTGACGCTGGCCCAGTTGTCGCGCAGCGTCTTGTCATCCACCTCGCCGGGCTTGGCTACTACCTTGGCGTTCGGGACGCCTACGCCGAATCTCTCAGCGGCGATCACGTGCATCCGCAGAAGCACCTTGCGGGCCTTCCACAGGATGTATGCGGGGCGGTAGCGGCTCACGCCTTGCCAGTTGCCGGAGTCACCGCCGTACGTCACCAGCACGAGGCGATCGGCGGGGATCTCGATGTTCCCTGTACCTAGCCCCGTGGTGTCGTCCATGCGGCCGATCTGCTCGATGCCTGCGAATCGGCCCGTTTCCTTGTCCTGCAACCACCGCTCGATGGATGCTGGCGACCGCGGGGCGAGGTCCGTGAGCACGTAGTGACCGCGATCGAACTGCCCGGTAGGCGTCCACTTCGCCATGCGGCCCGGCTCTTTGACCTGCTCATACACCGGCGTCTCGTCGTCGCTGACGTACCCGGTAACGATCTCAGACGGTGAGCAGCCCCACAGCACGGAGCGCGCTAGGTGACGGCTATTCGTCTCCCAACTCGTCTCGCTCACCTCAAACAGCATGCGGCGGATGAACTCGGCCATCATGTGCTGCTGCGGGTCGTCGGCGTCTCCCGGCTGCACCGTCCACGGGGCGTTCTGGACCGCCTCCATCCACTCGTCAACGGACGCGCCTACCTCGCCGTCTTCCTTGGCCATCTGCTCGCCGAAGCCGGGTGCAGACGTGTCGCCGAGCCATGCGTCGTTGTCGATCTCGGCGTTGGGATCGACGCCGGTGAAGTATCCGCCCGCGAGTTCCGTGCCGCTCCACCCGATGGGCTGGCCGTTGGACTCCCTGCGCTCCAACTCGGCGAACGCGTCGCCGTCTTCATAGATCCGCATGGAGGGGCGCTGCCGCTTGCGCGCGGGTGGTGAGGATGCTCGCCTCGTGTGAACGTGGCGGGTGACGGTGGCGGCTGCCATTGGGGATAGCGTTACCCGCGTGCTATGATGGGTGCGCGGAATAACCGCGGGCGGTTACCGCTTGGTTTTTTGGAGGGCGCCCATGGAATTCGACGACACGATGCCGATCAAGATCCAGCGTGAACACGTGGCAAGGGCGAGCGCGATGGTGTCGTCAGTGGCCCGCTATCACGAGATGAACAGGTGGGCGAAGTCGAGCCGAACGAAGGTGCTGCGGCTTGCGATGGAGCGGGGCTTGCGGGCGCTTGAGGTGGAGTGCAGCGGTGCGCCTGTGGGCGGGGTTGGTAGTGGATGAAGATCCGTTCCCTTCCCTGGCAGACTTCGCAGCCTACATCAGATCTGTCGATGCAATCTTAGCCAACGAGGCAACGCCTGTCTTCTGCCGCCGCGCAATCGCGCGCGCGTTGCTTGATCTTTTCGACGAGGATTCGGGGGTAGGCGAGCGAGGGGTGATCACGATCGGGATAGTCGCCCCGATGGCGGATATGGACTAGTCCCCGTTGGGCGCAGTCCACCCCGGGCCGCCGACGATGGCGGGAAACTTCTCCCTCTTCGTCATGAAGAGGCGCTTCATCTCGTTCCCCTGCGCGAACGTGTTCCACGCCTTGATCATGCACCCGATGAATTGCTTGTTCGGCACGCGCCGATAGGTGCCCATCTTGCTGCTCTCTTTCAACCTGATGTCCAGCGCGAAGTTCCGCAGGTGCGCGACGGGGGACGCGACATCAACGCCCTTCACGAGTTGCGATGCGAACTCCGCCGTTTCGCCCGGGAGCGTCGGCATCGTAAGAGCGTAGAGGGCTGCGAACGCGCCTGTCCTCTTCGTGAGCCTGCGGAACGCTGCGGTTCTGTACACCTCCACCCCGGCGATGACGTCAGGATACTCGTCGATGAGGCTGTCGACTTCGGTTGGCGTTGGGATCTGGTACCTCGTGAGCGCCGATGGCCCGATCAGGAGCCTGTACAGGTGCCCGACCGCCGTTGCCACCTGATTCGCGCTCTTCATCCCGCGCAGCACCCGCAGCATGTTGCCGTTCGTGCGCTTCGCGCCGATGTCGATTGTTCGCATCGCCAGCAGGGGGAGCCCCCTGCATACCAGCAGCGGCACGCCGATGCCGCTGATCTCGATCGCCCGCAGGCGGTGCTGTCCGTCGAGAAGTCGCCCATCCGTACCTACCGCTACGCTCTGCGCGTTGAACACCCACTCGCCGCGCATGATGGCTTGCGCTAGCGCCATTGCCCGCGCCTCATTCAGCGGACGGTTCCCTGTGTTTCTCCTGAGCATGCCCGACGCTTGATCGGGCGTAACCACCTCGATGGACGCTGCAGCTTCTCTGTACTTTACGGAAGATGGCACGATGCCTCCCACAAATCGCCGCCGCCGCTCCGACGTGTGAGTCCCGAAGGCGCCGAAGCGACGGGCGACGAAATCGAATGTGGGGTTGTTTCGGGACTCACGGGGGGAAGTATGGGGCACGAGGATCGGCGCGTCAACTAGAAGTCAGCCACCCCGAACCCATCCCCACCGAAGTCGCCCATCTCACCACCCAACGCCCGCTCCTCATACCCTTCCTCAGCCGCGTCCTTCCACCCCTGATCGTCGTGCGCGAAGATCGGCGCCACGAACACCGCGAGGTAGCCCAGCGCGTCTCCCGAGTGCGTCCACGGCTTCCACACCGTCGAGTCGTCTGGGATGTCCTTGCCGTCCTTGAACGGCTGCTCAAGCAGCGATTCGTAGATCCCCACCGACTTGCGCCCATCCTCGCCCGGCGTGTACTGCCTGCGTTGCATCGGCCTCGCGATCGTCATCTTCTGCACGCCGTCAGCCGACTTGATCAGCGCGCGTAGGCGCTCGCACCTCGCCTGGATCGCGTGGTCTTCGGGCTTGCGGGAGCAACTAAACACGACGTTGACGCCCGCCTTGCGGCACGTGTCTTTGATGATGTCCATGTCCGACTTGCCCACGGCGCTTTGCTTCGCCACGCCTGCGGGATCGTGGGCGATCGTGATGGTGGTACGGCCCTTCATCCACGGCTTTTGGAGTAACTGCAGCGTCTGCCGCTCGGTGTCGGTGTCGGCTGTGATGATCTCGTCAAAGATCGTCCAGCCCTCGGTCCCGATCAGCGGGAGCCCGGCTTGGTACGCGTGCGTCGGCTGCGTGCAGATCCACGCCGCACGGCGGTAGCCGGGATCTAGCCCGATGATGACTTCGCGCTTGGGATCGTGGATGTAGTCTACGGCGCTGCCCTCGCCCCAATCGGGATAGACGGCGCCTGTGAGCACGACGAACTTGCCCTCGAGCATCGCCTCCATCATGCGCGGGCTGTACATGCTGCGGAGTTCGTCGAGGTACCCCGGCCGCAGGTTGGGCAGATTCAAGCGCGTAGGCAGCGCTACGCGGCACTTGCGCAGCCCGTTGGGGGTGTAGTCGTCGAGGTTGCCGAACGTCTTGTGCAGCCACGCGAGGGACCATCCCGGGCGAGGCGTGCCGGTGGATATGATGCCCTGAATCGTGGCGCCCGTCGGCCCGAACACGTTTTGGCGGAAGCGCTCGCGGATGCGCGCCTGCGTCTCTTCCTTGCACAGCGCCGGTTCGTCGACCCACGCCGCGGTCAACTCGCTTCCCTCAAGCGCGCGGGCTGCGTTGTCGCCTGTGCCGTACACGAACTCCGCGCCGAGCTTCGTGTAGATGATGCACTCTTTTTTGTCCCACCGGATCACGCTGTCGCATGCGGAGAAAGCCTGCGGTGACGAACCCTTCTGATCGTTCATGGCGTTCCACACTCCCCTGAACGCCTCCAGCGTCACGCGGTTGAGCTGGCTGAAACTCGGCGAGACGATGCCGTACCTGAGCGGCGCACCGTCGGTGATGTTGGCGTTTTGCGCTGCCGTCTCGACGAGTGCCTGCGCGCCTACCGCCGTCTTGCCACCGCCTAGGCCACCGCTGACGAGGATGTCGAACACGCGCGAGGATCTGAACGCCTCGAGAATCCACCACTGCACGGGGTTGGGCGTGACGAGCTGCCCGCGGGTGGTGTACATGCGATCGATGTGCATGGGCTAGTCGTCGGTGTCGGCGGGCTCTTCCAACGCCAGCACCGGCACCGGCGGCAACTCATCCGGCGGTGCGGCGAAGATCCCACGGGGCTCGATGGTGATGCTTACCTCGCCTGGCTGCTCGTTCGTGTTCCTCAGCGCGATCTGCGCTGCCGTGTTCCTGTCCGCCGTCTTGTCCTCGCTGTCGTCGTCCAGCGTGGCCACGAGGTGCTTTGCCGCGAGGATGCTTGCGTGGTCCATGAGCGCGGCACGCTGGGATCGGATCTCCTTTTGAAGCGATGCGTGTTCCTCTTTGAAACACTTGAGATTCGCCCACCTGCGGATCAAGTCGGGATCGGTGATCTTGTGCTTGGTGGCGATCTCGGCGTAGGACATGCCGCCTTTGCACAGGTCGATCAGGACGGCGACCATGAGCGGGGTGAGGGTTACGGCGGTCACGGCATCCCCTCCCCTCCCGGTGCCCACGCTTGGCGCAGGGCGAGCGTCTTGAACCACCGATCTACCCACGTCCACCACGTCTGTTCGCGGGCGCTACCCATCTCGATCGCGCCGAGTCCGAAGTATTGATCGAACACGTACAGCGGCTTGCCGACGTAGGGCGCGGTGATGTCCCCCCACGCTGCTGCGATGTCCGCGGGCGTGAGCGGCGGCTCAGGCGACGGCGAGATCCGGCCGTGGAAGTTGGGATCGATCATTCGTCCCTCCACAACCCGTCGCGCGCTTCGTCCCAGTCGCAATCCCAACACTGGTCCCCGTCGATCGATCGCAGGTTTTGCTCCTCGCCGCACCGAGGGCACACGCGCGGGCCATCGAGCCGGTTGGCGTCGCCACCGAAGAACACGAACGACAGGATTCTGTCCCGCATGGCGTCCACCCTGCGCGGTGTGCCGTCGCCTGCGAACTGCGCGCGTATGGCCGATTCGTAGGCTGCGAGATCGTGACGAAAGAGGGCGAGCATGTCGACGGGCGTGCACTCCCACGCCACGTCGATCGGCTTGATCATCACTGCAGCCCCGTCAGCGTGCCTCGTGATCTCCCACCACTCGGCGTCCACCATCTGAGCAACGCCGATGTAGTCGCCGTCAGCGTGCCGCAGGTACATGGGCTTGCTAGACCACTGGATCGCCTCTTGAAACGGCTTCCACTTGTGATCGCCTCGCGGTGCGTGGATCATCCCTCGCCCTCCATCTCACCGATCGCCACGTCGAAACACGCCTGCGCGATCTTCCGTGTCGTGTCCACCGCTCGGCACAGATCCGCGAGCGCGGTGCGCCATGCGTCATCGCCGCCCGTCGCGTTCATCTGCTGTGTGAGCGTGGCGGTGTGCGCTTGCATGCACACGCTCGCCCACATGGACGCGGGCGCGATGGCGTCCACCATCCACGATTCCAGGCCGCGGAGCGTGCGCGCGGGGTAGCGCCTGTCGATAGCGTTGTCGAGGTGGAAGGCGGCAGCGCCCGCCGTGGTCATGGAGTCGCGGATATCGTGGGACATGGCGAGCAGATCGGCGCGTTGCTTGTCGGTATCCAGAGCCTCGCAGATGCCATCGAGCACGCCGGGCACGTCCACGGGCGTATCGGGTAGCGGATCGAGCGTAGCGTGGACCTCAGAGCCCCTCTTGACCTCGCCACCGTCGATCACGGTCTGCAGAGGCGCGTGCACCATGCCCTGAATGTACCGCCCGCCCTCGGTGGCGTTGATCATGCGGCCGAACGGCTGCAACTGCGCGCGCTTCTCCAGCCACTCACCCACCCACGAAAACGAGGGAGTGCATGGCACCTTGCCGCCGTAGTAGCCTGGCACCTTGGCCACGCGGCCGATCCTCGACAGCACAGCCTTGCCCGTGGCTTCGACTTCCTTGGCTTCTGCGCTGAACCCAGCCACGTCGCTGCCGTTCTCGCGCACGTCCCGCTCGCTGTAGATACGCTGGATTGCCATCTGAGCGGCCTGATCCCCGCACTGCGCAAGGGCTCCCAGCGTCTTGAGGATGCGATCCTCTTCCGCCTGATCCTCGGCGCTCAGCGGCTCGATCTTCTGCAGCGTGGCGCCACCGTCGCGGCTTCCCTTGTCGTAATACTTGCCCTTGGGGAAGCTGAGATCCTGGCCCACGTAGATGATGGGATCGCAGCCCAGTTTGAGAGCCAGCGAGGTCGACGTGGTAGCCACCGAGCACGAGGTATCAAGCCACGTGTCGGGCCCGTCGAGGTGGTCATACAGCCACGCCTCGATCACCGCGTTTCCTGAGAAGCTGGCGAACCGCTTGACGGGCAGTCGGTACAACTGCGGGTTGCACGTCATACCCACGCACAGGCACTCGATCTCGCGCGCGTCGTACCCGTCGAAGTGGTACGTGAGATCCAGCGGGTCGAGCACGACCACGAAGTCAGGCACGATCCCAGCGGGCTTGAGGATCTCGAGGCAGCGCGAGAAGGCGATCAGCACCGCGCGGCCTTTGAGCTGCTTCACGAGGTGCAGGTTCTGCGACAGCGACGGCCCCGGCGCGATGATGACCGCGGGCTGTCCCTTGAAGGCGTCGCCGAGCTTCGCCACCGTGGGCCACTTGGCGAGCACAGGGAGGTTCAGCGCGCCTTGCGAGCACCACAGGGCGCCGAACGCGGCGACGGTGTTTGACATGGACGCCGCGCGCTCTTGCTCCGGCGACATCTGCGGGCGTGGTGGGAGGGCGGTCATTCGTCACCACCTTTGTCCACCGCCTTCACGGGGATCGCGTATTCCACGTCGTCTGACATTCGAAGATGTAGCTCGCCGTCTTGCATCCAGTCGTCAACGACGGTGGGGTAATCGGGATCGCGGTAGGGCTCCTGCGGGATATGGTACACAAACCCGTTGATCCTCAACGACTCGCACACGTGGCCGTCTGCCGTGATGTAGTGCCCCTCGGGGAGCCGTGGCTCGCCATCGCTCAGGCACTCGGCCACCGCCCGCCCCGCGCGCTGCGCTCTGCGCCTGTCGTCGCATGGGAACCGGATGACGGCCTCGCCGTCTTCGTGGGTGACGGTCACGCTTTCGTCGGTCATTCGTCGTCATCCTCCACCGCTGCCCGCCACAGCACGCCATCGGGCGTGTAGATGTCAAACTCGGTGAGGTTCGCGGTGTCTTCGTCCATGTGGATATCGCCCTTCGGCTTGCACTCGATGCTCTCACCTAGCGATGCGTGCGGGCCACGAAACAGGCCGTAGCCGTGACCCTCGTACCAGTCGACGCACTCCACGATCTCGCCCTTCACCCACCACGTGCCGTCGCTGACGAGTCGGCACGACTTGACGAACTCGGATGTGAGGCCGAAGTCGTCGGTGTTGTCGGTCATTCCTCGCCCTCCCCGTTGACTTCCTTCCACGCCGTCACGGTGCCGTCGGGCGTGGGTGTCTCGGTGTAGCCCCGTGGCTCGTCGGCTGCGATCGGCTCGTCTTCGGCAGCATCGGGCTTCGGCGGCGGGGAGACGATCACGGGCTCGCCCTCTGTGAACCGCTTGAACCCCGTCGCGTTCACCCGCAGCAGCACCTCGTCGGGCGTCTCCATGGCGGTGAAGTACCCGCACGCCGTTACGATGCGAGTGCCGTAGGGGTCGTCTTCGCCCTCGCGGATCATCGGGTGGATCGAGAACACGCCACGGGATGATAGGAGCGTCTCCCGCTGCTCCATGTTCTCCTGCGTGCCGTCGGGGAACACCGGCGTGGTGACCTCGAACAGCAGGTCGTCGACGATGCCCGCGGCGTCGTCTAGCTTGAGCCTGAATTCGGCCACCGTGCAGCGGAAGTTGTACCGGCCAAGCGTGGTGTACAGCGCTACGACCGGCACACGCTCGCCGTCCTTGTCGTGGCTGTTGTCCGTCAAGCCGAGCACGTGGACGGGGTAGATCCGGACTTCGCGCCCGTTCTCGTCACGGGTCAAGATGAGCGCCGAGTTAGACGACAGCCACCCTGACACGCTGTGCGAGAGGAGGAAGAACGGCCGCAGTAAGATCCGAATCAAGCGCACCCACCAGATCGGCTTGATAAACGTCATGCTTCACCCATCATGCACCGCCGACTCCCACCCGCATTCCTTGCACTTGATCACCGTCAGGCAGTGGCCGAAGCCGACTAGGAACGAGTCGCCGAGGCATTGCTTGCAGAAGATCGTAACCGCGGGATCGTCGTCGTAGGACTGCCCGATGTGAAAGTCGGTCATGGTCTTGTCGTCTGTCACGTCGCCGAGTTCGTGGTTCGTGAGGTAGCCGCGTTCAGGATGCCATGCGTCGTGTTCGTGCTCCTTCGGCTCGCGGGGCGGTGGCGTGGATGCTGCTGATACGCCCGCGCTGGCGCCCGTCCACATGGAGAAGTTGGACAGCGGCGGCGCTATGCCGAAGCGCGGGATGAACACGCCATCCGCGTTGTAGACGCCGGAGTAGACGTCTAGCACCGCGCTTGACGGCACGCTCGGCTTGAATCCCCGATCACCCATCCTCGCCGCCCCCCACCACCTTGCGCGCCAACGGCTCGATCACCAACCGCGCCGTCTCGACAGCATCCTGTGCAGTCGGCCCGGTGAACACGCGCCCGCGCAACTCGGCGAACGGCCCGTCCATGGCCATGATCTCGATCCGCGCCTCGCCGTCGATCTCCTGGATCGCGCCTGTGACCCAAGCAAGCCCGTTGTGGCCAGCCGTCACGAAGTCGTGCATGGGGAAGCCGCGTAGCTGCACCTGCCGCGCCGCATACGCCTCATGCTCCTGCAGTACCTTGTGCGTGTCCTGGTCTTCGATCCCGCTGGCCATGATCGCGAGCTTGTGCCGCAGCGTCTCCACGTCGAAGGCGTTGTCGGCGTCTGCGCGGCGTAGGACTTGGATCGCGCCCTCGAGGTGTTCGACGCGCTCGGCGAGGGCTGCGAGGTCGGCTGTGAGGGACTTGACGGTTGGTTTGGTCATCGTTCCTCGCTGTTCGTGTGCCATTGGATAGCGTCGATCACGGCTTCGATCCGGGTTAGCTTCCGCTCGTGCGTGTGCCCGCCGCAGCCGACGACGACGAACACGTGGCCGCCACGGTTGGACGGGTAGCACTCGACATCGCCAAGCGGCGACAAGTGCGCGAGGATGCCGCGCAAGACGCCATAGGTGCGCCATGATGTCAGGTCGATCGCCGGTTTCGATTGCTTGATAATGGGAAAGCCGTGAACGTCCTTCGTCTCGTACGGCGTGCAGGGGACGTCGGTGACCCTCGCTTGCCACATGTGCCACGCGATGCGCTCGCCGTCCTTGGCAGCGTACCCGTCAGGCTTCATCTCGAACCGCTGATCCATGAGCCAATCCGACAGCGCCACGAGATCGGGTGTCATCTCGGCGGGCAGATGGCGGATCATTTCACCACCTTCGACACGGCGAACAGGCCGCCCGCGGCGGCAGCGAGCACGAGAGCCACGGACAGGCCGAAGACGGGCAATCCCCACAGCGGCGCGGTCACCCATAGCCACGACCACTCGATCACGCCGCAGATCTTGAGCGTCACGAACAGGGCGCCGAAGACGACACCGATCACGGCTGGGCATCCTAGATTGATGTTCACCTTGGTTTTGTTGCTCACGACACCCTCCGGAACGCCAGCGTCCACAACTTCGCCCACGGCCGCCACTTGCTGCAGTAGTCGAACGCGCCCGTACGCCCGAACATCCACTTCGCCTGCTGCTGTACCGCCTGCGTGGGGTTGCCGTCGGGGCCGGGAACCTGCGTCTGCGTGGACTCGATGATGTGGATCGGCGGGCTGAAGCGGCACACGCCTACTTCGGGGTTGCCGTCGGCCTCGCCTGCGCTTGGGAGGAAGTACCAGCACCGTCGGCACTGCACGATCCGCCGCTGTCGCTTGCTGATCGCCTCGCGGCGAAGGTCGACGAACCCGTGGAGCGCTTCGACGGTTTGGAGCAGTGGGGCTGCGACGTTCATGGCATCCTCTTCGCGACGGCCTCGGCTACCCTCGCGCCGTCCATCTCGATCACGATGGTATCCGGCTCCATCGACTCGAATTCGCTGTTGACGAACCCCGCGCGGTCGATGGCGGCTAGCACCTCTTCGGGCGACTCGTTCACGCCGTGACCCGTGCCTGCTATCACGATCGCGCCGGGGCGGATCTCGAATGGCTGATCGGGGTTGTCGCGCTCGATGCGGTCCTGTACCGCCGTGATCGCGGTGGTGAAGATCCATAGGCGATAGGTGATCCCGCCCGCCGTGCTGTGGAGCTCTACGACGCCGCGGCTTACATCACACGTGGTCATGCGTCCCCCCGCTTCCACGCCGTCACACGGTATCCACGCTTCGGCGTGCTGTCGTCGACACGCACCATGCACCCCGATCCTTCGAGGGCCTCTACAACGGCGTAGGCGTCCGCCCTCGTCACGCACACGGCCAGCGCCTGCACGTCATCGTCAATCCCGATCTCGCCGGTCGCGAGTGCCCGATCGATCTTCGCCACCATGGCAGCGGCGATCTTCGCGGGCGTGGGCTTCGTCGTCGGCTTCTTACCGGGCTTCTTTTTCGTCATCGCTCTCTCTCGGTGGGTTGCGCACGAGATCCCGCAGCACGAGATCACGCACGAATTGGGCCATTGACGTAAGGCGCTCGTCTGCTCGGCGCTTGAGGTGGTCGAACAGGTCGTCAGTGAGCATCACGTGGAATCGGCGGGTCTTGGGTGGCACGGGCTACTCCGTCGACATCTCCGCGATCAGATCCGGGACCGTGGCGCCGATCGCTTTCAGCAACTTGTCCGCGTTGCGCGAGCCGATCTCGTCGTGGCCGTTCTCCCACTTGCTGAGCTGTGATGGCGACGTGCCCACCGCCTGAGCAACGGGCTTCTGCGTCTTGTCGGCGTTGACGCGCAGGCGTTGCAGGCTGCGGCCGAGGCGACCGTGGAAGCTCATGTCGAGCGGGGTGGAGTCTTCGGGGCGCTTGACGATCTTCTGCGCGATCTCAGCCTTGCCGAAGTAGTCTTCGAACTTCGCCTCGGCCTTCTCGGTGGCGTCCTTCTCGTCGTCAGCCTCGGCCGAGACGTACTGCCCGCCCTTGTTGTAGAGGCGGACTTCGTAACCTACTTGCGGCATGGGATCTCCTTTGGGCGAGATCCTGCACCGTTGCGGCGCATGTGTCAAGGGCGGTGTGTCAGGTGTGTCAGGCGGGTGTGTCAGGTGGGCGATGGGCCGGTCCAGCGCCATGCGGGGCATGTGTCGGCCCAACCGTGCAGTTGAGCCGTTGGCCCTATGGGACGCGTCAGACAGTATCTTGCCTTCTCGTTGGTGGCTGGATTGGCCCACCACTCACACGTCCCACACACGCGGCCTTCGGGCGGCTCCCACTCGCCGCAGGTGTTCTTCGATGGGATTGGCTCTGTGTGCGGGTAGCGGTCGCAGACGTGGATCACGTCGTCCGTACCGTAGACGTGTACCATCGTCGGACGATTCCATCTGCAGGGAGATCCACACGTCCCCCACTTCGGCCTATCCATCCTCGCCTCCCTCGCCACGATCAGCCTTCACCGCTTCCTTCACCATGTCCCGCACGATCAGCCCCCTGACGTAGTGCGCGACCGAGCAGCGGCCATCGCGGGCACGGCGGGCAAGGTACTCCCGGATCTGTTCGTCGACCATGACC
>Ga0233436_1000698_pt1 | contig 33869 bp, 31 predicted proteins | sample SI_122_August201_2_FD_182723 | JGI IMG/M metagenome (GOLD analysis project Ga0233436, IMG submission 182723) | Seawater microbial communities from Saanich Inlet, British Columbia, Canada - SI_122_August2016_150_MG | ecosystem: Environmental > Aquatic > Marine > Inlet | place: Canada: British... | reverse complement strand
CCACAAGCAATGAATCAGTTTATAATCTTACATGAGGATAGATTGAAAGATTATGTCTGATTCTTAACAGAGGTGTTTACACGTTTTGGTTTACAGGGTCTTGTTCCTAGTGAAAGCCTGTTGGCTAACTTCCCAGCCACTCTCGATCCAAAAGACACGCTCTCAATAAATTGCATGCAGACATAACAAAACAGCGCTATTAGAAAAAAATAAATCATTTAAGAACAAGTGACATAATTAACTGCTTATTAATTCTTGATAACGAAAGTAATTGCTTAATCAATGTGAAACTCCATCTCTTTTAATTACTTTTAAAAATGTCATCCATAAAATTTTCATATCAAACCAAAAAGATTGACGGCTCATATACTCCACATCCAGTACAACTTTATCAGAAATTGATAGCTCATCGCGTCCATTCACTTGCGCCCAACCTGTAATACCAGGTAGTAACTTATCCACACCCTTCTGAGTACGTAAAGTAATTAAATCATCTTGATTATAAAGTGCAGGACGCGGCCCCACGAAGCTCATATCACCTTTTAAAACTGAAAATAGTTGTGGAAGCTCATCCAAGCTAGAACGACGTAAAAAACCACCAATTGGTGACAAATACACACCCGGATTATCTAATAGGTGGGTTGCTACAGCAGGAGTGTCCGTCAACATTGATCTAAATTTAGGCATCTTAAAAATTTTATTATTTTTACCAATGCGATCAGACCAATATAATGATGGGCCTTTTGATGTTAATCGAATTGCAATGGCAATGAATAGCATTATAATCAACAAAGATGATGATAACAATATACCAACAAGCAAATCAAAAATCTGTTTCATTCATGTCCTTTAATGTCTTTTGTGCTTTAAATCCTAGCTCTTCTAATTTAGCAGAAGAATAACATTCATCGCCTAATAGTTTATTAAGCTTATATTTAATACGTGGATTTATCAAGGATATCATGTCAAATAAAAACTTTGGAACGCTCCATTTTGGAATTGACTTACCTAGCGCACTACACATAGCATTATAAATCTCTCGAGAAGAATGTGGAGTGCCATCTGTCGCAATAAATATTTCTCCATTAGCACGATCGTCATTAGCTACCAGCAAAATTGCTCGAACTAAATCATCCACATGAATCATTGATCTTTTATTTCCAGTTTCAGGCAAGGGTGGAAACCAGCCTTTCTTAATTCCCGTTAACATTAATTGTAAATTACCCTTAACCTCTGGACCGTAAACCAATGAGGGGCGAATGATTGAAACATGCATGCCAGATTCGTTACCTATTCTTAATAGCTTTAACTCTGCCTCTCTTTTAGTTTTACCATATATACCGTCAGACTTACCTTGCCCCTCCTCAGTTGTACACTTTCCAAAAACTGCAGGTCCACCAGCTTTTACACTACTAACAAATACAAATCGCTGCACACCAGAGATTACTGCTAGTTCAGCTAATCTAACTGTTGCGTCAACATTGATCGCATGATAGAGGTGTTCAATCTTACTAGTATTTCGTAGATCGTGTGCAAAACCTGCAAGATGAAAAACTACATCTATTGAATTGAATAAATCTGTTGGAATTTTATCTTTAGTAAGGTCACAAAGGATGGTGTGATAATTTTCCACATGACTACGAGAAAGTATATGAACTGAATGCTCTAGAATTGTTAAATATTGTGAAAGACGCTGCCCAATAAAACCCGTCCCACCAGTTAATAATATATTCATATATAGCTTGAAAGAGATGAAACTATTTGCTTAGCTGCGTGATTAGAGGAAAACATTTTTTGACTCAAAAAATGTCCTCGTTCTGACATAGCTTTCAAATCATTTTCATTATCTATAAGCTCCTCTGCCAAATTTCGAAAATCATCAACTTTATTTCCTATATAGACACGACCTACATTTTCATCTTTAATAAGATCAACGAGATCAGTGCCTCCATTTATTCTAGCCAGAACTGGGAGACCAGCTTGCATATAAGTTAGAAATTTTCCTGGAATATTGTGAGACTTATGACGTGGATCAAGCGCTATTAAGCCAATATGACACATACCTAGCAAACTTGGAATTTCTTTCGAATCAATTTCATTGTAAAATAAAATATTATCTAATTTTTTATCAGCTACAGAGGTCTGTAAATTTTCAACCTCAGTTCCTCTGCCTACAAATAGAAAGCCTACATCTCGTCTATTTTTCATACTTTCTGCAAGGTCGATAAGAATATCCATTCCTTGGGCAATGCCCATATTGCCAATATAAATAAAAATCTTCCTCCCATTTAAGCAGGTATCCGTCAATGAGATATTTGTTTTTTGGCTATGCGCTAGCGACAGCCAATTATTTAGCACCTCAAGCTTCCTATTGGGTTTCTTCGCCCAACCTTCTAAATACTTAAGGTTTGACGATGTTTGCACGCCAATAATATCAGCTACAGAATACTGGTATTTTGCTACTAACTTGAATAAATAATAAATCGGGCCTTTTTTTAAAATACCTAAATCCAAGGTCCACTCTGGAAAAATATCTCGCAATATAAGATAGGAGGGGCAATTAGATGAACTCTTAAGAAATTTAACCACAGGTCCAAAAAAAATTGTTGGTGAATACCAAACAATCGCATTTAATTCTTTTATTGGAAAATTACTCTTACGAATCCTATATAGAATAATAAAAGGCAATAGTATTTCATTTATCCCTCGTTTAATATTACCAACATTTATAGTCTTAAGAGTTGATAAACGAAACACTTGAATGCCATCAATTGTTTCACTAATGCATGCCTTATGAAGGTCTTCTGAAGGCGTAATAATTATTGGCTCATGCCCAAGTTGCAATAATTCTTGTGCCAGATCTCTCATTTGCACTGCACAAGAAGACCGCAATGGAGGATAGTGAATGCTAACTAATGCAATTCTCATTAATGGCTATCTAAATATCGTTTACTTTTTCTCTCTAGGTGTAAAAAATATATCATAATTAGAAGAAATTTGTAATCTGGCTACGTATTGAATTAATAACAACAGAAGATGGTGAATGTTCTTCTGCAAAGTCATATTTTGCAGACCAGGGCAAGGAAACTGCAGTTTCAACAGATTCCACAATATTATTTAAGTCCATACCAGAAATAATTGTAGCACCACTTTCAACTGTTTCCGGGCGCTCTGTAGCCATACGAAGACTCACATTTGGAACCTTATAAAATAGACCTTCTTCTGCAGCTGTTCCAGAATCAGAAACAACGCAAAAAGACTCTTTTAAAAGATGGTTAAAATCATAGAAACCTAAAGGATCCATAATCCTTACTCCTTTTGGAATTTCAAAAGATGTTAATTTACTCTTAGTACGTGGATGCATAGGGTAGATAACTTCACGCTTAAAACGCTTTGCAATACGCCCAGTTGCTTCAATGATTTTATGAAGATATTCAATATTATCAACATTTTCACTGCGATGAGCTGTTACAAGTATATATCCTTTTGATTCTAGTCTCAATCGAGTAAGAATATCACTATTATTAATTTGCGGTGCAAATTCCCTCATAGCCTCAAATGTGGTATTACCCGTACAAAATATCTTGGATGGATGAATATTTTCTCTAATTAAATTCTCTCGATGATACTGATTGTACGGCAATAAAACATCACTCATATGGTCTATTAAAATACGATTACGCTGCTCAGGCATTCTCCTATCCCAGGCGCGTAAGCCTGCCTCCATATGAAACACTTTTATTCCCTGATTTACGGCAGGCATAATTGATAGACCGCTATATGTATCACCAAGTATTAAAAGTGCATCTGGCTTGACTTTTTTCATTAATTCGTCTGATTTTCTTACTACGTCTGCTACTTCTGCACCATAACTAGATGTATCAATTCCCAATTCAAAATCTGGCGCTCGAAGTTGTAAATCTCGAAAGAAAAAATCTTTTAACTCAGGAGTATGATTCTGACCTGTATGAACCATAATATGTTCAAAATTTAGATCATCAAGTTTTTTTAATGTCCCCCACATCTTAATCATTTCTGGACGAGTTCCAAATATTGACATTACTTTCATCAAATTACTCCTATTAGTTGTTTAATTGATTAAAAAAATTTCTAATCAATATACTGAGCCCTTATCCAGCTTCAGGATAAATTTTCACTTTTGGCAGTGGTAAAATCATACGTCCACCAGCCTTGATATAATTTTTATTACGTTTAAGAATTTCATCAAAGAAGCTCCAGGCAAAAACCAAAACATAGTCTGGAGCATTCTTTCCCAATAGAATAGAACTAGGGAAAATTTCCAAATGCGACCCTGGTGTAAAAAACCCAATTTTTGCAGGAGCATCATCAATCATATAACTCACAAGATCTTCTGTTATCTCACAATATTGAATCATTGTATTAGCTCGACCAGAGGATCCATAGCCAGCAATAGTTTTTCCTTCGGATTTTATTTTTTTCAATACTTTAATTAATTTTGTCTTTGTTGTAGCTACCTCATTAGAAAACTTCTGAAAGCTCCAAAATTTATCATAGCCCTTTGCGCGCTCCTTTTCTGCTAACAATTGTACTGCATCTGAAATTTTTAGAGCATGCTTACTACATTCTTTACTTACATAGAGTCGCAATGAGCCCGCATGAATTGGAACTAACTTTAAGTCAAAGACAACCATATTATAACGCCTAAAATGTTCAATTGCTGACAACAAAGAGTAATAGTAAAGATGTTCATGATAAATCATATCGTACTGCATTTCTTCAATAACTTTACCTAAATAATGAACTTCAAAGACAAAAATACCCTCCTTCCCAAGCGCACTTTCAACTGCACGTGTTGTACCCTGAATATCTGGAATATGTGCATAAACATTGTTAGCTATAATCATGTCAACTTGGCCAAATTTTGATACAATCTCTTGCGAAACCTCTTCAGTAAAATAGTTGTTTATAATCTTAACACGATTATCATTTATACTAGAAACCACATTCTCAGCTGGATCAACACCAATCAAATTTTTAATACCCAGGTCCGCTAAAGGCTTTAAAAGCACACCGTCATTACAACCAAATTCCAAGATTGTAGCTTCATACGGATTGATAAGTAAACTAGTTACTTCTTTCGCGTATTTATGAAAATGATCACGCAAAGTCTCAATGGATGATGAAAAATAGAAGTAGTCCTGAAACAAAGTGTCAGGCGCAATTATATCTACGACCTGGACCGCAAAGCAGTCGTTACAAAAACATACGCGCATCGGGAACTTCTGCTCATCTTTAAAATCTTCTGGTTTGAGGAAGCCGCCAGCAAGGGCAACTTCACCAAAGTCCATAATTAAACTCAAATCTGTGCCTTTACAGAAGGCGCAAATAAATTCTAGCTTTTTTTCATTAGTCATAACTAAATTCTTACCCAAAACTCAACGCCTCTTAAGCTCTTTTTTAATGTAATCCAAGCTAAGTAGCAATTCCTTTACCTGTTCAACATTTAGTCTATCTGTATTGTGTGACGTATAGTCATCAATATTTGATATTTTTTCTTCCCCAGAGGTGAAGTACTTTGCATAATTTAAGTCACGGTCATCTGAAGGTATCATGTAATAATCTTTTAAATCAATAGCTCGAGCCATTTCTTCTCGAGAGATCAAAGACTCGTATAACTTCTCTCCATGGCGCGTACCAATAATTCTAACTGAACTATCACTATTAAAAATTTCCTTTAATGCTTGTGCCAAATCCTCAACTGTTGATGCGGGTGACTTTTGTGCATAAATAGCCCCCTGCTCCCCGTTTTGATAAGCATACAATACTAAATCAACGGAATCATCTAATGACATTAAGAATCTAGTCATGTTAGGGTCAGTAACAGTTAAATCCATTCCTTTTTTTAGCTGCGATACAAATAGTGGGATAACAGAACCTCTAGATGCCATAACATTACCATACCTGGTTGCACAAAAAACTGTCTCGTTCTTAGTCTGCATGCGGGCTTTAGCAACCATACATTTTTCCATTAATGCTTTTGACATACCCATAGCATTAATAGGATAAACTGCCTTATCAGTGCTTAGAAGAACAACGCGCTCGACGTTATTTTGAATTGCAGCGTTCATTACATTTTCTGCACCCAATATATTAGACTTTATAGCTTCGAGTGGATAAAATTCACATGAAGGCACTTGCTTGAGTGCAGCCGCATGAAATACATAATCCACGCCTTTCATTGCCTCATTTATACTATTAAAATCTCGCACATCTCCAATATAAAATTTCAATTTACTATTATTCAACTTAATACGCATATCTTCTTGTTTTTTCTCATCTCTACTAAATATCCGAATCTCACGAACGTCAGTCGATAAGAATCGTTTAAGAACCTTTTTCCCAAACGAACCCGTGCCACCAGTAATCATTAGTACCTTATTTTTAAACATTACATACTCCTATTATTATTTTGAAGACTTATTCATTGATTTAATTAAAACCTTCCAGCTAGGAGGTTTATACCCTGTAGAAATTAAAAATTTCTCTGAATTTAGAGAACGGTCAATTGATATTGTTTTATCAGGTGTGATAGCTATCTCCTTTTCATAAACATCAGCAATCAACTGGAGTAAATCATATTTAGAAATAGGGTTTGATGCGACATGATAAATACCAAATAGAGATTTATTGTCAAGTATCTTGTCAGCTAAAATTTCAGAAAAAACATTGACTGGAAACCCTGAAAAAATATAGTTTGTATATCCTTTGCAACTGTCATTTTGAGAAAGAAACCAATTCACCAAGCCTTTTTTATTTGAAATGTCATGACCAATAAATGAAGAGCGTATAGTTAAACAATTCTCACTACTTACTTCACCCAGGAACTTAGACATTCCATAATCATCTATAAAATCTGGCAAGTCAGTTTCAGAGTAATAACCTTTAGATCCACTATAAACTGCATCACTACTAATTTGAATAAGTCGAATATTGCGTTCATTACACAAAAACTTTAGCTTCTGTGGAAAAATAGAAAATATACGCAAAAGCTTTGAAGTATCAACAAAATCTTTTTGATTAACTGAAAGGCAATTTATTATTATATCAGGGGCTGAAAATGAAATTACATTTTCCAAATCTTTAGTATTAAGAAGGTCATTCACTTTTATAATTCTATTTATATATTTTTTTGGAAATAAGTCGTCAGAATTCTGACTTCTGACAGTCCCCCAAACTTTGTATTTTTGATAACAATTTTCACTTAGATGCCGAAATACGGCATTACCCAATAAACCTGAAGCCCCTAATATTAATACATTTAACATGACACTACCTGTTTATATTTACTGAGTCATAAATCTGCTGTCTTTGATGACTAGAAATATAACTTGGAAGCACAGCTCGAAACTTCCCCTTAAAAACACACATACTGCCCGAAGCGGCCCCGATTATGCCACACCTTTCCACCAATTCCATAATATGTTCAGCCTTTCCAGCACCGCCAAGGATTGTAACTGGAACACTAATATTGGAATTAGTAAATTCTGCCAAATCAAGATCATAACCTAGCATCGCTCCATCCCTATCAATAGAGTTAATAACCAATTCACCAAAATTTTCCCTTGAGAATTCACTCAAAACATCGGTTAAAGTTTTAGAACTATCTTTTAATCCATTTCCAGTCCACACATAGTATGTACCATTTACCAACCTAACATCAATTACGGCCACTGTGCTTTGACTTCCAATTCTTTGTGAAATAGATGTAAGTATGTTGCTATTGTTAACTGCTGCAGAAGAGATTGATATTTTTTCCACTCCAAGAGAAATAATCCTTTCTGCTTGATCAGGATTACCAATACCGCCACCAAAACATAATGGCATAGATGATTCTTTTGCAATTTTCTCTATTAATTTATAATTTGGCTGTATATTTCTTCTCGTTGCATCAATATCTACAACAAATAGCTCGTCAACTTCTTTTTCATTAAATATTCTGACTACATTCATAGGATCTCCAACATAGGCGGAGTTATCAAAGTTTGTAGTCTTAACTATCCCGCCATTGCTAATCAATAATGATATAACAATTCTAGGTCTAAGTGTTTTCATAGTTTGGCAAAATTTTTAAGCAGTCTTTCACCATATTGGTGGCTTTTCTCAGGATGAAACTGCACCCCATAAATATTTTTATAATTAACTGCACATGGAAATATGCTGCCATAAAACACTTCTGCAATCACGTCAGATACTGACTTAGTGTCAAAATAATAAGAATGTAAAAAATAAAATCGAGATTCCTCACCTAATTCGCTAAAAAGTGGTGATTTATTTACAGGAATTGGATAATTCCATCCCATGTGAGGAGTTTTAAGTCTATGTGGCAAGTCATGGCTTTTTAACAGTCTAACATTGCCAGGGATCCACCCCAAACCGTTGCGACTACCTTCGTCACTACTATCTGCCAATACTTGCATGCCTATACAAACACCTAGTATTGGAATTTTTTTATCTAACACTAATTCATTGAGAGTTTCACGCATTCCCAGGCTATCAAGGCTATCCATAAAATTATCAAATGAGCCAACTCCTGGAAGTATTAGCTTTTCAGACGCTTGTAGTTCAGCAGAGTTTCTCGCAACCCTTACAGGAATGTGTAACCTGCTGTATAAATTAACAAACGCAGCTACGTTCCCAATACCCAAATCAACGACCGTAATCACCTAAAGAGCCTTCTATCAATGTGCAATATATTTGCAAGTTTGGCGCCTAGCTTTATTAACCAAAAATTATTCTTATAGTCTTTAAAAGTTTTATTCTCTCCTTGAAAAATCTCTTCAAATTCTTCAACACTCCAGTCTAGTTTTGAAGCGACATACTCAAAATCTTTCCTCATAGTTAGCTCGTCTAATTCAGGTCTGGATATCCTTTCAAGAGCATCTTCCCTTGATATTTGTCCTGTCAATATCTCGCTAGATAAATATGCACGTCTCTTATCAAATCCAAATTTATTAGGTGTCCAATACGATTCGTAAAAACGTGTAAATCTTGATTCGTAATGCTTCTGAGGATAGGGCTCCCAATTGAATTTTTCTTTTAGCTCTTTAATCGCATCCTTTTTTATAAATCTAACATAATCCAATAATTTAATAACCCTAATACCTTTTAAAAGCCTATATTTAATTTTATATTCAAAGATATCGCACATTGGAAAATCAGAGAGCTCATGTTCGCCAAATTTCTTATGTATATCAAGAACATGTCGGACATCTGTTGAAAAATATGTCCAGTCTATTGACTCACGGATACATTCAGTGGAATTATTGCCACCTGTTATCACGTATTTAAATCCGTTTTTTGCAGCAAATTTATATATAGCTGAAAACAATGCTAAGTCTTGTGGAGTGTCAACAAATGACACTTGAGACTTAAAAAATGAACGCTGAAGGTCTTTCATTTCATTCCAGTTTACTACTTCAGTGACAAGATCCAAGTCAAGACCTTCCACTATTTTTTGAATATTACTCACACCTAAGTTAGAATTCCAGCCAGCATCACAATGAAATAATAACGGTCTAAGGCCGAACTTTTCTTTTGCAACATAAGCAACATAACTACTGTCAAGGCCTCCACTAATACCGATTAAGCAGTCATAATCCTTGTCAACGCCATCTTTTTTTATCTTGTCAATATAAGGAGAAATTGCCTCAATTGAAACACCTTCAGGTTTCCAATTTGGTTCAATGTTATCATGATAATTATTACAGTATTCACACCACCCACGACTATCGAAAGTAAGGGTGGTATCACTTGTATCCATAATACAGTTACTGCAAATCCTATAATCCTGTTTTGTCATTCTAATTTTCCTATAATAATTCACTCTATCTATTTTGGGCCAATAACGCCCATTAACCCATCACTTATTGCACGTAAAAATGTTCTCATGTATACAGATTTTTGTTTTACTATAAATAGCAAAAAAAATCTATTAACAAGAGTATAAACTATGCCTTGGAATGCAAAGATGAAAGGCACATGAGATCTGCGAAATAGACTGAAACTGTTTCGAATTTGATAATAACACCGTTCTGGACTATGAACCTGTACAGTTATAAGACCCATTTTAACAGAGTTCATTCCAATACGATGATACATAACAGCTGATGGGACAACCCTAATTGGTATATTCTTTTCTCTACAACGCAAACACCACTCGGTATCTACATAATCAATAAACAAATCCTCATCAAAACCACCCACTATTTGAAATACTTCTTTTGTTGCAGTGGTTCCAGAAGAAATAATAATATCAACCAAGTATGGGGATGTGGCTCCATGATAGAATTTAGATTTTGCCATGCCATATCTGTTAACAGTAAGAGCAGGAAGCTCTGTATGACTTATATTATCGACACATCGTGGAGATACAATATTAGGCTCACCTATAATTAGCTCAGAAACTAATGACTTTAATATTCCAGGTCCAATCTGTGAATCCTGATCAAAGAATGCAATGATTTCACCTCCTTCTTGAATGGCTACATCTATTCCAATATTTTGAGCATAGGCTATTCCTTTGTTACAACCAAGTGCTATAAATTGACACCCTTCAGGTAATATCTCTTGTTCTAAATATGGTGTTTCTGTGTTATCAACCAAAACAACTCTAGAGCCGTCAATAATAAGCTTCTCACAAAGTTGATTCAATAGTTCAATATCTGGCCGATAACAAACAACTATAGAAAAAGTTCTCGATAGTTTTTCTGAACTTTTATAATTCTGAATTGAATTAATATCATGAATTATTGACTTCAAACTAATCCTTTTGTTTCGTTTGAAACATTGATGAATGAAATTTCTTAAAATCTGAATTGAATATTGAAATATTTGCAAGTATTATTGCAAAAATCAACATCCCCGTTGATGAGAAAAATAGCGGATTAGTAATACTCATAACAAGGTAAGCAGCATATGCAATAATAATATGTTTATCTTTATAAGATGGTCGTATTATAAATGTATATATAACAGGGTATATCATTAGAATTAACATCACTAGACCCATCAGGAGCCCAAAGTTTCTAAATACTTCAAGATATGTAAGTTCTGTTATAAAATAATCCCCTCTAAGAGACCAAGTTTCATAGGAGCCTAAGCCTTTACCAAACAATACATTAGAAAAACTAAATTCATTAAATATTCTCAAATATTCTTTGAAGAATCCAAGCTTCCAGGAATTAGAAGGCTCGCTTGGATCGAAAAAAGCTATTATACTCTCACTAAAAATACCCGCAAAAATTGCTATTACTAATATCAATAAAATAGCAGAAATTACTCTATACCTTGAATAATAAAATAGTAATATAGAAGGTAATAAAATAGATATGATCATGTTATTTCTTGTCCCAGATTTAAACATTGCAAAAATACAGAGAGCTAACAAAATAAAATAGAAGGTACGTTTACTTTTAAGTGTGCGCCATTTATCAAAATAATATGCTATTGGAACAACCAACATTGACGATACTACGAAATAAATTTGAAAATATGCTTTCCCATCACCAAAATCACGCAAATCAAGACTGAATGCCTTAGTGCGCATGCCTAGATGATAGATACCCATAAACATTTCAGGATTAATAAATGTAATAATGCTAATTATTGCAATCAATAGGGCCATTATCGTCAATCCGAAAGTTAAATATTTAAGAGCATCAACCCTAGTAACATATAGCAATATTGCGAAAGAAAGAAGGAAATACGATTTTAATAAAAGAAAGCCTTCAAACGGCTGACCACCACCACTAATAAAATATTGCAATATTGAGACCAACGGAATAATCAGCATTATTAAAACATATATTAATAAATTTAATGGAATAGCCGCTGAACGATCCCGCATTAATACAAGCAGCCCTCCCACGCCCCAACAAGCTAAAAACAAAGGAACTTTTAGTCCAAACACATGGTCAGCGGGATCAAAAATAGTAGAGAGAATAAATATAAAAACTAAACCTTTATAGATGTAACTTAGAGTGTCACCTTTCCTTAAAAGAGTTTTATTGGATATCGGGTAAATAAAATCTGACTGTGGCATAAAAAAAATTGAGATTTATAATTTATGTGGATTAAATGAAGAATTTTAACATTCTACAAATATAATTTACGAGCCAAAATATAAAAATCATTTATCGTTGTAGAAAAAATATGTCACAGTATTTTTTGTATCCGAAAAAACCGTAAATCACCTAAATAAGCCTCGAAAAAATAACACTACTACACTAACTGTAAATACTACTCTAGACCACAGTTTTTTAAATACTGGACGATTCGATACAGTACTTGTAGCATTACTCTCATGCTTACGCTTTAAAAATGTATTTTCATCAATATGGATATTTGATCTCGTTATATTACCAGCCAATGCAATCCATAGATCGTGAGATTCAACGTATGAAGGAATAGGTAAAACAACAGATAAAAAATCATTTCGAAAAGCCATTGCACAACCAAAATAATTAGTTTTACCTATAAATATATCCACGATATTTCTAAAATATTTATTAGAATGACTAGAATCAACACCGTCAAATTCTTCGCCTATTGGATTATCATTGGAGTCGATCCAGCTAAAATTAGTAGTCACAAGATTAGCGCGTGAATCAACAAGAGCTTTCTGCATTAATGAAACTCTGCCTGGAATCCAGATATCGTCTTGATCAGATAAGAATATGAACTCATTTTTAGCTAATGATATCGACCTATTAAATGAAAAAACATGACCCCTATTCCTGTCATTAATGTAAATTTTAATTCTAGGATCATCTAGCCTTTTCAACACTTCAATTGTTCCATCGCTAGAACAATCATCAATGATAATGACTTCGTCATTTTCACCCAACTGTTCTAAAATAGAATTAAGCTGACGAATTATGTATTGAACCCCATTATACGAAGTCATACTTACACTAATACTCATATTACTTCTAAATAATGCCTAGTATGTCTGAAACCTTAGTCAATTTATCTGTTTTCAAATCATATAATGGTAAATGGCTAATTTTGTTTAATCGCGTATCAAAATCATCATAAGTCAAGTTCCCACTTTCGTCATGATACTCTCGAAACTGTGCGCGTAAATAAGTTTGGGCTGGCGTCAAAACAGGCAAAGATCCAATCAGGTCATTCCGTACAAAGAAAATATTATTACCCACAGAGTTTGAGGCTACTAATGAGTACCCTTTTGATTCCGCCAAAGAACAAAGAGCTGAAATCGAAGCGCCATAGTAAACTTTAGAAAAGTGCGCTGTATCTCTCACAAAAGCAGGATCATATGGTGTTGTCACTTCAGCAACCGGCCCAAAAAGGCTATTATATTCACAGATAATAATACTAGGAGACACACAGTCAATTGCTTTCCATACCCAGTAGTCATTCCCATCTATATCTATCGAAAGTATTCCTATATCGCCTGTAATACCATTTTGAGTTATTAACTCATTTATATTATCTTTAGTGATGAATGCACTAACAGCTTTAAGATTTGCTGCCCAATAAATAGGATCTCTTTTTATATACTCTATATTCTCATCACTACCATCAATCACAATCCCCGACCATTGATTATTAGTTAATAAGAATCTTGTGTTAGATTCAATATAATTTTCAACACCAAACTCAATAAAGAGTGGTCGCTTGATTGGAACATGCTGGAGAAGAAATTGAATAATACCATCCTCACCCCACTGTGAGAACACTCTAAATTCTGACTCCCGAAAACCAGAAGCCTGAGCAGTCTGGCGTTGCTCAATTCGACCTAATGCCTCCTGCATTTTGTAAATCTGGGAAGGCAGAGGAGTCCATCGTTTAATAAAATTATAGATTCTTTTAATAATCATTTATACCTATTATAAGTTAATATTAAAGTCGCTTTCTGATCTTGGCTGAAATACCAGAAGCTAGAATACAATCAGAAACATTTTGTATTACGGTTAAATGAATTTGATTGTATATTCAAATTAGTCAATTTATTGAATACAACCTTTGTTAATTGCCTTTTGATTTATAACACATTTGTTAACTTCAAAATATATTTAGCATTTTCTTAGTCATATTTCTATAATTCTCTAATAGTAATTGATATCTTTCTATGTCTACTTCAATCATTAACTTAATTAATTCGTTAAATGTTGTTTTTGGTTCCCATCCTAATTTTTCTTTTGCTTTAATAGGATTTCCTTTTAAGTGGTAAAGTTCTGATGGTCTCATATAAACAGAGTTTTGTTTAACATATGGCTTCAAATCTGGTATTCCTATTGTATTGAATGCTACCTCTAATAACTCTTCAATACAGATTGAGGTTTAATTTACATCCACTCCATTCTGTATAGCTAAATGCAAATTTCTCTCAATATCAGCGTTAGATTTTTCCAAAGACCAGTTCTCTGCCACATATTGATGACCATTTTTACCCATGGCCTCCCTTAAAGACTCGTCACTCATAAGAGCCTGAATAGCTTTACCAAATTTAACTGGATCTCGCTCTGTTAACAAGCCATTTTCACCATGTTTAACAGTTTCACGTATTCCAGCTTCTGCAACTCCTACAACGGGAGTGCCACAGGCCATCGCCTCCAAGGGTACAAAACCAAATGGCTCAAGCTTACTAACAAAAGCTACAATTGTTGATGAATTGTATGCTTTCACCAAATCATCATCACCTACCATCTGTTTAAATGAAATAGAAACACTGTTATCTTCAGCTAATTTCTGAAGATATGATTTATAATTATTATGATCAGAATTATAAATGAAAGAAATAGCAGGACGCTCCTTCAAAGTAGCAACACTCTCAATAAGAAAATCCTGACCTTTGGATGGCGATAAGAAACCCACAGATAAGATTGTTGGCTCACGTTTCAGTTGTTTTGGCTGAAAAAGATTTAGATCTATGCCCAGTCGGCAGAAATTCGGATAAACTCCAATAAATCTATAAATGTTTTCAACAGAGTATAGTGAATTAGCACAAATTAAACTTGCATGTCGTGCATTAATTCTATCAATTAAGACTCTGAATTTAATTATTTGAATCTTAAAAAATGAACTCCATCCCTTCTCCCAGAAGTGAGGCTCTAGGCATCTTGCTAAAGGTTCGGCAAAATAGTAAAGAGATGGAATTTTTAAGTAGTTCAATACAAAAGGAGTATTGCAGACTTTGCATTGCATAACAAATGCTAAGTCATAACCACCATCATTAATTTGCTTTGCAATTTCCTTATATGTTTTTCTTGCCGCAATTAGCGAAGTAAGCATGCCTAAGCCTCCTTTAGCTGAAGGGCCAGGCACAAATATTGTACGATCAACAAGTGTACGCAAATCCAAATACTCTTCACTTGTTGGATCCATATAAAATAAATCCACTTTATGTTTATTAGTCATTCCTTTAACAAATTCAAATGCAGACCTCTTCCCTCCACCTGAAGGAAGATTATGAATAAAAGCAATTTTCATTCTGTTACCTTATAATATTTCATCTAAGAAAGCCTTCTCTTTTGATACACTCAAATTATTCTCATGCCAAGTATACCTGTTTTTTTTGTTTTCTATTTAACAGTAGAAATAGAAAAACTAAACGAACCAAAATTGCTAGATTTTTTAGCTGTGTCATCTACTTCAAGCATGGAAAATAAGACACGAGATAATGATTTTGTGCCTAATGGATCATGTTGCAACATGGGCATAACTGCACAATCACTTGTGTTCCATTGTAGCTGTACATTGTTTTGTTTGCTTGCCAAGCAAATGCTTCCAGTTGTTGCCCCAACCCCCCCAGAAGAAGACACTAGCGTTGAAGACGGCATGTGATGAGACACAGTTGAATCTAACGCAAATATTTCATTGTTATTCATATCATCTATACAAGAAACTTTAATATTTTCATCATACAGCTCAGGCATCAAAGTAATATTACCAAGTCGCACCGCTCCAACTGGCCGAACCCAGCCAGGAAAGTGATAACTAAGTTCAACATTTTCCTTTTCTGGTGATACTCTAATCACTTTATAAATATCACCCATAATCGTAGAAATAGTTACATGCACTTCAATATCATTATTATTATTTACTGAAAAATATGGAACAACTTCCTCTAAATCGGTAATTCGTTTTTGCTCTAGTGGTAGTTCGATAACCACACCACCACTGTAATAATCTGCTGCAAACTTGATGCTTGAAAAATAACCGTGTGCAAGAGTTCCGATACAGGGTTCCATTCCATGTGAAGAAAATGCAAGACTATTTATTGTCAATCCCCTTTTCAAATTTAGCTCTATCTGTAATTTTGAAGTTGATATCCGTAACAAGGTATCATCCTTATCCAAATCAATTTTAAAACCTTGATATTGGCCAATAACACTTTCCAAAGAATCATATGATTCAGGTTCAAACTGGACGTAGCTATCCCCAAAATTTTCACTGATATTATGTCGCTTCAGAAACGTACTTAACTGCTTCTTTGCTTGCCACCACCTTTTCTCAGTAATATGGGTACGCAAATCACTTGCCCACAATTCACATAGCTCACTCCAGTCTTCAGGATTTTTGTTTTTGGTTTCAAACAAATATTTTGCCGCACGATAGCACATTGTATTAAGCCACAGATCATCCCTGCCTGTTACAGCCCACCTAGCGATATTATATTTTGCCTGCTTCTTTACAGGAATCGGATGTATCCCAGAATTTAACCGAGATACTTTACGATTAGAAGATTGGTCATTAATCTTTAATGCTTGTGTTGGTAAAACCCATTCCATTCCTATTTCAGTAGCTGCTGATGTTAAAAGTCTACGAACTCTTGTCCATTCGCCCTCAGCATGTGTTGGTCGCTCTTCACTAAATCGACCTGGGCGGTAATCGAAAACCTCAGCATCATTACAATAAATGGGAAAAAGTGTCTCGTTGTTACTAATACGCTTTTTTAGATAATCGAGATAGTCAGCAATTGCAATATCACCGTGAGCATAATGCTGCATTTTTTGGAATAAAATCGAGTCTGCCCACAATACGGGTAATACAGTATTATCAACTCCCTTTGCATGGGTAGGTACTTCGCTTATTGGGAGCCCTTCAAGTCCCAATGCTAAACGCACATTATCTCGATCCATGACAAATCCCTTATAACCATATTGAGCATACAATTCAACAAGGTTACTAGAATAGGCCATCTCATTAACCAATGCAATATTGGGTCTTAGTCCAAGTACCTGTTCATAAACTTGCAAACCCAATTGCTGGTTCCATTCATTTACCGCATACGGAGCCAGTGGACCAATTATCTGGCTGTAACCACTACCAATCAATTCACAATCTCCTGCATTCAATAACACCTTAAAACGATCAATCCAGGCAGGATCAATTTGTTCAATCTGCTTCAGCGTCCAACCAGTCAGTTCAATACCTATAGGAATACCGGTTTCTTCAACAAGTTGAAGTAATGGATGGTAACAAGTCTGAATAACATCTGAACGCGCCTCTTCTTCAATAGAGGAAAAAGCTAAATTGAGATGAAAAACTAAATAACCTTTTGGCTTCATTTGGCACCTATTAGAGAGTAGATTTCTTTGGAGAGGTTTTGTGCGCCATTAATTGACATTCTCTTTAATGCATTTATAGAATATTCTTTCGCAAGATTATCATTATTCATAAGTTTAATAAGGCTAATAATAGCAAGTTTAGAATTATTCTCAACTATAGCAACACCTTCTTTTGATAAAGCATCTAACTCGTTATTATCTTTATTACCATAAGGTGAAAAGACAACTGTAGGAATACCGTATTGTAATACTTCAAAAAAAGATACACCAAATACTGTCATCACATAATCACTTTGAACTATCAGCTCATCAAGCCGCTCCGGAGCATTGTGAACAGTCCAATTTAATCGACACTTTTTAGGCAAGTTTGGCGATCCAGAAAATGGCCCTCTAACCCAGTGTATCTCAGTATTTTCATCTAATAATCCATCCAATTGAACAGGGAGGGTTTTTCCTAAATTTGAAACATCACCTCCACCAGTCAAAATTAATACTTTAGATCCAGGAGTCCAGTCCCTATTCCGAAGTCGTTTCTGAATCAGAAAACTATCCCATCCTGACTTTAATATACTAGTGCAGTCAGAATAACTACCACAATCAAAATTAAATGATGGAATCCAAATAATATCTAAAATATGACAATGCTCAATTAATGAGTCAATACTAATTAAATAAATATTACGCTGCTTCAGTTGTATAAATAATTTATCAAGACTATCAATGTTGTGCTTTGGGTAAAGGTCAAATATTAATGTATCAAAATTATTTAGCTCTAAAGTATTTTTAATCGTAGCAACAAAGTCATCTGTGAGTGAAAAAGTATGTACATTAAAATTAGATAACTCATCTTTTTTAAAAAATTCACCAAAGATCAAAAACTCTGGAATAACATTATTATCTTTTCTTAATTCTTGCGCCAATGCCAATAGTCTAGATAAATGCCCGATCCCAATTTCAGAACTAACATGGCATATAAGTAAGACACGAAATTTGTCCAAACTATTTTGCATTAGGATTAAAAGAGTTACGAATTGATTTAAATGGTCGCAAACCATCTGATGGGTCTGTACGCCATAAGCGGTCAGATATTTCAGAAGGAACTGGCTCTTTAATGCCGTCACCATCAGCATCCTCAGCGTGACGAACCTGCTTAATTACCGAGCCAATTTGTTCTGGCAGCCAGCAATGTCCAGACTCAAACTCTTCACCTTTTCCATCTAAATCCAAATGAAATTCAATAATTTTTGCATTCCATTTGTGTATTGCACGATGTATAACGCCCGGATCAACAGTATGATCTGACCAACCAGTCTCACAACCAATCGACTTGTGAATAGTTTCTATAGCAGATAAATTCGCCTCTTTATATGGTGTCGGATAGGCAGATGTACAATGAAGCACTACTGGTTCACAATTATTATTGCGCAAAATTTTCACAGCATGTTTTATTTCATCTATATTAGCCATTCCGGTTGAGATAATCACAGGCTTTTCAGTTAGAGCGCAAGCGATAAGTAAATCATCCCAGAGTAATTCATAAGAAGCTATTTTGTAAAAATCAACATAAGGCTCTAATTCTTTAACTGCATCAAGATAAAATGGTGTGCAACTAAATTGAATACCTTTTTCTTTGCAACGATCTGATAATATAGGTAGAAACTCTAGAGGCAACTCCCATTGCCTTCTATCTCTATGTTGTTTTGAGTTTTCTAAAATCTCTGGCGCGAATAATTTATCAATTTTAAATAATTGAAACTTAACCGCGTTACAATCTGCAGAAGATGCAGAGTCAATAAATGCTAAAGCCCTATTAATGTCTCTAGAATGATTACTAGAAACTTCTGCTATAAATTGAACCATACACCCATCACTCATTATTATATAAACATTTAACCGCTAACGAATTAGAATTATATACGTTAACAGTGTTCAAAATTTCGGCCTCATAATCGTGCGAAGATATAACAATGATAGCGTCAGTATACAACCCGATAGCACTTGGCTCTAGTACTTTCTTCCCTCTAAATAACGCTCCCCATTTTTTCGAGTCGCTGTCAATATAATTACTAACACAGCTCTCAAGTTCAAAATGGGAAAATAAATGGACAGTATGATCACCTGCACCGTAAATTAACACTATTTTTTTATTAATTTTACAATCAATAATGATCGGATTAAGTAAAGAGGCTATTCTTTGGATTTCTAACTCCTTAGCGCTAATATATTTATCAATTATTTCTTTTAATAAAAATCGCTCATTTTTTTGAGCCATTTTGTAATCACTACTTTCTACTTTTTTTGCAGCAACCCGAAGATTTGGGATGCTAACATTTCTGTCGAATTCAATAACTTCAAAGCCATATAAATTAAGCATTCTTGTCAAAGAAATTTCGGTGAAGTGTGACAAATGCTCGAATGAGAAAAATTCTGCTAGCTGACCTTTTGGATGTAAAGAATCAGGTACTTCAAGTATCAATATTCCATTAAATACTAGTAAATTCTTAAATTTATCTAAAACTATTTCAGGACTATAATAATGCTCTAATGAGCTGATACAGCTAACTACCTCGAATTTTTCATCTGCCCCCGCTTTATAGGTTTCAATAAACCCATTTATAAACACAACTGAATCATTTAACTTATTAGATGTTTTTTGAATAGGATCTAGTCCGAATTTCTGTAGTTGTGGAAGATTTAGCTTTCTAAGAAGTGACCCTTGTCCACATCCAACATCAATAAATTTACCACTTCCTACAGTATTTGAATGTTGTTCGATAAATTCTGAGCGCTCCAGATCAAGAGTAGCACTCCTAGACCCTGAATAGGTCTCTCTATAAACAGCACCAGATGAAGCCTCTTGGTAATGTTTATTGATTACTGAACGTGTTGGTCTGGGGCTGTTATAGACAAAGGCACAAGATGAACACATCACTAGTGTAACTAAGGTATCACCCAAGACTTGTCCAGCGTAAGTATTATACTGATACAGTACCTCTTTGTTCATTTCCTTGCAAAATGGACAGGAATATTCTATTAATTTATTATCAATCATGTGTATATTTCTTAGGGTCTCCTGTTACCCAAACTCCATCTACTTGAAATTCAATTGTATTATAAATATTATTTATAATATTTTGAACTGACTCCCTATCATCACCAAAAACTACAAATACTCCCGCTCTCTTTCCATGAGAATCTATTTCTGGAAGGGTATCTCCAGATTTTACATATAAATCTAATTTATTTAATTGTAGGGTTTTCCTAGCTTTTTCAACTCCCCTAATATCATTTAAAATTCCTTTCGGAGGAAAAAAATATCTATTTGCAACAACTTTATTTTTTTTAGGTTTTAATTCATTCATATCTGGAATTACACCCATCGCAATTTCAATCACAGTTCGTACATAATTAACACCAGTTGACAATGGAACTAGGCTTTCAGAAAAATCTCCTCCACTCAGACGTGCAGCCATTTCAATCATCATAGGGCCTTTTTTAGGACAGATAACGACATCCCCTTTTGCGACTCCATTTTTAATACCCAAAGCTTTAGCCGAATTTTCAACTAAACTTATCACTTTTAAATATAACTTTTTATCAATTAAACTAGGTAACCAGCCTCCATTTTCCATGATGTTAGGCCAAAAGCACTGCATTTCTTCATAAACCCGATCTGCAAATCCAGGGGTTTTGAAATGTCCATCCACAACAATTGTTTCAGTACTAATTTGCAGCCCTTCAATATATTCTTCTAATAATATCTCTCCATTTATCGAATGTGAAGATGCATATTTAAATGCAGAATCAACTTCATCTCTACTACTAATAACTCTAATTCCTCTAGATCCTGCCCTATCTGTGGGCTTTATAATTACCCTTTTAACTTTCCATTCATCCCAGCAAGCTAATATTTTCTTTGAATTTTTGACAATGGAAAATTTAGGAACTGCAACTCCCATCTCTTTAAACCTTACTTTCATTTTATATTTATGGCTAGCCAAAATACCCGTTTCTAAACTTGGTCCAGTCCAGTCAAAATAAGATGAGACTTTTGAGACTAGGTGAGGTATATCACTTCCCATTGTAGATACACCTTTTAATTTAACGCCTTGACTAATCAATTTCTCACAGTAACGAATAACTTGATCAATTTTTACAAAATCTATTGCTTGGGCATAATCTGCTATAAATAAGCCTGGAGCCTCGGGATTACCATCCACAGCCACCACCTTCAAGCCCATTTTTTTTGCAGTTTTAATCATATAAAGCTGATCGGTACCCGCACCTAGAACTAGTAATGCATTAGCCATAACTAACCCCAGCGCTCAGTTATCTTTTCAAAAATTGAATTCACATCTATCTTTGAAATTTTTCTAAGAGTTTGTTTATCACCTGCCGGCAAAAATGCTCTCTCAATTGCACTAACAAACACATCACATGAAAGCTTTTTATCTCTGATGAATTGATTAATAGAAACCCCCATACCGCCTTCTTTTACAGACTCTTCCATTGTAATAATTTTATCCATATTTTTTAACATTTCAAGGAGTTCTATTTCCGGTAAGGGCTGCAACCAACGCAAATTTACTACAGAAAAATTTAACTGTTTCTCGCGAACCATTCGATCTCTCAAATTTAACGCATCTTGTATACAGTTTCCCATAGTAATTATTAGCCCATCACTGCCCTCGCATATCAATTCCGGGAGGTTTATTGGGGTTATATTATTTGGTAGTATTTTTTCTTCATTGTCTAAAACTGGCTCATATGGATGTAGTATAACTATTGGGCCATCTGGAAGTTTTAAGCGGTATTCTATAATGGATATTAGGTCTCGTTTAGTGCCAGCATAAAATATACTCAAATTTGGAAGTGCGCGCAAATACGAAAAATCGTAAATACCATGGTGTGTCGGGCTATCAAAACCAGCAAATCCTGACCGAGCACTTATGATTGTTACAGGTAAATTTGGATAACATATGTCATGAAATATTTGATCCATAGCTCTTTGCATAAAAGTAGACTGAAAGCATGCAAAAACTTGTTTATTTTCTATTGCCAATCCTGCGGCCATACCAACTGCATGCTGTTCTGCCATACCCACATCAATTGCACGGTTTGGAAATTTTTCCATAATCATTTCAAGTCCAGAAGCGTATGGCGTTGCAGGTGTAATTGCATAAATATCAGCTGAATTTTTCATATGCTTATTTAACACACTCCCTACTATAGCTTGAAATGACTCACCTATCGGTGTTGCACTTACTCCAGCGCCACTAAGAGGATCAAATGGCATAGAAAAATGCATTTTATATGGATGTTTTTTAGCTAACTCTAGACCTTTTCCTTTCTCTGTTTTGACATGAACTATGACCGTTTTTGACTTAACATGGTCGATTGCTTTAGAAAGAGCTTCAATTAGCTTAGTAAAATCATGACCATCCGAAACCGACTCATAGGAAAACCCCATACCTTCAAACCATGCACGCGACTTATCTTGCCAGTTTTTACCCTCAAATAAGTTATGAATTCCACCTACATTTTCAGGGATACTCATTCCATTATCGTTAATGATAATAATAAGTGGCAACGGATTTTCACATGCGAAGTTCAAACCCTCAAAGGACATACCTTCAACCAGAGACCCATCACCAATAATAGCCACAACAGGCATATTGATGTCATCTTGTTTTCTAGCATGCGCCATACCAGAGGAAATTGCGATGACAGTTCCCGCATGGGATGAATCTAAAATATCGTATTCACTTTCCTTATTTGTTATAAATCTTGACATACCTTTAAATTCATTCAAGGTTGAAAAATCATCCTTCCTGCCCGTTAATAACTTATGTGTATAACCTTGATGCCCAACATCAAATAACAATGGTTGTAGTTCAAAATTAAAACAATGATGCAGAGCTATAGTAAGTTCAATAACACCGAGATTTGCACCTATATGCCCCCCAGTCTTACTAATTGTTGAAATTAAAAATTCACGAATTTCTGAAGCCAATTGCGTCAATTGATTTTGACTTAATAATTGAACGTCAGAAGGCTTTTTAATTGTGTCTAATATTTGTGCATTCATCCGAAATACATTCCTCCATTTACATTTAAACAATGGCCTGTAATGTAAGACGATGCGTCTGATAATAAAAACATTACTGCCTTGGATACCTCGTTAGAATTTCCCATTCTTCCTAAAGGTATTTGTGATTTTGCTTCTATCTTCAACTTTAACAACTGTTTTTCTGTAAAAATTTCTGTTTGAATCCAGCCTGGGGATACCGCATTAGATCTTATATTATTTTTACTTCCAATTTTAGCAATTGAACGAGTTAAACTAATAATGGCGGCTTTTGATGCAGCATAATCAGGAGCCTTATCTCCACCTATCTGGCCACCAATTGATGCAATATTTACAATTGACCCTTTATTTTTACAGCATTTTAGAAATTCTTGGCATAAAAGAAAAGGAGCTTCAAGATTAACCTTTAGAGTTTGACTCCACTGAGCAGCGGACAATTCTGAGAAATCGCCTTGTTTTAGTATACCTGCGTTATTAACCAACATCTCAACCCCCCTCCCCCATTTACCATTCGCATGTTCAAAAATATAACTAACATTTGATTTTATTGACACATCTTTTTTTATCAACTCAAATCTATCGCCATACATTTTAAAATCTTCACGGCAATTATTTGCCGAACTTTCGTCAGACGAATAAACTCCAATTACCAAGCAATTAGAATTTAATAGATCGAGAGCGATCTGTTTCCCTATTCCCCGGGATGCTCCTGTAACTAAGACAACTCCAGAATTAAAATCATAACTAGTCTTGTGTGTTAACTGCTTCATAAGAATTGTCCTTCATATTTATGCTTAAAGTAACTTAAAAAATCTTTTAATTCTTGATGAGAGTTAAATGCTACCCAAAAAAACCCAGCTGATGTAGAGTTGTCTATATGCATGTTGACAACCTTCAATGGATTTTTATTAATAAACACGTCTAATAAATCATATCTTTCTCTTAATTCATTAAAAATATTTTCAAAATCAATATCCTCAATTAAAGGAAACAATGCTTTCCATAATATTATCTTTCCATTATTTCTAATATGGCTTTTTTTCGGCAAAGACTTACTTATCATAGAATTAAATAACTCTTGCACTGCAGATACGTTTGTAGAATAAAAAATCAACTTACTTGTAAAAACATCTCCATGAAATCTAGGGGTAAGCTCAATCAATGTAAACCTACCATTTTTATAAAGTAAGTCTGCTTTGACTGGACCATTTTTAATTCCTAATGCCAATGCAGCTTTTTCTGTAATACTATAGGCTAGCCGGACTTCAGAATCTATCATTTCTAAAGGGCTACAGCCATGAACTGGAAAACAATAAGGTAAGTGGCTAAATACCCTTGACCCTATTCCATAAGGATAAAGAACACCATCGTACATAATTCCTATTGTATCTACACCATCTCCATCAACATACTCTTCGATCATCACTGACTCTGAATACTTATAAGCATGATCAATTGCCTTCTTGACATCTTGAGCCTGCTTTATAAAGCTTACACCCTGACTACCGCAAGAATCAGCAGGTTTAACGATCACCGGAAATATTAGGTTCTCATATTTAGAGTCTTCAATAACAGTAAAGCTTAAAGGGACAGGAACTCCCTTTCTAAACATTAGCTTCTTAGCTTGTAATTTGTTCAATGAAAGTTTTACAGATTTGGGTAAACACCCTTTAAGGCTCAGCTTACTATTAATTTCAGAAGCAGCCTCCAATCCAAAGTCACTATTACAGTAAACACCTACAACATCATATAAATAGTTTAACTTTTTAGACAGTGCCAATAAAGATGCGACATCAGTGCCACTAATATTGAAAAACTCATCTGCAATATCTTTACTAGATGCATTAGCATCTATATCTGTCGCAACAACATAAAGTCCTGCCTCTTTAGCCCATTTTAAAGTATTTTCTTGAAGTTTAGAAGCTCCAATATGTATTAGTACTTTTTTCATAACTTTTCCTTTAGATCCAAAAGTTGTTTTTGTTCCAAAATAAAATTGTCAATTAGACTGTTAATTTTATTATGAAGTGAAAAAATATCGCATCCTGTTAATACCAAATCATTGATATTATTATCTAACTTATTTTTATAAAGTAGTGCAGCTGGCTTTAGAGTAGAAAAATTCTTTAAGTTGAAATCTACAATCGACCCACCGTCAATAAATAGCTTTGTAATTTCCAATAAAAAATCACAATCCGTGGCCACTGGTGCTAGCTTATCTAAAATCAAATCTCCTGTCATATCGGCGTGCACTTCAATTAACCATGGAATTCCTTTTGTATCTACCCTAAAACTAAATGACAATAATGTGCGAACATCTGGAAATAATTTTGCAAAATCATGAATGATTTTTTCTATTTTTTTTGACTGCTTGATTGTTAATGAAATTGATGGCATAGATACGCCAAATTGAAAAAGGTTAAAATTCTCATCAAAACCAATTAATTCATCCCAAGTAAGTAATATTGAAGAAACTCCATTCTCTATCCAAGACAAATACGAACAGTCATACCCCTCAATAAAATCTTCAATTTCAACAAATTCATTCCCTGATGATAATAAAGCTAATTCAATTGCATTATTAACTTCATGTTTATTAGACGACCTTACCTTGGTGATTGATTTTTTACCTACTATTGTAAAATCTGGTTTTACAATAATTTGATCGGTAAATTCATTGTCATTAAACTCCTCAACACTAGAGACCTTAACTCCGTATGGTACTCTGATATTATTATCAAGAGAAAATTTATGCAAAGCCGATTTGGAAGTTGCAATATTAGCTAAATCATAACTTACGCCTGGAATTTTGTATTCTTTTACAATGCTTGCTGCTGTAAAAAGAGCGCCTCCAGTAGAACGTGCTAGCAATCCACACAACTCTATTCCTTTTATTTTTTCAATAATATTATCTGAATTATGTGTACTTTCTATCATTGATTCATTAGCAAAGTCAAAGCCGGGTGCTTTTGGATTCCTGTCAATTGCAAGCACTCTATACCCTAGTAATTGTGCATTCTTAATCAAAGAAACCTGTGATTTCCCAGCACCCAAACAGATTACCCACTTCTCATTCTTATCAGGCATTTCCTAATCTATTTTTTTTGCTATTAAAACAACCTCTCTACCAATTCCCATTTGAGCGAAACTTTTCCTTAATTTTTGACATAAGCCTTTATCTTTGGCCATATTTATATCAAATATTTTTCGCTTCTCATGACATTTTTGACCTAGCTTGTCATTATCAATATAATTATCCCCCATTAACAAAAACATATCGATGGGAAATGAGCCTTCCTGGTGGATGACCTTATAACCCATGTTCTTAATAAAATTTGCAAGACTACTATGATTAAAATAATTAATATGATGAGGTGGCGCAACCCACCATGAATCATAATCTAAATTTTTATTTAAAATATTTTGAAATGGATTGAAATCATTTGGCACTGAAATACTAATCAATCCACCTTTTTTTGTTATTGACCTTATTAATTCTATCATCTCTATAGGTTTTGGTATGTGCTCTAATACCAAACTCAAATTAACAACATCAAAAGTATTAAAATTTTCATATGTGTCTTTACTAAAAAAACCATTAAAGACATTTAAGTCTAGTTTTTTTGTACTATATTCATGAGCCTGCTTTGATGGCTCAATACCTTGGACATCCCAGCCTCGTTCTTTTCCGTGTTTCAAAAATAAACCCGGGCCAGAGCCAATATCTAAAAGTCTTTTATGGTCACTAGTTACATGCTGCTCAAGTACATCATAGCGTTCCGAATTAATGACATTGTGCCAATCTTGATCTTTGATATAGCTCTCAATATACAGTGGCTTTTCATCATCATAGTATTCATGACTATATACATCTTCCAATTCACTCTCAGTTGGAATTGGAATAATATGGGCAAAACCACATTCTTTACATTTAATTACATCAAATCCATCTTTCGTTTTTAAAACACGTCCATTATGTAAATTTTCTTTTTTGTCTTTCCAGGATTTAATAATCATTAGTTATTGTCCAATAGTTTAAATAGGTTTTCAGCACGAATCCAGTCTTCCATTGTATCTATATCTTGAACTAGATAATTTGGTAGCTCTACTATCGTACTATTTTCACTAAATCCATTGGGCTTATCTTTCCATACTTTGGCACTCGCCCAATAGAACTGACCAGCATCATGAAAAGCTTCTGACAAATCTTGTGACCTTGATGAATAATGTTCAGGAAAAAACATTTTTAAACTTCCATTTTCTAATTTTTCAAAAGACCGAAATATAGGGTAGGAAAATTTAGTAGCAGCAATCACAGATTCCCATTTTCCAGACTTTATAAGGTCGTAACCTTTTATTAAATAGTTCATTTTAAGAAGTGGAGCTGTGGCATAAAGACAGCAAACATATCTAATTTCTTCGCCATTATTTTCTAAGGATTTAACTGCATGTCCAATTACTTCATGAGTTCCTGAAAAATCATCTGATAATTCTGCAGGACGAATAAATGGAACTTCAGCTCCGTATTCCGTTGCAACCTGCGCAATTTCATCATCATCCGTTGAAACAATTACCTTATCAAATAGTTTGCTATTGATTGCATTTTCAATTGAATAAGCAATAATAGGCTTGCCTAGAAAATCTTTTATATTTTTCTTGGGTATTCTTTTACTTCCACCTCTGGCGGGAATAATTGCTATATTCATGAATTCAAAACTTTTTTAATAGATTCTACAACTTGATCCTGTTCTTCACCTAGCAACCTAGGATAGATTGGTATAGTGATAACACATTTATAATACTTCTCAGCCTCAGGACAATGCCCTTCTTTAAATCCGAGTTGTTCATAATAAGGCTGAAGATATACAGGTATATAATGCAAGTTTACAAGAACTCCATCTTTACGCAACGCATCAAAAACTCTATGTTGCGCATTTTTATCTTTAAATTCCAATTGAATAAGGTAAAGATGATAACTTGAATAACTATCTTTATGTTGCCATGGTGTGATAACTGGCAGATCCATTAACAATTGATCATAGCGCTTTGCAATATTTTGACGCTTAGTAACAAATTCATCGAGCCTTTTTAATTGGCTTAGTCCAAGTGCAGCCTGAATGTCGGTCATTCTATAATTAAAGCCAAGTCCTATCTGTTGATAATTCCAAATTTGTTCCGGTGCACGTGAATGCATATCTTCTGAGTTACTTGTTATACCATGACTTCTAAGAAGTCGTAGATTTTTTAACAGCTTGCTATCGTTAGTAACCACCATACCACCTTCACCCGATGTAATCATTTTAACTGGGTGAAAACTAAAAACACTCATAGCACTGTAGCATCCATTACCAATTGGCTTATTTTTATAACGACCACCAAGTGCGTGTGAGGCATCTTCAATAATATCAAAGCCATATTGTTGACTCAATTCATGAATAGAAGCCATATCACATGACTGGCCAGACATGTGAACGGGAATAACAACTTTAGGTAATGTGTCTGTTTTTTTTGCTTCGTATAATTTTTCAGCAAGAGCCTCAATACTCATATTATAAGTACGAGGATCAATGTCAACGAAGTCAACTGATGCCCCGCAATAAAGTGCACAATTAGAACTGGCAACAAAAGTAATTGGGCTTGTCCAAACAAAATCACCAGGGCCAACACCTATTGCTAAACAAGCAATATGAAGAGCGCTTGTTGCACTATTAACAGCAACAGCATGCTTGGCATCACAATACTTCGCAACTGCACTCTCAAATGCAGGAACAGCTGGACCTTGGGTAAGAAAATCAGAACGTAAAATTTCTACAACTTTATCTATATCTTCTTGGTTTATGTCTTGACGACCATACGCTATCTTTTTGTTATTGGATAAACTCATTTACAAGAACTCATATTTTCTAATATCTGCATAAATTTTTTGGGATCAAATTGTTGAATGAATACTGGAGGAATATTGGGAGTTTTATCTGCAGCGTTGTCAATAAGTTTTATTAATTCCATCGCGTGCTTGAACGACTCTGCATAATCAACAAGATATTTATCAATATCATAGTTAGAGCCATTATAAAGATACACATTTTTTCCTGCCTGCAAAGCTGTATATAGAATTGTTGAGCGAACACCAACAACATGATTGCAGCTATTAAATAGTTCAGTATTATTCATTTCATCTGAGATAACTTCTACATTGCTATATTCAGAAAAAACGTCAGCAACCTCTGCCTTGTAATCATACTGTTCAGGATGAATCTTGTAATATATTTTCTTTTCTTTAATTAAATCGGCAAGTTCGAATGCAAAAGCTACCAATTCTTTATGAGTTGCTAAGTTGGAAATAATTAGAATATTATTTTCACCTGCAACTGGTATCTGATATAAATTATCATTACCAATAGAGTATGTCCTCGTAGTTGGATATTCGTTATCACTATTCCAACAATCTGCTAGTGTCAAATATACATCTGGTAATATTAAGCCCGGATGAGGTTTTCTATATTTCTGCGAATAAGTCCACATCATACTTCCTGGTGATATGCCATGCTGAAGCTCTATTGTCGGTATCTGGGCCTCTCGTGCAGCAAAATACAATCCTTTATAAGTAGCATCATTATAACAAATAATTACCTTAGGTAAAAATTTAGAAAATAAGCGCCTGTAAAAATTTCTCTTTTCTTTAAATACTCGAATTAAGTTATGAATAACATCGTAAATGTTAATTGAAACATCAAAATACTTACTTACGGCATTTGTGATAACCTTATCAATATCGGCCACTTCAGTATCTTTATTGCCTACGCGTATATAAACTGGCGGCAATCTTGTTTTACGTCCGAGAAAAATATCTCGGTAGCAAATAGATGATTGATTTATATGTTCAATACAAATCGACTCCTCGGATACTAGGTCATATAAATGATCAGAAATATAGTCGACATTTCTACCACCTTTTACTGGTCGTTGAAATGTTGTAAATATATAGTTTGGCTTATGCGAATTTAGATATCTCAAAGAAATCTCATTAATACCTGTTTTAACTAGATCCCTTATTATAGTTTCAATCACTGATCTATTATTTTTTGGTTGCGAGTAAGCAGACAAGCCTTTCTGAAGAGGATTTAAGCTTGTATTCAAGCTTGAATACACGTCTCTTCTTATGATATCCCAGTAATATGTTCCATCCGCCAATTGCAAAGTAAAGAGATCTTGCTCTTCCTCCATTTGATAGAAGATGTCAGCAACACTCTTCATAATCCTTTCACCCAGAGGTAAAGAAATTGATGCATACATATTATTAATTTATTTTTCATATATTCATAAACTTTTTTACTCTTGCCACCAAATTAAAGATTGTGTATTACACTTCTCATTAAAAAACTAAAACGCTATTTTAGACACTATATCCTGATAATTTCCTATTCGTTTAATACGGTTATCACCTAACTCCACTATCTTTGTGCAATTCTTCAGTGTAGTAAGACGATGAGCAATCATAATAATAGTAAACTCATCACTGAGATTATTAATAGCCTGCATTACTTCTTGCTCAGTTTCATCATCTAGAGCATTTGTAGCTTCATCAAAAATAAGCACATCGGCCCGTTTGTATAAAGCGCGTGCTATACCAATACGCTGCCGTTGGCCTCCAGATAGCATCACGCCTCGCTCTCCTACATTTGTCTGATATTTCATAGGCCAAGTTTCGATAATTTCTGCAATTTGTGCCTTCTTAGCAGATAATTTAACTCGCTTAAAATCAATCTGATCCTTTGGTATACCAAAAGCGATATTTTCTTCAATACTAGCATCAGCAAGAAAAATGCTTTGAGGAACATGGGCAATATGTTTCTGCCAAGAACGGAAGTTATCTAATGTAATAGCTTGTGCATCTATAACCAAACAACCTTTTTCAGGCTGCAAAAGACACATGACAATATCTATCAAAGTACTCTTACCACCTCCTGTTGAACCAATAAATCCAACCCGAGACCCTTTTTCAATAGTTAAATTAATATCTTTAAGCACCCATGGACTATTAGACTCATAACGAAATGATATCTGTTTTAATTGAATCTCTTTTTGAAATGGCAGTGACTCAATAGATAGCTGTTTGGAATATTCTGGCATAGGCTGCTCGAGAAAGTCTAGCGTGTCAGCTACTGATACTCTCGAACTCTGTATACTAGACCATGAAGCATATCCTTGCTGTAAAAGAGGGAGCAATCTCTGGGCACCAAGTACGAGAACGCCTATAACAGGTAGAGATTGATTAATACCTCCTGGTTGTAATGCTAGAAAATATGCTACAAAAGCGAGAAAAAACATAGCAAGTGCCTCTACAGCAAAACGAGTGCTTGTGCCAAGAAATACATTTGTACCCTGAGCACGACGTAAAGGGATATCAGATTTACGATACAACTTACAATACAATTCTTGAGTTCCGTCAAGTAAAATATCTCGAATACCACCTAGTCCTTCTTGTAACAATTTAATCACCTTTGTATTTTCATCCGCTATGCGCTGGCTATTAACTATTAGAATCTTTGAGGTTATTATAATATTTACAACGTAAATCAGTCCAAAACCACAAAAGGCTATCAGCATCATTTTAGTTTCAATAACCAACAAGAAAGTTAGTGTGAACAACAACATCATGCCTGAGCTAATTATGGTTATAACGGGAATAATCGTACCCTGAATTGTGATATTTACTTTAGTGACCATAGCATTGATAACATTACTACTATTACGCGCCACATGTACCGAATAAGATTGATACAGAGTTCTACGGTAAACACTTATAGTCAAATCTGCGCCAGTAGCATAGGCCAATCTCGTCAATACCCAGAGTAATATCAAACGCATTACACCAGCAAAAAGAGCAGCCAATCCAAAAGCAACTGTTATTGGCAAAAGCAACTGATCAGCTGACTTTATTCCTAAAACTTCAATAAAGGGTTGAACAAATGAATGTTCAAAAAACTGTTGGGGTTCGGTCAAAACTGCAAGAAGTGGTAATACTGCACCTATACTCAAGACCTCAGCAAATGATGCCAGAATCATCAACAGAAGTAACAACAAAAACTGTCGGCGTCGTAATGAACTGATATGGGAAAAAAGACGACTCAGATGCTGGATAATGGGTTGGAGCTGTTTCACAAACTGACTCCAACATGACTTTGTGCAGCAAGATTATATATTTCATCAAGGTGTGCTTGTTGAAGAATTCGGGTAAGGCTTAATGAATCAGTCATATCCCCATAATGCAATATCAGTCGAACGTCATCTTCATGAATGTCTTGGTACAAGTGATCAATCCTATCTGTATTAAACATCGAAGTACGCCGTCTTATTAATAAACTTGATATCTTTTTTTATCAGGAACTCCGCTAAGTATGAGCCATCCTGGACCGTTATCCCAGTAATAAGTGCACGTTTTCTAACTGTCATATCTTTTTATCCCTTAAATACAATAGTATTTATTAAATTCATCTCTGTTACTCAAAAATTAGTTCAAATAGTTGTTTTAATATTCACGACAACTTTTTTTTCAAATAACAATCCTAACGAAATTTTCCAGTCTACAATTTTCATCCCAAATGTTCGAGCTATCTTATTATTTTGCATTACAGTGTTTCTCGGCCTTTTGGCAGGCGTTGGATATTGCCGTGTTGTAATAGGGATAACTTTGCAATCTATCTTTGCTATTTTAAAGATTTCTTTAGTAAACTCATACCAACTTATCTCACCCTCATTTGAGTAATGATAAAACTGAGTCGTTTGATTCTCTTCTCTAAATTCTTTACTCTTTATAATTTCTAATATTACACCTGCTAAGTCAGTTGCATAAGTGGGTGAGCCTATTTGATCACTGACTACGTTTAATTCGTTTCGCTCTTTGCCTAACCTAAGCATGGTCTTAACAAAGTTATTACCGTACTCAGAATACACCCAACTGGTTCTAATTATAATAGCATTAGCTGGCATCAGTGCTTGCAGTGCTTTTTCTCCAGCGAGCTTGGTTTTGCCATAAACATTGATTGGATTGGTTGTATCCGTCTCTATATATGGTTTGTCACTTTCTCCGTCAAAGACATAATCTGTGGAGATGTGTATTAACTTTGCTTTCTGTTCTTTGGCAATCCCAGCTAATTGTTTAACTGCCAAATGATTAACCTGATTGGCAAGCTCTTGCTCTTCTT
>Ga0233436_1000693_pt1 | contig 34062 bp, 32 predicted proteins | sample SI_122_August201_2_FD_182723 | JGI IMG/M metagenome (GOLD analysis project Ga0233436, IMG submission 182723) | Seawater microbial communities from Saanich Inlet, British Columbia, Canada - SI_122_August2016_150_MG | ecosystem: Environmental > Aquatic > Marine > Inlet | place: Canada: British... | reverse complement strand
GAATATAAAATGAAACTGGCAGCCCAAACACTTGAATTTGAAAAAGCTGCAGAATACAGAGATAAAATTAAAGAATTGATGGATATAAAGCAGGTTTACGGACCATGAAGGATTTGATACTTGAAAAATACAGGCAAGCCCCTCATCAACCGGGTGTTTACCGGATGCTTGATACCAAAGGCAGCACCATTTATGTTGGGAAGGCCAAAGATCTTAAAAAGAGATTGTCATCCTATTTTATAAAAAAAAATAATCACGACCCAAAGACCATGGCGCTTCTTGAAATGATCAAGGATTTTGAAATCATCATCACCTCTTCAGGCCATGAAGCATTTATTCTTGAATCAAATCTGATCAAAGAATACAACCCAAAGTATAATGTGATTCTCAAAGACGGGAAAAATTATCCATTACTCAGGATTGATATGAATGAGACCTATCCTGCTATCCAGAGAGTCAGAAAAATAAAAAATGACAAGGCCCATTATTTTGGCCCTTATTCTTCAAGTAACAGTGTCAATAAAACCTTAAAGCAGATACAAAAAATATTTAAACTGCGCCGATGCAAAAACACCCAGTTTAAAAACCGGTCACGACCCTGTCTTAATTTTCAGATCAAGGCATGCCTGGGCCTTTGCTGCAATGATGTCTCTGTTGTGAAATATAAAAGACAGGTTCAGGATGCAATCCTTTTTTTAAAGGGAAGATCACATAAGATTGTAAAAAAACTCAAAGTCGAGATGATGGGGCATGCATCCTCCCGGGAATATGAAAAAGCTGCCGAGATCCGGGACACGATATTCGCCATTGAAAACATCCTTGAAAAACAGGTGGTGGTCAGTCCGGATATGATCGACCGGGATATTGTTGCATTTGCAGCAGACAAGGGCAGAGCAGTGATCACCGTGATGATCGTTAGATCCGGCTTTCTGATAGACACAGCGCATTATCCCCTTAATCTGGGGTTTAAGGAACCTGATGAAATTTTGTCGGCATTTTTAGGACAATATTATAAACACATGGAATTTTTACCTTCCATTATCCTTTTAAGCAGGAAAATTGAGAACAAGGAGGAGATGGAATATTTATTTGCCAAAAGAAAAGGGAAAAAGGTTAGTATCCGTGTTCCGGCCCGGGGTGAAAAAAAACGACTGGTTGAAATGGCCCATGTGAATGCATCAAGGGAACTTGAAAAATCTTTGCTTAAGGAAGAAGAGGAAAGGGCCTCCATCTCCATGTTAAAAGACTTGATGAGAATGAAAAGCCTGCCGACCAGGATCGAGTGCTTTGATAATTCAAACCTTTCAGGCCAGGACCCGGTATCTTCCATGGTGGTGTTCAAAGATGGAAGGCCCTATAAAGACGGATACCGCAAGTTTATTATCCGGGGCCTTGATTTCCAGGATGACTACGCATACATGTACCAGGTTCTTGAACGCCGGTTTTCAAAAGATTCGTCAAAAATGCCATACCCGGATCTTCTGGTGGTTGACGGGGGGAAAGGACAGCTTTCAATGGCCGTGTCTGTTTTAAAAGATTTGAAGATTGAAAATAAATTCATGGTGGCGGGCCTGGCAAAAAAAAATGAGGCAAAAGGAGAGGAGTTTGATAAAATTTATATTCCAGGCCGATCCAACCCTTTAAACACCAGCCAGGCTAAAAAAGCATTATATCTGTTACAGCAGATCAGGGATGAGGCTCACAGGTTTGCCATCACATTCCAGAGAAAACGTCGGGAAAAAAGGGCAGGTCTTTCCGTTCTTGATACCATCCCCGGTATCGGACCAAAGAAAAAGAAGATCCTGTTAAAGCACTTTAAAGGTATTACACAAATTAAAACATCATCAATCGATGAAATTGCAGGGCTTTTGGGAATGAATAAAACATTGGCCAAAAAAGTGATAAATGCGCTTAACAAAAACTGAATCTTTTCCTAAAACCATCAGTTTCAATTATATGTCTCATTGTATCGTGTCGTTGTATGATTAAGGATTTCAATTTTCAATCTTTATAGTATAATTATTGATACTATCCCAATTGAAAATTAATTAATTATTCAACACCTGGCACATAATTATTTAAAATCCCGGGATTCCAATAGGACCAGGAAGATCAGGGATACCACATCCTGAAACCAGTGTCGCAATAAGCAAGACAAGTATTAAAATTAGAATCTGTTTCATTTTGATTTCTTATTAATTAGTCGGGGCCAGCATTATATCTGACAGTCTGAAAAAGCCTTTGAGATTTTCCAGCCAGTAAACTTGAAACACAATATTATCACCGTTAAAAGATAAAACTTGCTGTCTCTTCTCAGAAGCATAGATTAAATAAATTTTTCCTGTATTCTCGACTTGATAAATCATAGCAGTATGATCATCGTTGAGAACTATGAGATCTCCGTTTTTAAGATTATTTTCGTCCACTTCCCTTATATTGCATAAGAGATATTTCATGGGCATATATTTTTTATAGGATAAGCCGGCCTTTTGAGCAGCTAAATTGTAAATTGAAAAGAACAGGTTTGAATTGTCAGATGTTCCTGATTGTGGGGGACTTCCTCCAAGTTTATAGGGGATACCAATAAATCGTTTTGCAATTGGAGGGATACTTTGTCTGAAAATATTTTTTTGTTCTTCTGAATAAGCATTCCCGTGTTCAGCTGATTCATTAGTATTTTCAGTGTTTAAACCTAACACGGAGGTAGCACAGAATAAAATAAATGTCACAACAATGAAAATTATTTTCATGGATTCTTCCCCTTATTCTTAAAATAAATATAGAAGACTATATTAAAAAAGGCAAGCTATACTCCATATTTTTAATTTTAATATCTTGTAATTGTTCAGCTCTTGCGTTTGAACCCGCCCTGTCTGATGGATATTTGTTTCTAGGCTATTCGCTTAACCTCCTGCAAATGTCCATCAGACAGGGCTTTGGGGATATTTTTTTTACCGGGCTGAACAATTACAATATCTTTTTCATTTTGAAACGTCAAATAGGGAGACCCTCCCTGATCCACCATCAAGGTACCACCTGTTGCGTTGACTGCGGTCGTTCCTCCCTGCGGAGTATGACTTAGGCCTCTTTCGTCACTCCTTGTCGCCTTGCATCTGGCACCTTGCTGATGGCCAGGGATAGTGCACAACGACGGCCCGGCAGGCAAACAAAAATTTGATGGTGGATTTGGACTCTATGCCCTTGGTTGCCAAAAAAATCAGAAAAGTTATGGTGTGGTCTGGATCATAATCTTAAGGCTGGAACAAGAGTAGAAATTATAGATTGTGAAAATGTATTTATTTTGTTGAACTTTATACTCAGTTTTATTTTTGATCCCTGAATTTGTGAAGTTCTGATCTCACCGATGATGGATAAGGTTTCTAAATCACCATAAGAAAAAAGCAGTTCAATATCCTTGGTATTGATATCTTTCCATAAATGAGAATGGTCAACCATACAGAGGCAACCTCTTGCACTGATATTGACGGCAACCCCCGGCGCATGAAAATCACCAGTTTTTGCACGGATAGGAAGGAAGCAGTCAACCCTTTTGTGGCTTCTAATGTTACCGCTTTCCACCATATCGGGGTATTGTAAAAATACCAGACTGTCCGGTTGAGTCAGTACTCTTAAAACCATACTTGAAAAATTGAAGATATCCTCAAGGTTAACATATTTTACCAGAACAGGGTCTTGCTTTGACAGAGATATATTGTCTGAATTGATTTCGGAAATATCGACAATAAGATAGTCCCCTACCTTCATGCCCACCAGCTTGCCGGACAGGGGGTTTCCCTTTCCATGGGTTTCAATGAGTATGGATGTTCCAAGTTCAATAAAAAGCCGCTGGCTGAGGTCAATTCTGTGCGGATTTTTTTTGCTCATTCTACCTGCTCCCTTTTCTGAACAATATTACCTTGATGGTTTCAAAAACAATCAAGAGTTCAAGAAATAGTGATAAATTATTTATATAATACAGATCATAACGAAGTTTTTCAACGGAATCACCAAGGGAGGAACCATAGGGATACATTATCTGTGCCCAACCCGTTATACCCGGCTTAATCGCATGACGTTCCATGTAATAAGGTGTGACTGCACTAATTTGTTTTACAAATTCGGGGCGTTCAGGTCTTGGGCCGATAAAACTCATTGTTCCATTTAAAACATTTAGCAATTGAGGTAGTTCATCAATCCTTGCTTTTCTTAGAAAATGACCACACCTTGATATTCTATGATCATTTATTTTTGCCCAGGATACCCCGTTTTTTATTTCCGCATCTGTTTCCATGCTCCTGAATTTGTATATTGTAAAATTTTTACCATCTTTCCCCACTCGTTTTTGAAAATAAAAAATCGATCCGGGTGATTTGTATTTAACCATGAATGCAAAAACAGGAAAAAAGGGCAGGGTTAGAAAAAGGACAGAGGATGAAAGTAAAATATCAAAAATTCTTTTTGTGAACCGGATAAAAGGTGTGATCAAAAATCCATTGCTCTGTACAAGCCAGCTTGGATTAATACTCTCCACAGGAATCTTTCCGGTCATGATTTCATAAAAACTTGGATAATCAATAATCCGGACTCCCATTAATTTACAGGCGACCAGTTTGTTGATTGTAAGGTTGCCTCTTTTTTCAGTTAAAGCAATAACAATGGTATGTACCTTATATTGTCTGCAAAGATCAATAATATCATCAATGCTTCCGATAATTTTATTATCTTCAACATTAACCGGATCAGTGGCCGTGGATATATAACCTGAAAGAGCATATTTGCAGGTTGATGCATTGAGTATTCGTTCAATTTCTATAGCTGTGGTGCCCGTACCTATTACAACAATATTTTTTGTAAAAAAAGAAAAGTGAAATGATGTCTGGTAAATGCCGTGCCACAAAATTTGCAAAATAAAAAAAAATAATAACCCGGCGACCAGGTGTAATGAAATACCAGAGAGGACGTTAAATAAAATAAGGATGAAAAAAGAAATTACAGTGGCGATCATTGATCTGGTTATGACGGTTTTAAGTGCCCAAATACCTGTATTGTAAATTTCACAAAAGTATGAACTTAAAATCAGGACGGGAACAAAAAAAAAGACCCAAACCTCAGAGAATAATCCAAAGGACAATTCTTTTGGTCCCATTGTTTTAAACAATATAATAATGGCCATGCCCAGAATAAAATCACCGCTCATGAGAATGGTTTGTTTTCTGATAAGGCTTCCTTTTGTCAGTATACCCACTATAACTATCCTATATAGATATTATGATACGTTAATTTATTTTCATGATTTTGATATAATATAGGTGTAATAGAGTCAAGTAAATCTGGGCCTTTATCCATTTGGACTCTGATCTTAGTTGTTTTATTACAATATCATGCCGTAATTTTTTTAAAGTTTATGGGCAAGGCAGCGGCGGTGGCACAAAAACCCTTCGGAATCCTTCCTGAAGTGATATAGCTTGTTCCGGGCAGAACCGGGCACACACTCCGCATCCAATGCAGGATTTTTCCTGCCTTACGGCATATTCATCGTTCTCCAGAGTAATGGCATCAGTGGGACACCTGTCAACACAGATTCCACAGCCGCTACAGGCATCAGTGTCAATCACACTTAAGTGAAAGGTGGAGTTGATCATGGGAAGAGTACCGTTCCGCCATAGGTTAAAGGTATCACAGCAGTCCTTGCAGCAGTTGCAGATGCTGGTCTCAAAACTTTCTTCCCTGGATCCCGGGTGAAACGCCTTGTGGATGAGGCCGGCATTCTCCGCATCTTTCATGATATCCAGAGCTTCCGGTCTGCTGATCTGTTTTGCAAAGCCCTGGGCAATGGTATGACGAGCAGATTTGCCAAAGGTAAAACAGTTTAATGTAGGAGCTTTGGTATCACAGGTGCCTTCCAGCAGATTCTTTCTCTGCCTGCAAAAACAGTATCCCACTGCAATATCATCAAATTTATTTATGATGCCTTCTATGTTCTGACTGGGCAGCACCCAGTCTTCAGGGGTATCCAGAGTTTTATCAACTTTGATAACCCTTATTTTTCCGCCATCTTTTAAAAGTTTGTTCGGAATGGTCCTGTCCAGAGCAGGGGCTTTGGCAAAATGGGGTGACAGTTCTTTGTAGTTTTTTTGAACATTGACCCTCAATTCTTCAAGAAGCGTCTCAAAAAGTTCTGCAAGTTCGCGCTCTTCATCGTTTCCGGAAAGAGGTGTCATAAACTTGTATTCCATGAGGCCGATCATAACCAGCGGCAGAAGCCGATAGATCATGATGCCTTTTGAGTTCGGCTGATTGAATATCAGTCCTTGCTTTGCAAGTCCCTTGGCCAAAGTTTCGATTTTGTGTTCCTTAAACCCGCTTGTGGTCATTAGCTGTTCGGGTGTCTGGGATGGAGCATCGCTGAACGCACAGATAAGGTCGAGTTCCAGCTCTGATTTTACAACACGCTTTATGATATTGACAGCTGTATCACTCACCTGAAAGGGGAACATTCCCTGTCTGCAGATAACTTTTGCCGCTTTTCTGTATTTTTTATCCAACGCATTCCGGGTTGCCATTTTATCTTTCCTATTATTATTTTGACGGGTTTATCTGTTTTCTACTTTATTTCGCATTGTATTACCAGAAGGCATTTTCAAGCGGCAAAAAACCTATCCAAAGACGCAGACAGGCTCATGCCATTTAAAACCTACAACTTAAATAGGATAGGAACCACCTTTCTGTCAAGTATGGGAATCATCATCAATGATTATTCAAAATGTCAAGGTCATTCTCAGGTCTGATATGATTTTGTAATTGTATCTGTCTGTTATAAAAGCTTAAGCCCTCTTTTTTTTAGCTTTACACTTTGGCCGGTAAAGGGTAGTACAGAATGCAATAAGAAAAATTTGGGATTCAGGAGAATAAAAATGACAGACCCGATTGACGACAATGCCAATGGAAATAATGGTGAAAGTAAGGAAGAAAAAAGCTTTGCCGAGCTTTTTGAATCATATGATACAAAAATGAGCCATGAGCTGAACCAGGGGGACAAGGTTGAGGGTGAGATTATCTCAATCGGTGATAAAAGCGTGTATATTGATACAGGGACCAAAAGTGACGGGGTTGTGGCAAAAGCAGAGCTTCTGGATGAAAAGGGCGAATTCCTGTATAAAATCGGTGATAAAGTTAATCTTTATGTGGTTTCCTTAAGCGAGAGTGAAATCATATTGTCCAAAGCACTTTCCGGTGCTGGAAAAGCAAGTATGCTTGATGATGCATCCAGGAACGGAACCCCTGTTGAAGGCAAGGTCACGGGTGTGATTAAAGGCGGGTTCAGTGTGGACATCATGGGTAAAAGAGCGTTTTGTCCCGTAAGCCAGATAGATGTTAAATATGTGGAAAACCAGGAAGAATATCTGGGACAGACTCATCATTTTTTAATTACCCGATTTGAGGAAGGCGGAAGAAATATTGTTGTATCCCGGCGGGATTTACTGAATGAAGAGATAAAAGAAAAATCAAAAGAGTATTTTAAAAAAGTGGAAGAAGGGGATGTTGTTCAGGGCACTATAACAAAGTTGATGTCCTATGGTGCATTTATTGAACTGATTCCCGGAGTTGAGGGAATGGCGCATATATCCGAGTTGTCCTGGTCCAGAATTGAAAAACCGGAAGAGGTTCTGCAACCGGGAGATGTGGTGAATGTGAAAGTATTAAAGATAGAACCTTCAAACCAGTCAGGTACCTTTAAAATTTCCCTGTCAATGAAACAGACATCATCTAATCCCTGGGACAGTATGGAAAGCAGCTTTAATACCGGGGATCAAGTATCTGGAAAAGTAGTCAGGCTTACTTCATTCGGGGCATTTGTCGAAATTGTACCAGGTGTGGACGGCCTTGTTCATATCAGTGAGATGAGTCATACAAAAAGAGTGCTTAAGCCCGATGATGTGGTTCTGGTGGGAGAAAATGTACAGGTGGTGATAAAATCCATTGATATGGACAGCAAAAGAATTTCCCTGAGTATCAAGGATGCACTGGGAGATCCCTGGACCGGTGCTTCAGCCAAGTATGAAATCAATTCAATTGTAGAAGGACACCTGGAAAAAAGAGAAAAATTTGGTCTTTTCATAACCCTTGAGCCGGGGGTGACAGGGCTGATGCCATCCTCCAACATCAGCAAAGCTGCAAACGCCTCGGATTTTGAAAAATTAAAACCGGGAAGTTCGGTCCAGGTGATGATACAGGAGGTTGATGAGGAAAGGCGAAGAATAACTCTTACTTCATCTGATCAAAAAGAGAGCGATAATTGGAAACAATTTGCAAACAGCAAAAAAACAACGCCGCTTGGGACCATGGAAAGCCTTTTCCTGGAAGCCATGAAAAAGAAAAAATAGCTGTCAGGAATATTTTTTAATAAAACTACCGATTTGTTTGATGGCCTGTCTTCCCTGGGAAAGATATTTGGCAAAATAGTGCCAAACATGAAACATCTCTTCCCAGATTTCCAATTGAATTTTAACACCAGAGGTTTTCAGTTTTTTTGCAAGGATTTTTGAATCATCAATCAAGACTTCTTTTCCTCCGGTTTGTATCAGGACAGGAGAGCATCCGGAAAAATCATTGTTAATAGGGGATATCAAAGGAAGTGATATATCCAGGTCAGTATAAAGGCGGGCGGTTCTTTTCAGGATACTTTGACTGAGCATGGGATCTTTATAGCGGTTTTCAATATGGGATCTGTTTTTGCATTCCAGATCAATCCAGGGTGAAATTAATACCGAGCAAACGGGTAAAGACAGCCCATGTGCCAGAAGTTCGGATAAAAGGGCAAGGCCAAGGCCTGCTCCTGCAGAATCTGCAACAAGGCTGATTTTGTGAGGATGTCTGAAATTATCAGCCAGCCATTGATACACATCCCTTACATCGCAAAACCCTTTTGGAAATGGATGTTCCGGGGCCAGTCGATAGTTGAAAATTAAAACCTTTGCATCAGAGGCAACAGCGATTCGTGATGCAAGATCCCTGTGGGAATTTATGGACCCGGCAATATATCCGCCGCCATGGATAAACATGATGATTCGTTTTTCACTATAATGCAAGGGCATCAGCCATTGGGCTTCAATGGTTTTGATACAAAATGATTCACCTATAATGGATTTGCCAGGTTTAAAGGCAAGAGCACTTTTTTCAAGAAGATTTCTGTATGATTTGATACCCACAGATTTAAAGGTGGGCTGTGATTTTAAATGTCTTAAAATAGCAGATAATATGTGTGAAGTTTTGTCGCTCATAAAAAACCCTGTTGTTTATCCATTTAAAAACAGGTATCACAGTTTGGCGTTAAACCAAATATTTTTGTAATTGTTCAGCCCGTGAAAAAAGTTATACCCAAAGACCTGTCTGATGGATATTTGCAGGAGGTTAAGAGTTTAGCATCAAAATAAATATCCATCAGATAGTGCTGTTTCAAGCATAAGAGCTGAATAATTACATATTTTTTACGGAAAATATATGAAAATACAGAAAAAATTTTTTATAACTGATTTTGACGGAACATTGTTAAAAGATGATAAGACCATTTCTTGTGAAGATATCAAAACCCTTGAGATATTAAGGCAGAAAAAAATTTTTACCGCTATTGCAACGGGACGTTCTGCATATTCTTTTGGGAAGGCTTTAAAGGATATTGGGATGAAAGATGATGCCTTACCAATTGATTATGTGATATTTTCTACAGGTGCAGGCATCATGGAGTTTCCAGAGGGCAGGGTGATTTATCAAAAATCTTTACCCCCTTTGGATATTAGAAAAATTACCGTCTACCTGGACCATCGAAAATATGACTATATGGTACACAGATCCATACCTGATACTCAATATTTTTTTTATAAATCCCATGGAAAAGAAAATCCTGATTTTTATGCCCGACTCGCCCTTTACAAGGAATATGCATTGCCGCTTGAGCAAGGGCATTGCCTTGAAGACCCTGCTACTGAAACATTGGCCATTATACCGGGTGGAGCCGATATGGATTCCATAGAAATAATAAAAAAGGATTTATCAGACTTCAGTGTCATCCATGCCACCTCACCTCTTGATCATAAATCATCATGGATAGAGATTTTTCACAAAGGTGTCTCCAAAAGCAATGCAGCCTCCTGGCTTGTTAAAAAATTAGGGTTAAGCCGGCAAAATGTTATTTCTATTGGAAATGACTTTAATGACCAGGACCTTCTGGCATGGTCAGGAAAAGGATTTGTAGTGGACAATGCACCTGCCCGTTTAAGGAAAATATTTAAGACCGTGCCTTCCAATAACTTATGTGGTGTATCAGAGGCTGCACAAAAAGCAGGATGGCTAAACAGATAAGAAAACAATCAAAGAGCTGAAATTAATTTTTTCATGTCCCTTACGGCCTGTTCCATACCTGTCAGTATCGACCTTGAAACAATACTGTGTCCAATACTGAATTCGTTGATTTCAGAAAATCCCTTAAAGGCCTTAATCGAGTTGTAGCATATTCCATGGCCAGCATTTACCTCAAGTTTCAGCTTGGTTCCAATTTTGGCCGCATCAACGATTCTTGAAAATTCTTTTTGGCGTTGTGCTTTTGTTGTTGCATCGCAAAAAGCGCCGGTATGGATTTCAATCATGTCTGCATCAATTTTATGGGCAATTTTTATCTGGTCAAGGGACGGGTCAATAAAAATACAGACATCAATCCCTGCATTTTTTAAAGTTGATACTATTTCCCGGATGTGAGTTTCATAGGTTATAAGATCCAGCCCCCCTTCTGTGCTTATTTCTTCTTTTGTTTCAGGGACAAGGGTGACACAATCAGGCTTTACATCCAATGCAATCCCTAACATTTCACTTGTAGCTGCCATTTCCAGTATGAGTTTGGTTTGTACAATTTTTCTTATTAGTCTTACATCTCTTTCGTTAATATGGCGGCGGTCTCCCCTTAAATGAACTACGATTCCATCTGCTCCTGCTGTCTCGGCGGCAATTGCCGCTGCAACTGGTTCTGGATAGCTTACTCCTCGTGCTTGTCTTAAGGTTGCCACATGATCTACATTTACAGCAAGTTGAGCCATTTGTTTTCCCCCTCCATTTTTTAAAAAATATTCAAGTCTTTATTAAGTTCCAGTTCTCTTAATAACTCAAGACTTTTTTCTTCCATTTTAAGGCAATCAGTCTGGCCTGTCTCATGATCAAACCCCATCAAATGAAGTATACCATGGATTAGAAGCTGGGACATCCTTTCAAAAAGAGTGATCTTTGCATCATCCGCTTCTTTTTGAGCTGTTTCACAAGAAATGACAACATCACCCAGAAGACCGGGTGTTATATTTGCAAACTGACCTTCCTGCATAGGGAATGCCAAAACATTTGTAGGTTTGTCAATTCCCCGGTATGCTTTATTGAGGTATTGAATTTGATTGTTGTCAGTTATCACCAGAGATATTTCATGGGAATCACAGCCCAAGGCGTTTAAGATCTGTTTTGTCTTTTGCCGGATTGTGTCCGTTGGTATTTTCTTTGTTTGCTGATTGTCGATCAGTACTTTTAGATGACCCATTTTTTTCTTTTTTCTTTTCCTGAATTTTATCCGGGTATTCTATCCGGGAGTGATAAATACTGGTTAAAATATTATTAAAGCTTTTTGCAATCTGATGAAGATCTTTTAAGGTAAGTTCGCATTCTTCCAATTGTCCGTCTGCAAATATATCGTTAATTAATTCTTTTACACGACCCTGGATTCTCGCAGGAGTTGGTCGTTCCAACGCTCGAACAGCCGCTTCAACAACGTCTGCAAGCATAACAATCCCGGCTTCTCTGGTCTGGGGTTTGGGGCCTGGATATCTGAAATTTTCTTCTTTGACCGTGTCATTACCACTGTTTAAGCTTTTTTGATAAAAATATTTTATCAAAGACGTACCATGATGTTGAATTATTCCATCAATAATCTCATTTCCCAGTTTATATTTTTTAGCCATTTCAACTCCATTTTTCACATGGCCAATTAAAATTAGAGCTGACATGGAAGGAGAGAGCTTGTCATGCCTGTTCTTGCCATCTGCCTGATTTTCAATATAATATAATTTTTTATCCAGTTTCCCAATGTCATGGTAATACCCCATAACTTTTGCTTTAAGGCTGCTGACATCAATTGCAGATGCTGCAGCTTCCGCCAAAGTGGCAACAATGACACTGTGATTATATGTTCCAGGGGCTTCAATCATAAGTTTCTTAATCAAAGGTTGATCAAGATTTGAAAATTCAAGCAGCTTTGAGTCTGTCGTATAATCAAAGATAACTTCAATCAGCGGTGCAAATCCAATGGTCAGGGTAGCGGAAAAAAGTCCACCGCAAAAAGCCATGGCCACTTCTTTTGCCAGAATGATCACGTCGGGCTGGGCAAGGGAATAAAATCCAATGGAAATGGCCAGCACTCCATTGAAAATAGCCAGTTTGAAACCGGCAATGATAAAATTTTTTCTTGCCTGCCGCGCTTTGATCCAATAGGCAGCAGTAATACTCGATAAAAAGAAAAAGATAAAAACTTCAAAATTGCCTGAAAATACAAGGCTTGTCAGTAAGGAGAGAATAATGGTGAAAAAAATGGCAATATCAAACCCTAAAAACAGACAGGTCAGCATGGCAGCGGAAGGGATGGGAATGATCAGGAAAAACGATAAAGATGAGATATCCCATGTGGCATCAGGGTTGGCTGACTGGGCAATATAAGTTGAAAATTTGGCAAAGGTCAGATAAAGGACAAGACCCAATGCAAGGAAAAAAATGTGTTTATTGTGAGCAGGGTGTAATTTTTTGTGATCCTTTAAGAATAAAAGATAGACAACCAGGATGGTGAAAAAAGTAATTAGGGCAATCCCCGTGCTTGAAATGAAAATGTTCTTTTCTTTTACCTGAGCCTGTAAGGCCATCAGTTTTATCAATTGCACCTTATCAACACGTTCACCCTCTCTTAAAATCATTTCCCCGGTTTTGATCTGATATAAAATGGGTTTGATATTGGTTTCAGCTTCTTTTATTCTTTTCTCGGTTTCATTTTTATTTAAGGTAATATTGGGCTGTAATAATCTTTGGCACAGATCAACGATCAGATTTGATAGATTGTAGTTGATACCTTTTAACAGGGGCTCGCCTTCAATCCGAACCATGGTTTTGGCCTGATCCGGACCATAAAAAACTTTTAAATTATTGACTATTCTCTCTTCTTTGGAGCCAATGGTTCTAAGAATGATTCCCTTGTGGGTTTCCTTGAGTAGAATCTCCTTATTGGCCACAATTCCATTGGTAAGAATTTTTTCAATAATGGTTTTGATTTTTTCAGTCATATCAGAAGAGAATTGATCTTTGTATAAAATAGAATAAGCTCCTTTGCTGATTTCAATACCCAGTTTTTCCTCAAATTCAGATTTGGTATCCAGTATAATAGCAAAGGTGGGGTCTGGTTCAGGGGTTTGCTCATTCGTTTTGTTAAACAGTTCCTTGGGAATTTTTATGGCAGTATCAATGTTGGAATGGATTTTATTTAAAAGATTGGCATCAAAATCATAAATATTTTTAACAGATTCTTTGACCTCATCAATTTTAATACTGGTGGCTTTTTTATCTTCAACAAAGAAATTTTTCGGTGCTTTGATATCCCTTTTTGCCACATCTCCTATACTGTAAGAATAGGATGTTTGACTCTGTTTGGGATGGTGGGTAATGGTAAAAAGGGCGGTAATAAGAATCAGCATCAACCACAACAGATAAGGTGATGTCTGAAGGAACTCTTTGGCCCGCTTGAAACTATTTTCGTTTTTGTTTTTTTTCATAGGCATCAATAATGCTTGCTACAAGTTTATGTCGGACAACATCATTCTTTGAAAAATAAATAAATTCAATCCCTTTTATTTTATTCAAAATCTTTTTTATTTCTACCAGGCCGGATTGTTTGCCAGATGGCAGGTCTGTTTGTGTAATGTCTCCTGTGACAATGGCTTTTGATCCATAACCGATTCTTGTTAAAAACATTTTCATTTGTTCTGATGTTGTGTTCTGTGCCTCATCCAGAATAATAAAGGCATTGTTCAGGGTTCTGCCCCGCATAAAGGCTAGGGGGGCTATTTCAATGATTTCCTGTTCAATTAGTGTTTTTGCTTTTTCAAAGTCCATCATGTCATAAAGTGCATCATATAAAGGCCGCAGGTAAGGGTTGATTTTCTGGGCCAGGTCGCCGGGTAAAAATCCCAAAGCCTCTCCTGCTTCAACTGCAGGTCTTGTCAAGATAATCTTTTTTACGTCCCCTTTTGAAAATGATGCCATGGCCATTGCCATGGCAAGGTATGTTTTGCCTGTCCCTGCAGGGCCAATGGAAATAAGAACATCGTTTTTTTGGATTGCCTGGACATAGTTTTGCTGGGAGGGATTTCTTGGGGTTATGGCTTTGTTTCTAACGGTTTTAAATATAGTGGTAGAGAAGAAATCTTTTAAATGGGAGTTATTGTTATTCTTTATGATATTGATTGCTGAATCAATATCAGCTTCTCCAAAGGAAAAATTATTTTCTAAAAGCATATAAAGCTGGTTGATCAGTTTTTCAGCAAGATCTACATCCTGAGCATTGCCGCTAAGCAATAACGAGTTTCCACGGTTGTTTATATTAACTTTAAACGCATCACAAAATTTGTCCAGGTTGTGGTTGTGATGGCCGAAAAGTTCCCTGGCGAGTGTAAGATTTTGAAACTTCATGTTTTTCATGGCCTATAGGGTGCATTTTATTTGATTAAAGGTCAATAAAAATCTTGACTAAAAAACGGGTTAATTGTTATTGAAAAGTCACTTTTAATCAAACAGGATAAGGGGAAATATGAATACTTTTGATATTGTTATAATTGTTGTTATATCGTTTTGTTTGATAAGAGGTATATTTAAAGGATTGATAGGGGAAATATCAGGCATCATTGGTGTTTACGCCGGATTTTATGGAGCTTATACATACTATCCTTTGATAGCAGTCTATGCCCGGGAATGGATTGAAAACACGGACACCAGAAATCTTATAGCTTTTTTCATTTTATTTTGTGGTATTTTAATTATAGTAAGTCTTATTTCCGTGCTGATTCATAAATTTTTAAAATTTGCTTTTTTAGGATGGCTTGACAGAATTCTCGGTCTTGTTTTTGGTGGTGCCAAAGGAATTTTGATTGTATCAGTCTTTTTTATTATGATTACTACATTTCTTCCAAAAAGTTCTAATATTTTAACTGGTTCTCAATTTTCACCCTATGTCGCACAAGTGTCTAAAGCAATGACATTCTTTGTTTCTAAAAACAAAAGCAATGATTTTTTAAAAAATCTGAAAGGAATTTAAAAAAATTGGAAACTTTAGATTCACTTTTTAATATTATTCAAACATTAAGAAGTGAAAAAGGGTGTGACTGGGATAGAAAACAGACACCTGAAACCATGTGGAAATGCCTTGCAGAGGAAACATATGAACTTGAAGAGGCGATTTCAAAAAAAGACCTTCAAAATATTTGTGAAGAATTAGGAGATGTTTTGTTCCAGCTGATTTTCATTTTGGAGATTTTTCAGGAAAAACAGGCTTTTACGTTTTCAGATGTTGTTAAGCAAGTGGTAAAAAAAATGATTCGCCGCCATCCACATGTATATGAAGATGCCAAGGTATCCAGCGACCAGGAACTCTTCCTTCAGTGGGAGGCCATTAAAGCTCTGGAAAATAAGGGAAAAGGACAAAACAAAACATCTGTTCTGGATTCTGTCCCCAAGGGTATGCCATCTTTGATCCGGGCACTAAAAGTATCCAAATGCGCAGTAAAAGAGGGGTTTGACTGGGAAAATATCCATGAAGTCCTGGAAACAGTCAAAGAAGAAATTAATGAATTTGAGGCAGCCTTAAAAACCGGGGATAAAAATGAAGCATCAATGGAATTCGGAGATATTTTGTTTACCCTTGTCAATGTAGCAAGGGTTGCGCAATTTCATCCGGAAACAGCTTTGTCAAATTCCACTGCCAAGTTTGAAGGCAGATTCAGGCTGATGGAAAAAGAATTAAAGAAAAATAAAATCAGACTCAAAGACCTTTCAAAATATCAAACAGACCAGTTGTGGACCCGTGCAAAAAAATCTTATGAAAACAATTTTTCCTCTGAAATTTAAAGTTGTCTGTCAGTTTTCTTAAGTCTCTGATTGATTGTTGGAGACTTCCTGTGTCAATTCTATTATTCGGTTAACAATAAAATTTGAATTTTTCACAGGTATGGTATGTGTCGTTGTTTGGTTATTTCCATCAATGATGTTGTAAATAAATTTATTTTTATTTTCTGATAAATTTATTTTTTTCTCAGATTTTTTTTTAATTTGTCTGGTAATTTCTTTTTTAGTTTTTTTGCTGGGTTTTTCCGTAATAATTCTGTTCAAAATACTTGAAACAACTTTATCAATAATTGCCTGGCGCTTTCCTTTAGAAGAGGTATCCATATGATCAACGCCAATGTCAAAGGTGTTGTTTTTGTTCTGCTTTCGACCCAGGCTCAACTGACGTGAATAAAGCTGCAATATATTTCGTATTTGATATAAAGGTATCTGCATTTAATTTTCTCCTTAAATTATTGGTTTGAGAAAATTAAAGTATTAGATTTTTTTTTAATCATCAAAATCTCCTTTTTGACCTTTATCAACAGGTATACTTAATGCTTTTTCCATAATTTTTTCTTTTGTCCAGTCATTTTTGGATTCTATCCTTTCAATCTTGAAACCCGGATCATATGATTTGTTTTTTAAGATTTCATCAACGACTAATTGGGCTGTATCTTCTGCGTTGAATACACGGGTTAAAAGGCCGTAGACAAATTCTTCAACATCCCTTGCCATCCGGTCCCGGATTTTTTTGGGCTGGGCCAAAAATTTGTTTTCAAAGGGAAGATTTAGTTTTTTAAAGTTGCCGCCCGTTAAATCATTTGTTTTTGCATATGCCAGCATATCTGCCCACAAATCTTCTGTAACTCCCTTTTCTTTTTGTTTGATGAAATTGCCGTTGTCAAGAATAGCATTCCCATAATCATTGACTTTCAGGCCCCAGGATATCATTTGCAGTGCGGTTGCCACATTGGCCTTGGTTGTCCTGGTTTTTGAAGCTATTTCCCGGAGTCTTCCGGAATTGTTACCAGAGGTTCCATGCTGGGCACCGGAAACTTTATATTTGGAAATTGCCCTGTGGATCTGGGATGTCAGTTCAACATTGATGCCTGTATCACTGGCTTCAATGCCATGGGTTGTTCCATTATTTAAAGCAATCCAGTTGGGGAAAATATTGTGAGCGTTAAGTCCCTGTATGAGGAAAAGTGCTTCCTGGTCAGTTGAAAGTCCTAATTTTCCTTTTATTTCCCCCACTTCCGTTTCAAGGCCCGCCCATCCCGGAATATAGGGGGATAATTCAATATTTGCCAGAAGGTTATGGGCATCCGGCATATGGGAAGCATCAATGGCAATTGATGTAATCCCTGCATCAAACAATGACACAATTTCTGTTTTTGCAGGCTCAATGTCTTCTGGTTTTTTAATTCCAAAGTGGTCAGCATGTATGGCAACCGGAATTGTAATGCCAAGTTCATTCATAAAATCGTTTGTCAATCTTGCAATATTCCAAAAATTCACAGCACAATAGGCACCTGTCCCGCCCTCGGATCTTGCAATTTCAATTATAATTGCTGCATTAGCCCTCTGGGCAGCAGCAAGGGCACCCCGGATTATAAAAGAGTTTCTCCCATTGGCGGCAATGGTCATGGCCTTTGTCTTAAGCAACATAGCCTGATCTATATATTTTCCACTGATAAGAAGTGCTTTTGAGTTTGGAAAAAGTTTTTTTATATTAGGGGGTCTGCCAAGCTCAAGAGCGGTTTTGAAGTCTGAAGAGTAGTTGAAAGATTTGTTCATGTCACCCTCCTTGATTGTTTAGATTAGTTTAAAAATATTGTAATTATTCAGCTCTTACCTTGAAACCGCCTTGTCTGATGGATATTTGTTTCGAGGCTATTCGCTTAACTCCTGCAAATATCCATCAGACAGGGCTTTGAGGATAACTTTTTTTAACGGGCTGAACAATTACAAAATATTAAGTATTTTTTACACGAAAGTGTTTAAAAATCAAGAAATATCGAAAAATGAATATTAATTCATGAATAACTTATTGGAATTAAATCAGGATATTTTTTGAAAATAGAACACATGATTTATTTATAACTATCTGTAAGATAAGATAAAATAACTTTTATACTTAAAACTTATAAAAGTGATTAACTGCTTGACATTTATAAAAGTCTTTTGTTAAATACTGAATCTTTATTCATTTATATTATGGAAGGATGATAACAGTTTGCAGAAGAATAAACCAGATTTGCAGAAGAACAAATCGGAAAAATATAATAAAATATTAAATAGTGCAGGCGCCGTGTTTGCGGAATATGGATTTTATAAAGCAACCATATCACAGATAGCAGCACAGGCAGGTGTGGCAGATGGCACTCTATACCTTTATTTTAAGAATAAAGATGACATTCTATACCAGTTCATTAATTTCAAAACCCATGTGGTGTTTAACAAAATGCATGCTGCCGTTGAAAAAGGTGTAAATGCTGAAGATAAATTGCGGCATTTGATCCGATGCCATCTTGAGGAATTTCAAAACGATAAAAATATGGCAATTATTTTTCAATCAGAAGTAAGATATTTAAGGGATATTGAATCTCAAATAAAAGATATATCGAAAATGTATCTTGATCTATTGTCTGATATTATTGAACAAGGCCAGATTGAAGGTTCCATTCGTCAGGATCTTTTTGTGGGCCTTGTTAAAAGGTTTATTCTGGGAGCTGTTGAAGGCGTTATCAGGACCTGGGTATCTGCTGATGGAAGATATGACCTGGTTTCAATGGCAGATCCCCTGGTAGATCTTTATCTTAGAGGTGTTAAAGGATAATAAATACAATACAGTGTTTGAACGCCATAAATTTGTTAAATAAGGCTTTTTGCTTGACGTGTTCTTTCATGTTTATTAAATCTTTTTTGAATCTGTGTTTTTAAGTGCAAGAAATATTTTGGAGGTAATGAAGTATGACTTCAATAATCGGTCCGGCGAGTTTTAAATTTTTCGGGATATTCCCCGCAGCAATACTATCGTTTGTTCTACCTGTCATTGGAATAGGCCTGTTTGCCTATATCATGGTGAGAAGGATTGCACCCCTTGTAAGGGCAAATCCGGATAACAGGTTTGACCATATCGGTCTGCGCGTTAAAAATCTTATCTTTGTCTGGCTGGGGCAGATGCGGCAGCCACGATACATGCTGGCGGGTGTACTTCATATCTGCATTTTTGCCGGGTTCCTGATTTTGTCCATCCGTTCAACTTCGCTTGTTATCATTGGTCTTTCAGATGGATTTGTTTTGCCCGGGTTTGGGGGATTCTTAGGCGATATCTATAACTTTATAAAAGATTATGCCGCAACTATTGTCCTTATTGCCTGTATCATTGCAGCTGTCAGAAGGGGGATATTTAAACCCGGACGTTATGCAGTTCCTGAAAAATACGGCAAAGACCATACAAGTGAGGCTGTATTTGTATTGGGGATTATATCAACACTGATGATTTCAGAAAGCCTTTTTGAAGCATCTGAGCTTGCCTATGAATTTCAACATACAGGGCAGGAACATTTTCTGGCACCTTTGTCGCTGGTCTGGATATTTAGGGGTATTTTTGCTTCAGCCCCTCAAAACGTTCTCCAGGGACTTCACATTTTTACTTATTTTGTTCATGATCTGACATTTTTCTTTTTCTTATGCTTTTTACCTCTGGGAAAACATTTTCATGTTATTACATCTGTTTTTAATGTCTTTTTTATGAGGGTTCAGAAAGGTAAAATAAAGCCGGTCATGCATGGTGTTTCCGATGACAAACTGGATGATCTTGAATCTTTTGGGGTAAAAAAACTTGAAGATTTTACCTGGAAGCATATGCTGGATTTTTACTCCTGTGCCGACTGCGGGAGATGTTCTGATCATTGCCCTGCCAATGCGGCGGGACGGCCTTTATCCCCCCGGTTTATTACGATTAAGGCAAGGGATTTGATGTTTAAAAACTATCCCCTTTCAGGCGAGATTTATAAGAGTAAGCTGTTGGTGGAAGATATTTATACGGAAGACGAAATCTGGTCCTGCACCACCTGTGGTGCCTGTGAAGAAGAGTGCCCACTGGGTATTGAATATATTGATAAAATGGTGGATTTACGCAGGGGAATGGTGGACGAAGGCATGGTCCCCCAGTCTCTGCAGAAACCCTTGAAAGCCCTTGAAAAAAGGGGTAACCCTTACGGAAAAATGGAGAAAAAGAGAGCCGACTGGACAAAGGATAAAGAATTTAAAGCAAGCTGGCAGATCAAAGATCTTGCCAAGGATAAGGCGGATACCCTTTATTTTGTCGACAGTATTACATCCTATGATGATGATATGCAGGATATTGCAAGACGAACCTCTATAATTCTTAGTAAGGCAGGGATTGATTTCGGTATACTTGGTAAGAAGGAAAAGGACAGCGGGAATGAGGCCCTGCGGTTTGGTGAGGAAATGCTGTATCAGGATTTAAAAGAACAAAATAATGAAGCAATTACACAAAGTGGTGTTAAGCAGATTGTAACAGCAGACCCCCATGCCTATAATGCATTGAAAAATGACTACACTGACCTTCCCCCTGTTAAGCATATCAGCCAGGTGGTTGCCCAAAAAATTGGTACGGGAGAGCTTGATCTTAAACCCTGCCAGAATCCTGAAAAGGTTTATGTCTATCACGATCCTTGCTATCTGGGGCGGCACAATGGAATATATGAAGATCCAAGACAGGCCCTTGATGCTATTGACGGATTAACAAGAGTAGAGCTTGAAAAGAGCCGGGACCGATCCTTTTGCTGCGGCGGCGGTGGATTAATGCTTTTCTATGAACCGGAAGAAGAGACACGAATGGGAGTTTTAAGGGTCAATATGGCTGCTGAGGCCGGAGCAAACGTTATTGTAACTGCCTGTCCTTTCTGCCTGGTCAATATCCAGGATGCGATAAAGGTTGCAGGACAAGAAGGAGAGATGGAAGCTTTGGATTTTACGAAGTTAATAGAGCAGCACTTATTTTAAAATAAATAAGTTACAGGTTTAGAGTAAAAAATTTGTGACGGATAATTGATTTAAAGGAGGCAATAATGGAAATTTTGGTATGTGTCAAGAGAGTACCGGATACTGCTGAGAATGAATTTGAACTCAACAGTGCAGGGAATGATCTTGATCGTGATGATCTGGTATATTCTGTCAATGAATGGGATAATTATGCTGTTGAAGAAGCCATTCAGATTGTTGATAAAGTGGGAGGAAGTGTGACGGTTATCACTGTTGGTGATGATGAATCAGAAGAAGTGTTAAGGCGTGAGATGGCTATGGGTGCCAATAATGGAATCCTTCTTTGTGATGAGGGGTTTGAAGGATCTGATGGCAGGGGAATTGCCACTATTCTTACGGCAGAAGCCCAAAAAGGAAATTACGATCTGATTCTGTCAGGTGCCCAGGCAGATGAAGGGGCAGGTCAGATTGGCGGAATGCTGGCTGCAATGCTGGATTACCCCTATGCATCCCTGGTGAATAAAATTGAGGTTGGAGACGGTAAAATTACAGTGGGCAGGGAGATTGAGGGTGGAAATCAGGAAATGAATGATATACAGCTTCCCTGTGTTCTTTCTATTCAGACAGGTATTAATGAGCCCCGTTATGTAGGTATCAGGGGAATCAGAAAGGTTGCCAGTGTCGATATCCCTGTTAAGGGAGCCGGCGATCTTGGTATTGATACTGCAAGTGTCGGAGAAGCCGGTTCAAAAACCAAAAGAGTTGATTATTTTGTCCCTGATATGGGTGAAGGCGCTGAGATGCTGGAAGGTTCCACGGACGAGATCATTGAAAAGCTGATTGAGAAGCTTAAAGCAAAAGGAGGGCTTTGATCATGACACAGATTTTTGCATATATCCCATTTAGTAACGGTGTGGCTGAAGATATAGCCCAGGAGTATCCGACCGCTGCCGGGAAGATTGATGAGAGCGCATCTTTAACAGCTATTGTAACGGGATCAGGAGCTGATCTTGATAAAGTAGCAAATGATATGACCTCTATTTATTCACAAGTGATAAAAGTTGATCATGCAGATCTTGGCTACCCCAATGCAGAGGTGGTCAGAAAAGCATTGGTGAATATCATTCCTTCCGATGCCATTTTTCTTGTTGCCCACAATACTTTTGGAATGGATTTAGGCCCTGGTTTATCAGTTAAAATGGATTCAGCTTATGCAGCTGATATAGTCGATTTTGAGGGTATCGATGGAACAACTTTGAAGGCAGTGCGTCAGGAACTTGGCGGGGCTGTCAGCACCCATGTGACCGTTGACATCTCTTCCGGAGCAGTTCTGACAGTCAGACCGGGATCTTTTGCACCCGTTGAAAAAGGATCAGCCGGCGGGTCAGTGGTTGATAAATCCAGTGATGCAGGTGATCTTTCAACAAAAAGAAAATTTCTTGAAATTGTTGCAGCAGAAGTGGGTGATGTTGATATTACTAAATCTGATGTGCTTGTTTCTGTTGGCCGTGGTATTGAGGATGAAGATAATATCGATATTGCCCAGGAACTTGCTGAAGCAATGAACGCTGTTGTATCCTGCTCAAGACCGATTGTGGATGCTAAATGGCTCGAGAAATCACGCCAGGTTGGAACTTCAGGCCAGACAGTTAAGCCTAAAGTATACATGGCCATGGGTATTTCAGGCTCTTTTCAGCATCTGGGCGGTATAAAAGGCAATCCGTTTATTGTTGCAGTTAACAAGAATCCAAAAGCACCGATTTTTCAGGTGGCAGATGTTGGTATTGTTGAAGATATTCTTGATTTTATGCCTGAGCTTACCGAAGCAATTAACGATCTTTAAGAATATTTAAATTTTTTTTTTAAAAGGGGCCTGGAATTGTTATACAGGCCCCTTTTTGCTCTTATCCGGCCACAAATGCGTTGCAACTTATCCGCCATAGAATCCATTGAAGCGACCACTGAAATCATTGATGTGGAGATGGGCAAAAACCCGGAGTATTTGACGGTAGGCAAAACACCCATTGAAAGGGTCCACAAATTGCTGTCAAAGCTGCACTCTATAAGGGTTAGCAAGGGTAGGGGCTCCCAGGTTTCCAAAGAAGCGGAGGCATTGTTGCACAAATTTGTGCAACAGGTAGAGTTAATTTTCAAAAACCTGCCTAAGCAATTGAAATGGCGATCTTTTTTGACGCATGATTTGATTTTATTAATCGACATTCCCTTAAAAGTTCAAAAAGCATCCGTAAAACTTGACTTGAACAAAGCCCAGACCAAAGCGCTGGCAAAGCTTGAACAGGTATCCGGCAAGGCGTTTCACGATGTCACCCAAAAAGATTGTATCCCGTTAAAAAATCAAAACAAGCTTCTTTTAACAACACCTGCATTAAATGAATTCAGTGCAAGAGAAATCCAGGCGTTTGCTGAAGATATAGAAAAAACAAATTTAAGAAATCAACAAAGAATAGACACGACTCAATGCGAATTTCCCACACAGATTAAAATCGCCGTGATGACACGCCTGGGGCTCCCGCTTGTTCGTATTGCCCGGCGGTTGAATATCCACAGGGAAACCATTTCAAAATATGCCCAAAAAAACCAGAGGCTTTTTAAAAAAATTCATCAGGAGTTTAAAGCGGGAACCGCTATCCCTGACATAGCTGAAAAGCATGGTGCTCCCCAGTCCCTGGTATGGTCTGTGGTTTTCCAGGAAAAAACAGACCTGGAACGATTCAAGGCTTTAAACTGGGGATTGCGGGCATGGGATAACCTGTATTTCAATGATGTGGATCACAGGTTCGGCGATCCCTGGCCCGGAAGAATCCCTGCCCAGCTCGTTGCTCACATACTGTTTTACTTTACAAGGCAAAATGATCTTGTGCTGGATCTCATGGCAGGCGGGGGTGTGGTTTCAGACACCTGTCTTGCCTTTAACAGGAGATGCTGGTCTTTTGATATTTCGGACCGGGTGAAAACAAGGCCGGAAATAGAACCCTTTGTGTGGGATCACAAAAACATGTCCTGGCCAGTTAAGGACGGTAAAAAACCGGATCTTATCTTTTTTGGTCCCCCCTATTTTAAAAAAATGGCAGCCCATTACATGAAAGGCAGTATTTCTGATTTTTCCCGGCCCCAGTATTTAAATTTTTTTAAAACGGTTTTTACTCTTTTAAGAAAGCATTCAAAACCCTTCACCCGAATGGCATTTCTAAATGCAGACTACAGAGATTTCCAGGGGGTTGCAGCCCTTGATGAAAACCCGGATAACGCCATCCTGATGTTAACCTATGGGAAACTGCTTGAGACCTGCGGATGGAAAGTCACTCATTTACTGGACTGCCCTCTTTCAACTGAAAGGTTTACCGGAACTATGGTAAACAGAATGCACGAAAAAAGAACCCTGGGTGTTGTCAGAAGAACCTTGATCATTGGAGACGCTAATATCCTTTAAAAAGTATTCATTCAAACGAATTATGCCGAGCAAATCACCTGGAAAAGCCTTGGCTGTGCCGTTGATGAAAACCCGGATATTGGGGTTGGTTATTTTTAAATAAAATGTTGACTGGCAGGGATAGTCCGGGGGCTTTTTTAACCATAGATACCCAACCCTATGCCAGAAGTAAACCCTTCGGTAAGAATTTTCTTATACTAAAAAATGATTTTTCAAATCTGAAAATCAAAATTTTATTCAGCAAAATATCAAACAAATTTTGGATACCAGATATTGTGGCGGGCATTTTTTTGAAAAAATGAAGACTGCACGTTATAGTCCTCCCTTGGGTTTCAGTCGAAAAAATACTTCTTGAAAATTTTAATGATACCGTTTGAATTGTTGAACATTGGAAGAATCAATTTAGATGCAAGTTATCATTGATTCTCGGGAAGGTGAAAATTCTTTAATGATGCCATTATTGAAAATATGCTGTCCTGGCATCACTCGGGTTTTCATGTCTATATCGGTGACAGGATTTATCCTTCCGACAAAATTGGTCTTGGCAGCTTGGCCCGGTACATTGTCAGGGCCTGTTTTTCACAAGAGTGAATGCGTTATGTGCCGGATAAAGATTCTGAATTGGTTTGCCTTGATTCAGAATGAGAAAAAATAAAGGGCAGGAATCAAATTAATGATCCTGCCCTTATGATGTCATTTTATTAATCGTAAGAAAATTGGTGCGGTTAAAATTGAATATGTATAGGAGTTATCGTAAGTTGGCCTCCTATCCAACATTACCGATAGTTCTTAACTTACCTGGAAAGAAAAAGGTAGGGTCAAAACTCTCCGGCTTTATGAGCAAGAGCCGTCCCTTTGCAGGATGAAGCGGCTTGGAGATTTTTTGTTGCTGTGGAAAAATTGATAGATGGGGGTCCGATGTTCCGTTCTCACTCCTGTTACCTGAACCTAAACCCCATATCCACCCGGCCATCTACAAAACCATTTACGATGATATCGCAAAAAAAACGTAAGCCACATCGAACATCACCTTTCCAAGGCGTGATTCTAACAACCCCCTTCACATAAACCAATCACAATCCATATCGCAAATAAATGTCAAATTTGGGGGGTCATGTTTAACCGTCGCGCCAGGGCTAACTGTAAAGGATACTATTTTACGATCGTTTAGCGCTTATAATGACGGGCAATATTCAGTCCTGACCGTAATGGTCTTGTTCGTCGGGTTTGTTACGTTATTCTGATGCATCATGTCCCCCTGCCCAAAATAATCCAATGGTAATAAAAAATAAATGCTACTGGTATCTGAACCATCATCAATCGCATACCACATGCGTCTGATCCTGTCATATGCTCTCTCCTCACAATCACTGTATACATTCTCTTCCCCAGCCCCAATAACACCGTCGCCTACCTATACGTTATTTATTACTTCAATCCTGAACATCGAATTATCGGTCTTCTTAGCCATAAGATATGTCAGGCTGCCAACACAATAGCAATCTTCTTGCGATGCCCTGCTATAACAGAAATCGCATGATATACCAAGGGCTTCCACGAGATCTAACCCTTGAAACAATCTGTGAACTTTGTGTCCACCGCTAATAATGAGGGGTATAAAACGATAACATGATCACCCCATGACGAGTTCATTATGCTTAACAAAACTCATCCACTGGCGGCATTGTTCGGCATACTGAAAAACATACGAGCCAGTCCGAGGGCAATGATGGATATTTGAATTATTCGATCTGACCCTTAAGGACAGCACCTTCCCTGGTATAATCAACAGACTGGCGAAAACTTTTGGCTTGATGCTGATAAGGTTGAGAGCAGGTAACCCAACAATCATTATCGAGATGTTTATTTGTATAAACCAGCTATTAAACAGTATTGTTCGATTCTTGAATTTTCCAATCGTTGAACTGTTTAGAATACCAAACCTAAGTTTGGTTTTCATAATTGCGGAATTTTTTAATTTTTTCAGGAATTTATTGACGAGTTCAATTCTAACACTTGTATCCATAGTCTACGGTATTTTTGAATTTTTCATACCGAGCCTAATAGCCAGTTATGTAGCGAGTTTAGTTTTGTTGCGAGTTACCCCGCCAGACCCCGCAGAGCCCGCCCCCTTTTTTAAATAATACCCCGCCCGCCCTTCGTATAGACCTATTATAGACCTGAGGAGGTATCAGGGCTATGAAAAAGAAAGTACGAAGACGAAGGTGCAAAAACTGTCATGATTTATACAAACCAGATTACCGTAATTTAAAAAGGCAAAAGTTCTGTGATAAGCCAGAATGCAAAGAAGACAAGCAACTGTTCCCTGGTGCCCTTAATGAGAAAAGTTCTTTATGCCCTGTTAACACTCCATCAACTATTGAGCAGGTCCCGTGATTCTGAATAAGATTGTCCTGGAGAGTTGTTTCTTGGGTATATAACCACCTTAAAAAAGCATGATATCCAGCAGAGATGACACCTTTATCTCCTTCGTACTCCTGCCTAACCTTTGATAAAATTAAACCTTCCGCTGTGAATAGGACCATTTGGGTATCGTCGGTAATAGCACCATTTCGACCATATGCTTTTGAATAATCGGTCAAACCCATTTCACCAAATTCGGATCCCCGAGTTTATCTCCGATACCATGATACGTTCCACAAGATGGAGCATAAATAATCGGGTTTACGCAATGACACAGTTACGCATGGCGGCTTGGAACAACAAATACCACCCCAGGCGGCGGTCATTGCATTGGCTTTCCCATTTTTATCGTATGTAGCAACAATTAGGACTGGTGCGGGGTAAACTATGGTTTTGGCTCCTATTGATCTTTTCATTCATAATCTCCTGATAAATAATGATATGTTTAATTACCCGCATTGCATGGAACATGAAATTGGCAATATTTGCATTCTTTCTCTGATCCATCATATCATGATGCTCATCAACATGCAGAATATGAGAAGGTGGTGTTAAGGTCCCTCTCTTCACCCGGTCTTTCCAACGGGAATATGCTTTGTTATGTTTTTCAACAATAAAAGCTATCGGACAATTTGACCAATTTAATAACTCAAGAAGTTTTTGTTCTGGATTCTTAATGAGATTAAAATAATCAAGGTCTATATCGAGAATAGAACTCATGGTATATTAGTAACCCTCATCATCGTCCTCATAATCGTACTGCCGTAATTTGATGCCATTATCTGAGACAATTCGTGGATATATTAAACCCTTTTGGGGGATGACTTTTTTCCTTTTTTTGTGGAACTCAAAGATCCAATTGGCGCCATAATCAAAAAAATAATAGAGTTTTAAACCTTTAAGCGGGTATACATCCTTTAACGTTATGGTTTCATAATCGCCACCATCATCAGGATAACCTGAATTTTGTGAGAATTCTAATTTGCGATTATCCTCATTTCTACCTGCATAAAACTCAAACATGTGGTCATTTTCAAAATCTACTGTATCCTGAATAAAAAGATGTAATTGGTAAAGAGAACATATATCGGGAATTTCAACAACACACTCCCAAAAATTCTTATCATCTGTCGGATCCCATGTATTGAATATTTTTAACGTGTATAATTCAAAATTTTCCATTTATCCCTCTTCCCCGTCTTGATCAATATATTCCCACATTTCATTTTGATGCAACCAGATCGGGTCTGCATTTATTCTAATGAATTCATCAACATCCATACCATCAATGGTTGGCAGTCTCTTGACACGCTTTTGCTTTCCATTGATGAAAATGGTCATATATTCTTTTTGCCTCTTTCTCTTAGCAGCCTTTTGAGCCGGAGTCAGTTTTTTCTTTTGTTTGGTCATATTTTATTTTTTTCATTTTTGAATTGCTCCAGGGACTCTTTCACTTTATTGGCACTCTCTATCGGTCCTAAACCTTCAAGATCAACAGTGATGTCAGCCCTTATATATTTCAAACCAAAATAGGCAATGTCTTTTTTGATTTCTGAAAAACAATGGGTTTTTTCTTTTTCTGTTAATACTTTTTGAATCGGACGAGAATCAATGTCAAAAAACGATATCCTTTCCAGTATGTTTTCCGGTGAATCCTTTAAGACAACTATTGTTCCTTTTGATTTCTCAACAATACGCCAATAAGGATCCATCAAACCGCTTGGTGGCAATGCAATAACACATCTTTTGCTCTGTTTTTTAGATAAAAGATTCTTGAGAGCCTTTGATGACTGTTTTCGAAACGAATATTGTGTCAAAAATTTGCTTTGCAGCTTTTCAATAGATGTCCCGAAAAATGTCTCTATTTCATCATCAAGATCAAAGAAATTATGACCTAACTGTTCTGCCAATATTTTTCCAATGGTAGATTTGCCAACGCAACTAACTCCGGATAAAAAGATTTTCATATGTTGAAGATGCACCTCACACAATTCTGGTGTACTGTTCTTTTATTTCAAGATTGATAATGTTCAATCAAGGCTCTAACACCATCAGACATTTGATCCAGGTGTGCATTTGTTAAAAGATCATATTTTCTGAGAAATTGAATTTTCAACCAGATATTTGATCTGCGCCAATCATTAAAACAGTCACCAACGATCTTGTCTGATTTTTCAATATGTTTATACAGCTTTAAATATTTTTCATGTTCAGATACATCTTGTAACTCTATGTCAATCAGCTCGATATGAAACTTTTTTGTCATAGTTATCCAATGCTTCCTTTAAATTTTTTAAGTTCCCAAAATTGATTTATCAAATCATTGCCCCGGGCAGTTTTTCAAGTTTTGTAAAATACTTTTGGATATTTATCACTTTGGCGTTTGAAAATTCAATACTCTCACATACTTTTTTATAAAAGCCTGTATCTTCATCTATCCATATCACTTTGACCGCCGGGGTCTGATGACCATACCGGAATAATTTTTTATATGCAGTGTTTTCTGAGAGTGTTATTTCAAGCCAGGTGCCATCCTGAAAAATATAATCGGGATTGTAAAAATCATGGGTTCTGATTTTTATGTCATCATGCTCTGATGCAAAATCCAGGTACCATTTATTTGGTGTTATATGATTAAATATTGGTTCTGGTTCGTTTGGTATTTTCAAGTTTTTCAGTATATCTTTTACCAATAATTAAAATATTCTTCCTCGTGTACCGGTTCGATGAATCTCTTTTAATTCATCGAATCTGCCTTCCAGGAATGCACCTATTATCTTTGCCCATTTTTTCTGACATCTTGGCGGGATTGGTTTTGCATAACGATTCGGTTTTCTGATTTTATTTTCCATGTCAGTTTGGCAATTTTGTTAGTATTAGCTTTTTAGAATTCAAAGTTACTTTTTAATTTTGACTATCTACTCCATTAGAGATATCCCATATCAAACCCTTCCAACCTGTAATAATGCCTTCGTCCTGGCATTTGGGGCAATAAAAATTTATTACCGCCTCTTTATGATCTAAAGATGTATCCAGTTTGCCATTACATGGTTTTCGTTTAGGTCGTCTCCAGCATTTTGGAATAGCAGGTTCTTTTACTCCTGCATATATTGAAGTGGCATAGGTGATTATTTCTGTCATTTTTTTAACCTTGTTTCTTAGTTGAGGCACACCAGCTTTTGTTCCTGCAACGTTCAACCAATGCCGTATATTGATTACCCACATATTAAAAATCCTTTCTATGACAGATAATTATTATTCTCATCCGTTCACTTCTGATGAATCCATAACCAACTTCAATAACAGTGCTGGGTTGTGAAATTTTATAATTTTCTTTCTCCTTTATAGTCAGCACCAAGTTTTGAAAAATATTCTGCCAGTAAATACCTGTGGCATGAATCACCCGCTTTACAAAAACACACCAAGGTGACTTCATCCCTTCCCAAAATCTCATTCCAGATATCTTCGTTCTGTTGATAAGATTGTAGCATCAAATTTCTATACAATCTTGAATACTCATCCCATGAAAGTTTACCTTCTTTGGACCTAATGACCATTTTCCAGGAAGGGGCAAATATTTTACCAATTTGGTCTTTTCCTTTAACCGTAATATCAACGCGATCATCTCCGGAATATCTATACTCTGCTGTGTAGAATTTCATAGTTTGTTGTCGTATTTATAATTATTCAGGATAGGTTCCTTTTCTAACTGTTTTTATTGTATGTATTGTTTTTTGGGGATTGTTGTCAAGGAATTGGATTCGGGATGCCTGTCAGTTATGTGTATGATGTACTTTTCGCAATGGAAGATTGGCTTTTGATTAATCTCTAATTTCCAATAAAATTCACTGTTGCACCTGGGGATCAAAAGATACGGGGGTACTATATATTGGGGTTGGTTGTTTTGAATAAAAAAGATAACTAACAGGGATAGTCTGGAGTACTTATTCGCCTAAAAAATGGAGATTGTCTTGCAAGTAGTCCTCTCCTCAATTCCCTTTAGTTTGATCTGTCATAACTTCAGGATTTCATCAAGGTTACAAATGATATCATTGATATCTTGAGCGTCTTCTGGCGGTTAGCCTTTGGATAATTATTCTTGAGTGTGATCAAGGCATTAAATTTGATATATTACACTTTAATCTGAAAGAATGGCTTGAGGCTGCATTTCAGGGCCAATTGAATTAAAATCTTAAAGTTAAAAACTTCATATACCAGATATGATATTGCCCAAGTTTTGTCTTAACTGAGTCTTACGATTGCCAGTAGCCGGCTTAAAATTTTAATTCCAATCCTTTATAGATAAACATCGCCAACTCTTTTCTATCTTGGCGATTTGTAAAAAAGAGAAACAACAATCAATGTTGATATAAATATTCATCACATGGTTTTGAACATTATAGAAAATTCAGACCCACCTGATTGATAACAATCATTATGATCTCTGCAGAAACTACAGGCTTCAATCTTTCCGGGACAGATATCATCTTTTTCCAGAAGAAACCTGCACTTAGAAGATGTGATTCCAATATCAAAGTCATAGCGTTTTGAAAATATTTTCATGCGTAAAAGATCACCCCCCCTTCCTCCGGCATTAAAATCAAACGGTTCTTTAGAAGAATAGGATGATGTTTCCTGAGTTGTAAAAAAGCCTTTAAAAATTTTTTGCTGCTGATTTTTTTTTATTCCGACACCAAAATCTTTAACAGCAAACTTGACAACTGATTCAGCCTTAGAAACCGTTATTTCTATTCTGCCTTGATCCGGCGTGTTTTCAATAGCATTTTTGATCAGGCCTTTTATCACCTTCTTCAATGGAACAACAGGTATGAATATTTCCGGAGTAGATTTCAAATTTTGATCTATATTCAGGTTTCGATGGCTATATTCAGGTTTCAATCCTTCAATGCACTGACTGACAAATTTATCAAGCTGTATAGCTTCTGGTTCAGTTTCTTTGATATCAAATATGTTATTAATCCGTTTTCTAATACTTTCAATCACCGGTGTATCACCTGCTTTTTCTTCCAGGACATTTTCAAGCAGATCAGTACATTGTTCCACAAGGTATAGAATAAATTCATTTGTCCCACCGTCTTTTTCCAGGATAATGTCATTGATCTCATTCTGAAGCCGTTTTATCCGTTCAACATTCCTTTGCGCCCTGGCAATAGATCTTTTCCAGGTATCATCTGGTAGTTGTCCTAATTTTTTTGCAAGGATATTCAATGTTCCACTAAATACCGAAACTGGTGTTTTCAATTCATGAGAAAGATGATTTATTGCCTTTGTTTTTACCCTGTCAAGGCTTGCAAGATCCTTGTATGATAGTTTTAATTCATCTGAAAAGCGAGCATTTTCGATGGACAACCCCACAGTACCGGCCACCATTTCCAAAAGCTGCATATCCGACTGCTCAAAAATGCCCTGTATTTTATTAAATGCTGCCAAGACACCTATTATACGTTCGCTACTGTAAATAGGCACCAGCACATAGTTATCAAAAGTATATCCAAACTTCTCATCTCTTAATGGATATAACCCGGAAGCCTCATTGCTGTCGTTAACAATCACAGGCCTGCCTGTTCTAATCACCTTGCCGGATGCCATGCTGTCCATGGGCAATCTGATTTTTTTCAGTTTTCTTTTTGTGATTTTATCATCATCTGCCGCACCTGGAAAAAATAACTCCTTTGTCTCTTCATCCAGAAGGATGACAAGTGCCCCCTGAGTGTCGAGCAGGCGCTTGATTTCATTGGAGATGTAATCCAGCAGATCTTCCAGGTCGGGGTATTGGGGAAGTGCCATGCTAATCCTGAGCATGGTTTCGTTGCTTTTTGCTGTCCTAGTTTCTTTTGTAATATCCCTGAATATAACAAGCTCTCCGGCCAATCCCATTTCTGATTTTGAAAAAACAGCTCCCCTCGCTATTACGTCCAGGATACGGCCATCCTTTGACAAGCGCTTTGTTACATACCGGGTAACAATTCTTTCTTTAAAAAGTTCTCTGAGCTTTTCTGATGTTTCCGGTGCAAGTCCTGGTGGAACAAAAGAGGCTATCCCGTTTTTCATTTCCTCTAACGTCCACCCGAAAACTTCGGTAAATGCCGGGTTCAGGTATGAAATTTCACCTTTCAGTGTAAAAGTTGCAACAGGATAGGGTGCAAAGTCCAATAAGGTCCGATATCGTTTTTCAGATTCTTTAAGTGATCCTTGATTTAGCTTAAGTTCTTTGATCCGATTTTTCAGGGTCTTGATCTTTTTTTCAAATTTTTCATAATTAACTTTCTCGATCATTTTTCCCCCTGCCATTGCTTTTTATTTATCACCTTATGTTTCCTGGTGAAAATTGTATAGTTTTTTTACAGAATTCAATAAAATTTAAAACTATCTTATTATGGGAATTACTTCGGATCTCCTTATATTGGGAAAGGGAATCATAAAATCAATCAAAATTCCATCCCGCTTTATTGGAGTTGGCCCGGATTCTTTTTAACCAGAACAATAATGATGTATTGTTTTGATATTCTTTACTATTCTGGATTTTCAATAATCAGCACTGGGATAATAAACCTTGACCATACAAAAAGCTGAGTATTTCATAAAAAATTAAAAACCCTGGGGGAAATTTTTAATGCACCACATACCACATATAGTAGTTCATGAAATTTTACGATATATGGCAATTACAGATTAAACTTAGGCTCTATCATTCGTAACTGGTCCCCATTATTTATTTTAGCAGTGCTTGCTCAATTTTAAATATTACTCGACATTCATAATACCATCTATAAACACTAGTGCTTAAAGAAAAATCTGAGGTTTGCTTATTGAAAGTGAGCTGTTGCTGTGATTTTTATGTATTGATAAGTTGAATTCCCTATGTGTCAGGGTAGTTGTCGCCTCAATTGAACAAAAAAGTTTACAATTTGATAGGGCGATAGAGAGGTTACATGATAACAGAATATTCACCGGAGTTTAAAGAATCACTGCTGCAAAAAATC
>Ga0233436_1000686_pt1 | contig 34295 bp, 38 predicted proteins | sample SI_122_August201_2_FD_182723 | JGI IMG/M metagenome (GOLD analysis project Ga0233436, IMG submission 182723) | Seawater microbial communities from Saanich Inlet, British Columbia, Canada - SI_122_August2016_150_MG | ecosystem: Environmental > Aquatic > Marine > Inlet | place: Canada: British... | reverse complement strand
AAACCAAGTTTCATCGTGAGGCTTCTTGGGGTCCTCCATAAAGCGAACCTTTGGTCTAATGCCACCAGTCTTGATGTAACAGATGGACGGAACACCTTGGAAGCCGTATTTTTTCTCAAGTCCATCGCCTTCTTCCATGTTGAAAGCATAGAAGTGGATGTCCTCATAGTCGTCGGAAAGGTCTACGAACTTTGGCTTGAGGGCGTGGCATAGATGGCAATTAGAGCCATAGAACTTAATTACGACTTCATGTTCGCCGTCAACTTTTCCGCCTAGAATTTGCTCTAGGTTCTTTCTGTTTATCCTATCTATTGTCATTTTCATATCCTTCTATGATGCGGTCGAGATACCAACGTGCTTTTTTGAGGTCCTCAAGGGCTTCTGCCTTGTGTCGGTGTCTCGCAACATACTTTATCACGTTGCCGGCGTTGAAGTCAAGTCCCCAATCTTCGATTGCGTCAATTACTTCTATCTTGCCTTGATTGTAATGTGAGGGGCTATTGACTGCTTCGCGTCGTGCTAGACCTTCTAATCCCTCTAGCTGCTGCAAGTAGCTTGCTGCTACTTCTTCGGTGGGAGGAGGGTCGTCCATCCCTTGTGAATCAAATAGGTCAATCTTTTGTGTTGGCGTGGGCATTGAGTGCTCCTTGGGTTATCTCGATGCATTGGGGGCAAAATAGTGAAACGTGGGTGGGATTCTCGCGCACCACTACTCGCCAAGTTAGTGCGTGTTGTTTTGATTTTTTATCAAATGGGGCGTCGCACGTTGAACAGGCACCGGGTCGGTGCCCAAAAGTTTCCATTTTTTTTACTAGCTTCTCGTTACCCTTGTTCTTCTTCTTGAGGCATCTGCGCTGGGCTCTATTCACGGTCGCTCCATTCCGGTAATCCGGGGTCCGTTGAACGATGACTGGCGGAACACCACTACTGCTGATGGGAATGGTGCGGAGTTGGTTTCGTCGCCAAATTTGATGCGACCACGGACAAAGCGAATTTCATCTGCTTTCATCACATAGTCGTGCCAATACTTGGTGTCGGTGCGAGCAGGAATAAGCATTACAACTGTCGTGTCGTCGTTCTGCCCTTCCTCGTAAGCCTTCTTGATCCAATCCTTGAGGTTTCGACCATAAGGTGGGTTTAGGAAGACACGATTACCAGACCAGTCCTGAGCAAGTGAATCATCTGCTTCGGTGTAGTGGTTGGCGACCTTGTAGTTATCAGCCGATGCTGCGGCATCTAGGGTGAATGGTCCAAAGATGCTGTCAAGCTTGTCAAAGAATGATTGTGGTGTAGTCCACTCGTTTGACTTTGAGCTAAACATTACCTGCGTTGTGTTCTTGTCCATTTATCCTCCAAAAATTTGTGTTTTGATTCGCGAGATGTTGCGGTATGTATTCTTGTAACCGCTATGAATCGTGTTGTCAAGGTGAATCTTGGAATAAACTATCTGGGCGATAGCATCGTTGATGAAGTCCTTGGCTACATCGTTTCGAGGTCCTGAAATGATGCCGCGAACAAATGCGATGTCGTAGTTGAAAACTGCAACGATTTGCAGTTTGTTATTGATTAGGCGCTCCTCTACGTCCCACATAAAATTGTTTGGTCCAAGCGGCTTTAGGTCGATGTTAAACAGACCTTGTGTAAAGTTTACCGATGTCGTTGTGACTTTTGTTTGTGGGTTGGGTGGAAATTTTGGCGCGGAAACGATGCTGATAACTTTGTCTATTTCCTTGAGGATTGCCGGGGGTGGTGGCTTTTGTTCAAAATCCGCTTCCCTTGTGGTAACATAGGATGAGAATTTTTGCGGCAGATTCTCGCGGAGACTCTCCAATCCTGTAAGCAATCGGGTGTGCTGCGAGAGGGGCACGAAAACTTCACTTGCCTGTGGAGTTAATTCAATAATCTTCTTTATCTCGGCAACAAGCCCGGAATTGAAAAAGAAGGCGCGTCTGAACCCCCTATCAATAGCCTGATTGGGGCTAATCGTCTTCATCGGGGTCATCTTTAAGCAATCATCAAGCTTATCATTCCCCCATAAGACAATCTGGTATTCAGCCATGGCTGGGTCTGAAATGCCTGGGATTCCAAGTGTGTAGCCGCTGGCGATAATCCTGTCGTTTCTAACGATGGTCAAGCCAGAAAGCATACTATCGTTGTCGCGGAGGAGGATTGAGATCCCGAATTCAATGTCGTTGAACTTTGCGGTCTTTTTATCAAACTCTGGAATTATGGGCTTGCCGAACAACTTTGTGAATTTGATGTCGCTGCCATTCAACTCTACTCTTATGTTTTTCTGCTTGAAGTTGATAGCGTAGGTTCTTGAGATGAATGTCTGAAGAGTAGCAGCATCAACATCGCTAAACTGCTCTTTCAGTTTTGGAATTACGATAATTGTCCCACTTGTAGAATTGGCTGCTTTATCGGCGTTCCAGATAGACTGATAATGCCCGAACTCGGGATCAGTCTGCGGGATTGACTTGATTTCATATTGCCAATTATTGTTTGGCTCTGCTTTACCCCAAGTAAAGGTTCCTCTCTGAAGTGATAGAACTGTTGTTCCGTCTCCAAGAAAGCTGGTGGCTGACTTGAACCCATAGCCAAATTTTCCTGTTTCGCCCTCGGAATGTTCACTTCTCTTAATGCGAAACATAGATACCATGGTTTCTGGGTTCAAGCCAGCACCATCATCACTGATGATGATTCGATCTGGCTTACAGACAATCTTAATGGTAGTAGTGTTCCCGTATTCTCCAGAGTTATCAATTAACTCTGCAAGTGCAGTGTTCTTGTCTGGATAAACACCCAAAGCGCCATATAGGGCTTCTTTCTCGGGTGGTGCTGCTTCTGTCAAAATTGTCTGTGCCATTTTATGCTCCTGTGCTACCTAGTGCTCCCTCTCCACGGTCTGAAATAGTGATTGGTTGGCGATCATCATAGATCAGCCCATCAACTTCTTCTAGTGCTCGGAAATGAACAACTGGGATCATAACTAGTTGGGCAATCTTCTGACCGAACTTGACTTGCTGTAACTCTGTCCCAACATTGTGTAGATTGATGAAAACCTCTCCATCATAGCCAGAGTCTACAACGTGTGCTCCAACAATCAAGCTACGCTTTGCAGCCACACTGGAGCGATTCATTACCTGTAGCATGTATCCGTGCGGAATACCAAAACGAAGTCCAGTAGGAATGATTGCAGATCCACCGGGTTCGATCACCATAGGGTCACGAAGGTTGGCATACACATCTAGACCAGCGTCAGAAGGATTTGATCGAGTTGGGTGTTTTACATACTCGTCAAGACGGTGAAATTCAATAATCATGAATCCTCCGGGGTGCCCTCACCAGAGAGCATCTTGAAGTTGTCGTAAACATCCTCGATGTCTACCTTGCCCTTGAACAGACGGTAAGCCTTCACAGCCGCACGGATCTCGTCGGTGTTAAGCCAGCCCTGCTCTCGGTACTCGGTGCGTAGCTCTCGCTTCTGCTCCTTGTAAGGCTCGATAGCCTCTTCGATTGCCACGAGTGACCGGATGTACTCCAGAACGTAGCGCTTCTTCTCTTCGGTTGATGTAGACATTTAGTCCTCCTTGTTATGTATGTAATGTAACCGGTCACGCTGCTTCTGTCAAGCCCTTTTCGTCCGAGATCGTGCGGGGGTTGTCAGAGAAATAAATCTTATCTATTCCTAGTCTCGCACTAAACTGTTCTTGCAAGAATGACCGAAATGATGATTCATTCTCAACATAAGCCTCAGTTGTTCCCCAAGAGCCGACCTCTCGCAAAATGTCCACTTTGTTTATAACAAGGCGGTTGACTCCGTTCATGCTAATGGCGCGCTGGACCTCCTTCACGTTTATCCAATTACACTGCCTCACACGCCCTGTGGTGGCTCCAAATTCCTGCCCGACCTCTTGGATGCGGTTGAAGATTTCAGAGGCTGGCTGGAAGCTACGGGCTCCTACATAGGTCTCGTAAGCCTTGATGATGCCCCAGACATTGCGAATAGAGCGGGGGCTGATGCCGTTCTGGATGGCGGCAGCCGTGCCTGTGTGTGAAGACGTTACAAACGGGTAATCGCCCCAGTCAGGGTCAAGCCAGAAGCCTTGCGCCCCTTCCATTAGGATTACCGTGTCGCCTGATAGCTCTTCGTAAATGTCTACTAGATAAGGTTGGAAGTTAAGTACGTCGCAGGCGCGAATGCCAGTCCGACCATACTTATCACGATAAGCAGGTCCATTACCAGTTCTAGTTGTTCCAATCTTCTCGTCAGCGCCGTCTTCGATTTTGTGGTCTTCGGTGATAACATGAGCATTTTTTGCGATCCTTAGATGTTGCCGCACGGGGATTCCGTGGGATTCTAAGTAGTCTATCTCTTCTTCTAACTTCATCGGATCAATCACGCAACCGTTGCCGATTACTGATGTAACTCCGAAAAAGACGCCTGCTGGGATGTGATGGGTGACAAACTTTTTTCCATTATGGAAGATCGTGTGTCCCGCATTACAACCCCCATTGAATCTAACGCAATGGGTGTATTCTCCACTCTTGAGCAAGTGGTGGGTAACCTTTCCTTTACCCTCGTCTCCGTGTTGGAGACCAATAACAACGTCGGTAATCAAGTTTCCTCCTTGTTTCTGAACTTGTACCAATAACTTAACATAGGGAGCGAACTAATGCAAGCGAAAAGTGCTGCCCACTCTCCGTGGCAATTCACTAAGTGTTCCATTATAACCTCTAAATCTGGAAAATTTGACTCAAAAAATTTTTAACGATCTTAGCTTTTTCGCTTTCGGTTTCACACTCGGAAAAAATATAATTGTAAGTGTGTTTTTGTTTCTGTATCTCCTGATCAAGTTGCTTTATTCTTGCTTTCATCCAGCGAGTTTGCTGCTTGAAGTTCTTCGGGATTCGTATGTTGAACCTCTCGGACATTTCAAGAAGCAAGAAATAATCTCCATCATCGAGAGCCTGTTTAGCATCCTTGAACATAGATAATCTAACCTCTCGCTCTTCTGCTGTCAAGCCATTGGCTCGATCTGGATGTAAATTTAATGCTAGCTTCTTGAATAAATCTTTGAAAGTTTTGAGCATCTGATCTTTGTCGCCAGATTCTACTTCGATGTCTTCAACAACTGGTGCGCCCTGGATTGGGGGGTTTAGCATACGGGATAAGGTTTCTTGTTGCTTATCTTCGATTTCTTTTATTTGGTTCTCGCTTGTTTGCTGTTGTGGTGTATTGGCAGCCTTCTTCTGGTTTAAAGCTTTGAGATCTATCCCGTTTTTGGCACAATATTCTTCCATAAACATTTGGAAGTCTCTGCCGTGGTCATTACATATTTCTTTTACAAGAGATAATTCTTCGTGCTTAAACTTGATCTCGTTTAAAGCGCGCTTCCACTTTACTAAATCTCTTGCTCTCATAGAAAAACCCCCCAACTTAAATAGTTGAGGGGTTAGTCCTAAGCCTTACCTTGACCGCGATACTTCTTCTTGTAGCCCTTGTTTCCGCCGTGCGGACCCGGTTGCTTACGCTTTGTTAATGGGCTCTTCCCAATAGTAGTCTTTTTCTTAGCTGCCTTGTTATGTGTCTTCTTCGTAGCCATTGCTTGTCTCCTTGTTGTTAGTATAAGTGTGTCGCTCTCCTTCATAAAGAGAGCCTTTTCTAATATTCTCTACTGCTTCCAGAGGCTGTAGGTTCTCAAGAGCCCAACATTTCTGGAAGTTTTTATCTTCTAATGACTCATAGGGTAGTGCTGCTTGTGGAATTATGTGGTCTATGTGCCAATAATCTCCATAGTTATCCCAGTTCATCTTCTCGTCAAACTGCTTCTCAATATGCTCCTTTAAATCTTGTGGAGAGTAGGGCAACATTTGAAAAGTTTTGTAATCTTTTTTTGCTCCCTGCTTCTTCAATGCCTGTCTTACGCACTCTGAGACTGCTAACATACATCTTATGTGAGGCTGAGATCTCCATCTTTTTCTAGTTTCTTTATGTTGCTTAGTTTGGCGATACTCCCGCTGGTAATTTTTTATAGGTTCTTTGTTGTCTGCTCTCCAATTATGTTGATATTCTTTCTTTTTTCTTCTTCCTTGTTCAGAAGAATTATATTGTTTCCTATACTCTCTCTGTCCTTCTCTGTTTTTTGCGTACCACTTTTTATGATTTTCCGACTGTCTCTTTTTCGCTTCTGGTTTTTTGTTAAAAATCCTCTTGTGTTCATTAACACACGCCTTACATTGAGAGGCAAGCTTGTCTTTACTATGTCTTTTATTGTGAAAACTGCCTATGGGCTGATATTGTCCTGCTAAATCACATTCTTTACAAGAACAGATCTTCATCCACTCGCCATCAATCAATTCTTTACTCGGCATCGTTACCCCAGTAGTCTAAAGTTTCTGTAAACTGACCTAGTGGAGAAACCCCACTTCGGATCATAACTCAGCCGTGATAGATAGGGGCGATTGATGTGAATTCTGTCTTTCTTTACATCAACTCCCCAACATCTAATCTTCTCTGTCTCGTTATTGGAATCAATCACTTCTAGAATCCAATAGTCTTTGCCCTTCTTCGTCTTCTTGGACACAACCTTGCGTGGAATAAACCAGCAAATCTGTAGTTCCTCATCGAACTCTGAAATTGGCGGGATGTACTTGTCTCGCAAGTCCTGAATCATCTCTGGACTCACAACCAGTGACATTGGGAACACCCCTGTGAGGTCTGTCTTAAACTGGATAATCTCTTCTTCGCTAAAGTCACCTTCGGGTCTGTATAGATCGATGTTGTCATGGAATTTCTTTTTAGTCTTCGGACGATCGATAACTGAGGCAGACCAGAAGTGCTTGCGACCTGTGAATCTTTCATCAATAAGAGAATCCATAGCACCCGCTCGGCATAGGGCATCCAGAGCCTTCTTGTTCAGCTTCGCGTACTTGATCTCATCTCGGAACAAAAGGTCTTCGATGTCGGCGAATGGGCGATTATCTAGAATCTGATCCATAGCGGCATCACCAAAGCCCTTGATGCTAGTTAGAGGCTGAATGAGGGTCTTTCCATCAGCACCAATCCCCCAGACGCGACCAGAAGTGTTGACCTCAACTGGCTGGATGTCGTAGCCAAGAGACTTGGCGATGTTAATCGCATTCTCCTTCTTCTTCTCTGGCTCTTTATCGAGGAAGGCAGCAGTCCACTCTGCCTCAAAGTGAGTTAGAAGCCAAGCACACTGATAAGAAATGATAGAATAGGCAACAGCGTGGGACTTGTTGAAGCCATAGCCAGAGAAGTATTCAAACTTTTCCCATAGACTCTGTGCTTCAGACCTAGCGATGTTCTTCTCCAGGCATCCATCAATGAACTTCTTGTGAATCGCATCCTTGACTTCAAAACCCTTGCCCGTCCCCTTCTTAGTTAGAAGCTTACGAAGCAAGTTGCCCTCGTCAAGAGACAGATCCTTGCCGAGTGCGTGGGCAATCTTAGCGATTTGTTCCTGAAAGATCAAGAAACCGAATGTTTCTTCAGTGATCTCTTGGACCTCGGGTGTAAGATACTTAATGTATTGTGGACTCTCCTTTGCCTCAATGTAATCCTCGTGAACATTTGCGGACAGAGGACCGGGACGATAGATAGAGGTGATAGCCGAGACATCAATGATGTTGTTAGGCTTTACTCTCTCTGCGAAGTTCTGAGCCCCATCCTCAGTGAACTGGAAAGTCCCTACAAAGTTACCCTTGTGGAAAACATTCTTGTAAACCTTCTCGTCATCAAGGTTGATAACATCGGGGTGGAGCTTTGTGTCGTAGAAGTCCTTGACCTGCTTGAAGGTTGGCTCTGCGATGCCGTGGTGGCGCTTGAGGATTAGCTCAATCGCAGTCTCCATCATAGCAAGGGTCGAGAGACCAAGAAGATCGAACTTGATAAAGCCCATCGGCTCAAGGTGACGGACGTTCTGACCCTCTGACCAAGGAGTCTGGCGCACACCCTTGGAGTTGATTAGGGGCATATTCTTGTCGAGATCCTCGGCAATCACAACACCACCAGCGTGGCGGGACGCAGAGCGAACCTGACCAACAAGAGCGCGAACGTGCGTCTTTACATTGGGATACTTGCTCAGGAAATTCTTGAGAGAACTAGAGAACTCAAGCACCTCTTCCCAGGTTGGAGTATACATTCCAGCCTTGATGCCATGCTTCTGCTTGGCGAGAGGTGTTGCCTCCTTAAGCATCGCATTCGTAACCAAGTTGACCTCACCAAACTCAATACCATAGAGCTTGGAAATGTCCTTGATAAGAGACTTCAACTGAAGAGTGTTCCAGTTGGAGATAGGCGCAACGCAATCCTCGCCCCACAACTCAATCAACTTATCCTTCAGTTCCATAGGACGACTGACATCATAGTCGATGTCTGGGTAATCCTTGGCGTCGGAACGCAAGAAGCGAGAGAATAGGAGGTCATACTTGATAGGATCAACCTGCGTAATGCCGAGAGCATACGCAACAAGTGAGCCAGCAGCGGAACCGCGACCGGGACCAGCGAGCATCATTGTGTCAGTAACATCAACGATTGCCTTCATAGTCAAGAAGTACTTTGAGAAGCCTCGGTCGTCAATGACGTGGAGTTCTTCCTTTAGTCTCGCAAGGTACTGCTGGTTGTCGGCAAGACCCAACTTACGCAGACCTTCAAGCGAGAAGTTGATTAGCGCCTCGGTTGCGGTGTGTCCAGCAGGCACAACGAATGAAGGGAGCCGAACAGTGTTGTCTGGAAGGAAGTTCTCGATGCGATCAAACGCAATCTTATGAGTCTCCTCAATAGAACGCAGAACAAGGTCGTCATCATAAGTCGCACCACACATCTGCGAGTAGCTCTTGTAGCTTTCCCACATCTCGTCCCCGTTCTTGGGGTAGAGTTCATAGCCAATCTCGTCAACAGAGATAGGCAGTTCACTCTCGGTGTCTGCCCACTGCGGGCGACCCTTACCAAGCCAACCAAGGCGCTTGTAGAGTTCGCGATCCTTCCAAGCATCACGATTAGGATAGTGTGAGTCTGCGGTAGAAATAACCTTCACACCAAACTCATCACAAACCTGAATAACAAACTTGTTGAGTTCGTGCTGCTCTGGGACATTGTTCCACTGAATCTCGCCGTGCCAGCGATCACCGAACACATCAAGCATGTTGCGTGTAGTTTCCCGCATAGCCTCAAGAACTGCTTCTGAACCTTCTTCTCGGTTCTCCCAGTAGTTTCCAGCATAGACACCGCCAAGACAAGCAGACGAAGCGATGATGCCTTCGCCGTGCTCCTTGAGCATCTTGTAGTCCATGCGAGGATAGCGATAGAAGTTCTCATCTTTGTAGCTCTCAGACACAAGCTTGAATAGGTTGTTCAGCCCGGTCTGGTTCTGTGCGAGGAGCACAAGATGGCGACGGCGGCGTAGAACATTGCTGCTCTTACCCTTGCTCGCACCTTCATCCTCGACAGAAGCAGCAGACGCACCAGCCTTCTTGGCTGCCCGTGCCTTCTTCTTATCAAGCATAGTCTGTTCGTATTCCTCCTTCCACTCTTCAATAGAAGGGATGAAGTAAGCCTCGCAACCAAAGATCGGCTTGAAGTCCTTGCCTTCTGCCTTCATCTTCTTTGCGTGAAGGACCTGATAGGCTAGACCATTCTGGTTGCCGTGGTCTGTTAGGGCGAGGGCATCCATTCCATTCTGGTAGGCGAAGTCCATGTGGTCTTGCGGGAAGCCGAGACCATCAAAGATGGAACCCGCTACGCTGTGGGCGTGTAGCCCAACAAACTTGATCTTGCTCTGTGTTCTCTCAGTCATTCTGTGTCCTTCGTCGGTGGGGGGCGTCAGTGCCGCTGCTTACATTCATAATGTAACACGGCAGGGCGGTGGGCGCAAGCACTTTCTTCATCGTAACCGTTGCCTTCGCAATAAGAACAGACTTCGTAATGGTTTTCCATTTTATTTATGTCTCCATTCTTTAATCGCACTTTTAGCCTTAGCAAGAGATTCTTCTTTTCCCTCAGCAAGAATCTTCCATTCCCAGCTATCACCAAATCCAAAATCTAAAGTTCTGGTTTGGATTTTCCAGAAATAATCATCAGCGTCGCTGTATTTTGTAATCGTAGCGACCCAGTTTTCAATCTCGGTGCGCCAATGAGTAGTTTTTTCAAACTTCATTCTTCTTCTCCATCAAAGAAACCACAATTGCAAGTTTTCCCATACATGCCTCCAGAAAGATCATGAATCTTTTCAAAGATTAGTTGTGCCTCTTTGGGCTTTCTCACTACTTGCTCTGCGGCATAGCGAGAAAGGTTATTGATCTTTTTTAGCCTTTCTCTCATAATCTCGTTCTCTGCTGTTGCTTCGTTTTCATGCTTTGCAGCAAGATCTAGCATTTCGCGTAGTTCGTCGTCTGTTCTCTCCATTTCAAGTTTAGTAATCTCGGCACGGAGTTCTTCTCTCAGCAGGATTAGTCTTTTGTTTTCTGCTCTCAGCCTATCGATCTTGTCGAGGGCTTCAAGAGTAGGAACAACACAACGAGCGAGGCAGTTAGGGCACTCACTTTCTTCATCGTAACCGTTGCCTTCGCAATAAGAACAGACTTCGTAATGGTTTTCAGTCACTATGCCTCCGATAGTAGGGTGAGTTCTGTTTTTTTGAATGTTGAGAGATACATCCCACCAAGAAAGGATACTTTAACATCCGTGCTATCGATTTCCAAGACGATCCCGTTTAGTTTTGGTGTGAGCACCCTTCTCGTGACGGGTAAAATATACATCTTCTTGGTTCTCACCAAATCACCGACTTTCATTATGCCTCCGATAGTAGTTTGAGGATCCGATAGCTGTGTTTGCTAATCGCACCTCTTCTCGTGGGGGTGTCGGTGGTTAGCCACCTGATGGTGTTGGTCCCGAACTCATCATAAGAGAGAACTATACCAAAACACCAAGGGTAGTCTCTGTGTTTTACCAAATCACCGACTTTCATTCTTAGAACTCCATAGATTCTGTTCGACAATCCATTCTACAGCATCAGGAGAAATCCTTACTATACCGCATTCTTCCCAACATTTTTTATATTTCTTTAGTTCTGAGATTGAGCGAAAAACTTCAAATCGTTTTTCGTGCTGAAAATCAACGCCACAGCAGTAAAATATCTTACTCATTGCTTTTCTCCTATGAAACTCAAAACAATCTGCTCTCAACCAATCGGGAATAGCCCCATTTGCCTCTTCCATTGCCTTGTTGATCTTCAACATTGCTTTGAGAGAAGAGACAATGAAAGGCTGACTTGGATAGTAAGGCTCCAAGCCTTCGATTTTAGCCATAATGGGAGGAAACCCAACTCTCACTCCTTTGCCGAAGGTTGCTCTACCAAAATAGACCCTCCCTCCTCCAATGAGGTCAAAGTAAGAGTCCCATTGTGTTGGTTCTATCAGATTCATTCCTCTTCCTCCACACATAATCTATTCAGTTGGTGCGGTTTTGTCAAGCGCCAATTGGGCGATCCCACGACATTATCAGAGGCGAGGTAGGCTCGGTAGCCGTCCCAGTCGCGGAGATCGTAGAACCAGTCGAGTTCCTGGCGGAAGCACTCGTCCTCGCTCACCTTGTCAAAGATTGTCGCGAGGTCAAAATGCTGTGCTGTCCAGCGCTCTTCCTTCGGCATTTTCTTTAAGTCGCGCCAAGTCTCGTTAGGACCCAGCGGATAATGGTCGCGGGTTGTAAGTTTGTTGACTTCTCTGCGGCACTGGATAAAGTCTTCGCCTCTCATAGTGAAGGGGATTGGTAAATTATCCTTTACTGTCTTACCCTCGCTAGTAAAGAAAAAGTTCTTTGTGGTGTTGGAAAGTTTCTTTCTTTGTTCTCGCAACGACCAGTAATCATAGGCGTTATTTGGAAACGACACAAAGTATTTCTTTGGGACGACCCATTTTGAGATCCTGTAGGAAGTATACCAAGCAGAATGCATCCCAAATAGAGCAGACCAGCCATAACTATCACGCTTGTCTCTATCTTTTGGTAGGATAGGAACATAATAGATGGGGATGTGGGTTCTTCTCTGGACAACGTAATTATTTATGTAGTCGTCCCAAAAGTAAACAGGATCATAGACCCACTCGCCTATGTGCTTCTTGACCAGCGGGGCTAGATCGTCGTTGGCTACGATCCAGATCGTAGAACAACCAGCCAGGGCGCACTCAAACACAGACTTCTGGATGAGAGTGAAGTCGTTTTCAATAGGAAGCATAAACGAATCATAAGGCAACTTGTAGTTGTCGTCAAAGTTCGCTAATGGGATGATGCCTGCTAGGTGTTTAGCCATAATCTTTCCAGAATTCTTTTTTGTGTTCTCGCTATGTCGGGGAGTCGTAGTAGAAGTGCTTCTTCAGTAATCTTCGGAACTTTGATCGAATCTGTCTCCAACCAAACTGGAGGAGATGATAGGAATTTATCACGATTGATCGCTTCAACCTTGAAACTTCTGTATCTTCTTTTTCCATCTGCTTGCCATCCATTCTTTGTTCCTCTCAGTCCTAATTCCCTCATTTTACTGACGGTTGTGAGCCTCACTATGGTCTCTGAAAAATCAAAGTCATCTATCTGCTCTTCTGTTAAAATTGAAAGCACGCAGGCATCCTTCACGGGCAGCCTGCCATCGATTCTAGGTGATAAGTAAAACCAAATCTTGTTACAAAATGAATCTTCAGTCTCTATTAGATCAAGGTGGTGTTTCCCTCCTCTTGAGAATGCCAAAGTGTCATAAACTTGATAGGTTTTTGGCTTATCCTCGCAAGATAAAAGGTTATAGGTTGCGTGCTCATCAAAGTAGTGGCACACGCCAAATCTTACTGTCCTCAACTTAGCATAGTCGGAGTGACCTGTCAATTCATTTTCGTAAATTCGTAATGAACTACATAGATCAGAGAACGGAGCAAGTCCTTTAAGTCCGAGAACAAAAAGAAGATGCTCCCATAATGCTGTCTTAGGCTGCCCTGTTGATCTCTCGCCAATTGGAGTCGTCCAAAGTTGTGACTCATTATGGAGACCCCAACTAGACAAGTCAACAGAAGGCGAGAAGTGATCAAATTGGTGGGGCTTCTCTGGTGTTGTAAAAAACACCGGGAAATCGTTAAGAGAAGCAAACAGGAGAGCGCGAAGCGAAGAACCAACTACAATTTCATCGTAGTAAGGATTCAACTATCCCCCTTCATCTCCTGTAGGACCTGCTTTGCGAGTCGTGAGATAAGAAACTTGGTGTTGTTTTGCATTCTTGCTTTAGTTTCAAGACCCTCGGTAAACTGGATTGGTCTCTTTGACTTACCAACGCGAGTCATAAACTCACCTTCTTTGCCGCCTAGGAACTCGCCTGTCTCTTCTTCGTTGCCGTAGCCAGGAAAGTCAGCGTCGTTTGTTCCAATAATGTAAGATTGCTCGCCGCCGCGAGGAACAAATAAGACAGAATCCTGACAGAAGTGCTCGCCGAGACCAGTTATTGTGTCCTTGAAGTTTGGATCATCTTTAAGATTCACAACAAAGAAGGAGTCTTCCTTGACCTCTTTGGCTGCGTCTGTTCCAAAATCCTCAATATAGGTTCCATCAACATCTGTGACGCCATAGCCCTTGTTGAGCAGAACAGCTTTTAGCTGGCGGTTGCGCTCATAGTTCTCCATAGTGTTGCTATGATCAGGCATACACTTTGTTCTATCTTTAGTGTTGTCGCGAAACGCTGTCATAAACCCGGTGTCGTGGTTAAGAATGTGTTCATAGGTGCGACTGATTGAACTCTCTGTTAAGAATTCCTTCCACTCTGTTATAACTTTTTTCATTTTGTTCTCCGAGTATAAATAGTTAGCCTTTGATTCTCTCCACAACAATAGGAACAAGGTTATCGTCTTCAAGAGACCAATGACGCCTAGCGACTACTGTGTCTTCTCCAAACACCTTCAGCGCTGCTATGCTTTTCTGTAAATAGTCTGGGATTGTTGCCCAGCGAGTAGTAGCGATGGTGGTGAAAAGAGAGCTTGGGTCTTTGTCGCCCATTGTCTCTACATCATTCGGCGTCAGCATAGCACTCATAACCTTTGCTGTGTGATGAGGATTTTCATAGTCTATCTCTTTGTCATTAAAAGAGATAAACTGGATGTAAATTGTGCTGCCGCTGAATTCGCCCTCTTCGGGCTTGGATTCAATCCAAAGTGGTCCTTCGATTTTCATTCTTCGTTCTCCTTGAGCGGGCTGAGTATCCAACAGACAGAGCCACACGAATTAGCATTTCTTCTTCTTCGCTGAGATTGATGTGCTTTTTGAAAATCTCTGTGGCATTTTCCATAAAAGTAATTTCTTCGGACATTCGATTATAATGACAGAAATCAGAAATTGTTTCAAGATCTGTGTTTATTTCTTTTATTATCGTCTCTGCTATTTCTTTTGTCATTCTTCGTTCTCCCAATTGTGGTAAGTTCCATCTCTTTCGTGTCCTCTGTCTTTGTTTGTATCAAACAGTCGGGACAGGTATAAAAAGAATCTACTAAGCATTTTCTCTAATCCTACGATAAGCACCCACGGTTACAGGGAACAGATCCGTAGCAATCTCCAAGCAAGCCTCGGCAACCTTTTGAATCTCCCATTGTGCCCCTTCGTGGGTGCGAAGATCAATGAATTTTAGCAAATTTGACAGTGAAACCGTGCCGTAGTATTCGGTGTAGAGGTTCTGTGGTAGAACTCCACGGGCTTGTTCTCGGCAAACGCCAGCAGCAATCAAATCATCAAACAACTTTAAAGAAATTTCGTGATGTTGGGTGATGAGTTTGGACGCCGTATAGGGAGTTTCGTGTGCCATCTCTGGGTGCTTACGCATAATCTCTGGATCAATCAACTCTTCGGCATTGCTTGCCTGTCGGTTGCTCTTGTGTTGAGTTCTGAACGCTTCTGGTTCATAGAACTTAATGTTCACATCAGTGTAACGTCTACTAATCTCGTTATAAGACCATGTTCTATGGCGATGGTGCTGAGACCGAACGTAAAGAGGAACACTGAACCTGAAAGTAATGAGATTATGCTCCAAAGTCGAAGTGTGCCTGTGTTTGATGAGGTAGCTGATAAGCTTTTTGTCTCTTCCATCTAGTTCTTCCTTTTCTACGCCGAATGATACTCGTGCAGCGTTTACGATTGTGAGATCGTCTCCCATGTGATTTACATAATCTACGCGACCAATGCCATCGCTGTAGATCTCAATTGACTTGCTATACATCTATCCTCCGTTATGTCTATAACATAACAGGTCGCAGGTCAGTCGTCAAGGTCTTGAAGCAAGGTTTTTATGTCTAGCCCTGCGCAGTCAATCTTCTTCTTGTTGACGTGGTAGTGGCTGACGAATCCGCGTTCCTTGCCGTAAGTCCAAGCCTGCTCGTAACCTGTGGAGGTTTTACCGAATTGGTTCGTTGGGGTGTCCAATGGAACATCGCAAGCGTTATGAATAGCTTGCCATAGTGCTTGGAGTGCTTGGATCTGGACTGGGTAGAAATCAAGGAACGGATCTAATTTGCTGTTATGAACCCAAGCATCTTCTACCACGGGTCTTTCGCCAAAGCCCTTGCGAACATAGGTGCTCTGATACTTTGGGTAGTAAGCGTTTGTGATCTCAACGCCAACGGACTTGCGGTTTACATTACCTGCGTGGAATGCTGCGTGCTGGAGGTCTAGGGTCTGGTAAATTGTGCCGTCATTGTCAATCAAGAAGTGGACGGAAATGCCGCGTTTATCTAGAACCTTCTGACATTGTGTTGAGGACAAACAGACATCCCAATGGTTGACGAACAACTTAACGTCGCGCTTTGGTCTGCCTGTGTAATCATAGTAAGTGCCGGAGCGGGCGGCAAGACCACCACGCTCCGACCATAGAACTAATTTGTCCCACTTAATAGGGGTAAACTCGCCATTGTAAACAATGTAGTTTGAATAGTGTGGATCTTCAGGTTTGTGATCGTCAATGTTTTCTTGTCTCTCAACCCAAAGGCGGCGGAAGGTAGATGGACCGCAAAGCCCATCAGCCTTCAACCCATAGCGCTTTTGAAATCGCTTTACTGCTCTTACAAGTTTATCATCAAAATACTTCTCACCAAACCAAGTTGGATCCCAGCCAAGGTTGGATGCTGATGACTGGTTGTAAAAGTCTTTATTCATTTAATCGATTACCCCTATTACATAGTTCTCTAAAATCGTGTAATAAGTAGAATGATCGATAACTAAATCGCTCAACATCTTCTTATCAATCACGATTTGATCACCTTTTTCGCATTCAAATGACACATCGTCAGCCACGCCAAGAACTTTTACTATGATGTGGTTCTCTTCTGGAGCTTTGTAGTCATCTGGCAATAAGATCCCAGAGTCTGATTTCTCCTGTGGGGGATTGTAATCAACTAGGATGTGTCTGTTTACTGGTCTAATCATCATTTACCTCTTTTAAAATAACTTTTTCGTGTGTTTTGTAGTCTTCAGAGTGTAGGAACTTTTCAGTTCTTGCTCCACACTCATCGCATAGCATACTTACGCAAACATTGTTGCCTGCGGTTGCCTGCCCTTCAGAGACAGGCTTCCATTTACAAACAACAAGGTTTCTATTTTTACAAAATTGTAATCGCTCTTTTTCATTGAGCAAGTGATTGAACTTCATTTTTACCTCTCATATTTCTATCTTATCATTATTAGCCACTGCGGTGCATAAAGATTTGAAATAATCTTGGCTATAAGTTCGTTTCATATAATTTATATCTTTATGAACCCATTGTACATTATTCTCGGTATAACCCTTAGCGCTATCAATTCTATCTAGAGAAGCGGTTGAAGGATCACACGCCCTACGCCCAAATTCTATTGGCAAACCCGAGAGGGCACATTTTCTATCTTGTTTTAAGAAAAGATTCCATACAAAGCCAATTGTTATTGAGAACTCTATCGTCTCTCTGTGGCTTTTGGAGCCACGTAAATTAGCCGATCTTTTATAGTTATTGAAAGTATTCTGGTGAATTTCTCCAACACCTCTAAAATTAAAATGTTTTTGACCTGATTTTTTGTTAATACAGCCACAAGACTTGGTATTTCCTTGCTTTAAGTGAGAAGCCAAGATTGCCTTCTTGTTTCCACAATCACATTCACATAGCCATTTTTTATAGCCTTTTCTGGTAGCTTCAGCAGCACCAATTATGGTTAGTTTTCCTACTTTCCTGCCGAGTGGGATTTTATTTCTTGGCCATTCAGAAGTACAAGTTCTATGTAAACCAAGTTTTCTTGCTTGATAGTAAACAGAACTCTTTGGTCTTCCAATTCTTTTGGCTATTTCTGCCCCTGTGAGTTCGCCATAACTCTCTTTTATAAAAGAGATCTCTTTTTCATTAAAAGGTAAACCGGACATCTGCTTCTCCTTCATACATAAGTAGTTTTATAAAAAACAAATGTCCGGTTTTTATTTATTTATTTTTGCGAGTTATAGAGAGCACGACTCACTATCACAAAATTTAGTTCCTGCGCCGCCCTCATTAGTCGCAAGACGAACAATCGGAGTGATTGTATTAATCCGAGCTTCGTATTCCTCTTGGTCAATGGGCTCATAAGGAGCCTGGACATAACCAGTCTCTTCATAGCGAAGGAAAGAAACAGCCTTCAATCTCGTCTCATACATCTCAAGGGCAGTCTTTATGTCTGCCGCTTCTTCTGGCTTGAAGGTGACTGTGATAGAAACAGAGTTGTCAGCCCAGTAGTGTTGGTATTGTGCTGCTATCTCTAGTTGCTCCCACATTGTGATCTCTCTCTTGCCCTTAACAAAGTGCTCCTCGTGAACGGGGAACTCAACACACATAGTGTTCGGAGAGTAGTGGTCAGGCTCAATCTTGTATCCTGCTTCTTTGAGGGCACGGAGCATGTCACTATCAGCCGCAAAGCGAATGCGACGAATGTAGTATTCATCTTCGGGGTAGTGGATGCCGGGGGTTGAGCCATTGAGAAGAGAGACCGTGCCAGAAGGCTTAATGCTGGTCATTCGGACAGACTTTGGAATACAAAGCCAATCAGAATACTTTGCGTCAAGACCCTTAACGTGCTCATAAGCATTGTCGCACCATTCCATCAACTTACGGCGACCAAACTTGTTGAATGCCTGAACAACACCGGACTGGGAGAGTCCAATGCGGCGGTTCTTTAGCATCTTTGCGTTGGTCTCAGCCCAATGTGTGTTGGCGAGGGTAACGGTCTTGCCGTAAAGGTAGGCAATCTTGAGGGTAGCGAGGTAATCCTCGTAAGTCTCGTGCTTAGCCGGGAATGTCTCTACAAGACAACAAAGCTCGGCATCCTCAAGCTGCTGCTCGACGCACGGGTTGAAGCCCATAACATTCTTATCGTCGTCTCTCGGAGGATCAGCAAAACGACCGCGAGTTCTTGCGTTGTCTAGCCAGATGTAGCCGGGCTCGCCGTTATTCTGTGACTGCTCTGCGTGCCAAGTGTAATCCTGACCGACGATGGCGTGGAAAGAGTTGTTAGAACCCCAGCGATGGTGAGCCAGCTTCTCTGGATCGTTCTTCATCTGTAGGTAATCACGATCTTCGTGATTTCCGAGAGCCAACGCCGCAGAACGACGAACATTGCCGGCGACAACACAACGACCGATGAGGTTCTCTGTGTCTACGATGTCAACAGATGTGATCTCCTGACCGATGCGACCAGTGTAAAGCTCTACCAAGCTAGCGTGTAGTTCTTCAAGAGGTCCAGAGCCGCTTGATGTTCCACCAAAGCCGTGAATTGGTGCGCCGTAGGGGCGAATGGCTGAATAGTCAAACTTTGGAACCTTAGCGCCGTGGAAGAATCCATTTAGCAGAATCTTCACTGAATCGACCCAGCCTTCGCGAGAATCTGGAACGGTGTAAATGTCTTCTGTTAGGTCGGGCTTCTGAATAGTCAGCGTGCCAGCACCTAGTGTGTCGAAACCGACACCAATGCCCAACATAAGAGCGTCCATCATCCAAGAGAACAAGTAGCCACCCTTGGTACCTACCTCTCTAGTGGAGCGGAAAGCGCAGTTAAATAAGCCAGCGGCTGTGCGCTCGTTTACAAACTTGGTGCCCATCATCCACAGTCCACGACCGGGTGGTGTCCACTTTAGAGTGAATAGTCTGTCATAGGCATCTTTAGCGGTCTTCTGTGACTTTGCGTCATTCCACTCAAGACCGAGTTTGTAGACGTGCTGCTTCTGCATGTCAAACATTCCCTCGATGACTCGCCTACAAGTCTGGAACCACTCCTCAGTTCCAGTAGCCTCCTCGTTGAACTCACTTAGGCGGCGTGCATAGGTGCGTTTAAAAGTTACATAACCGAGAGGACCCCACGGGACTTCACGATCTTTGTATTGCTCTATAAATGTATCTGATAGTTTAAATCTACGAATGTGTGTTCTCATTTGCTGTTACTCCTTAGCTTTCTGAACTTGTCATACTTGTTTTTTAAGATTTCTTTTTGTTCCTTCGCGCCAATTGCAACGGGATTCATTGCAACTTGTAGTCCAGCACCAGCAGGAATAGCCGGCTTAGGCAACATTTTGATGTTTACACTTGATGTGTCCATGAACAAGTCATAGATGATCCCATCAGGTCCATTGCGATTCTTTGCAATAAACATCTTTGCTTTGTTGTTTTGCTTGTCTTCGATGGTGCGAGACAAAGTGCAGATGAAGTCAGCCACGAAGCATTTGTTGAATGCCTCAGAGATCTGCTCCATAGTAACAACTTCAGCATTTAGACCAGAGCGATTGGTCTGTGAGGCGGTCCAGACAGGACAATTCATTTCATTGGATAGTCCTCGTAGCTCCTCGTAGATTGACTCCAGTTCTGTTCTTTTTTCTTTCCGCACTACGACGGGTCTCAACAAATCTGCGTAGTCTACGATGATTAGACCGGGCGTTATGCCCCTCTTTACTAGACGGGCGAGGTGTGATTTGATGGTGTTCGTTGAGGCAGACTTGGTTGGGTATTCCTTGACGATTAGAGTTCCGTCAAGATTGCTGATCTCTTCAAAGATCTCGTCTTTGAAGTTTGTGAGATCGGACAAAGGATACTGTGTGATACAAGAGTCATAGCGACAAGCAACAACCATATCCTGCAACTCCAGAGTGTAATGAACAACAGTCTTGCCCTCTTTAATAGCTTGAGATCCAAGGTGAACAAGAGCCATAGACTTACCTGCACCAGTAGGGGCAATAACGACGCCAAGCTCATTTCTACCAAGTCCACCACTTGTGATAGTATCAATCTCTTTCCATCCTGTTGTAACTGGGAGTCTAAACTTCGGCTTGTAGCGCTCTTCAAAGTCTGCAATGAAGTCGTGACCAAAGTTATTCTCAGAGCCCAGCTTTAGGGCATCGTTGATTACCTTTGAGATCTCGTCAAAAGAACAGGTCTGTAGAAGATTGACTGACTTCATCATTGCTTCCTTCAACTTCTGCTTGCGGCAGAAGTCAAGAGAAGTCTCTTTGATGTAATCTATGTCGTCAGCAATTTCATTTGTGTGGACTCTCGCAAAGTAGTCACGAACCTGCTGCTGTGTTACTTCGCTCTCGCGGTCAAGTTCTGTCCGTAAGATAGAGATCATCGCATTTGTGGATGGATGTTTCCCGTATTTTGTCCTGTAATGGACTATCTTCGCAACAAATGTGCGGAGGTATTCAAGTTCTAGAAACTCAACATCTAGAACTTCGGTTATTTGATCTGCGAAGGGTCGGTCCTCAAAAATGAGTTGAACCAACCCCTCTTGGAAGGACTTTCCGTACCTTCCAAAGTCTGCCTTGTGTGCAAGCATAACGCTCCTTGGTCTCGCACTACTAAATATAACACACCTAGATAAAAAGTCAAGGCGAGTTACGCTTTATTTTTACTCTTGGCGCTGTCTATCTATTTCATAGACTTAGAGCCGCGACACTTCCACTTCTTTCGTGATAGTGCGTTGGCGCAAGGTGGATTCTTGCACTTCTTGATCTTTGCAGAGCGCTTGCCCTTAGCAGTCTTACAAGGCTTCTTCTTCTTTTCGTCAAGAAGTGCCTCGTACTCTTCTTTGATAACCTGCTTGGTGTAGTCTTCTGTAAATTCCATAGTTTTGCCCTCGTTGTAAGGATTTGTTTTTTTTCTGTAATATGAAAGAGGCAAAATTTTCTCAGATGGAAAAGAGTCTGCAAACTGTTTGCCAAAGTATTCTTTAGTCTTTTTGTTATAGAAAATCTCCGAACTCATCAATAAATTGTGAATTGCCATATCGAATGCCTGTGGGTACTCAAAAGAATGGGTTTCCTTAAGCCAATTATACAATTCAGGTTTACTTAAAATTTCTCCTCTATTGTTTAAGATGTTGGATATATTCCACTCAAGATCATCAACTTCAGATCCTAAATCATAGTCGAGCGCCGCGTCCGCAAGTTTTCTTTTGTCTTGCCTGCTTATTTCACTATCAGGTATTTCTGGAAAAGGATCTGGATGTAAATCTACAATTTCTCCTTCTTTAACAATTTTTGTAAGTTCTTCTTTGATAACCTGCTTGGTGTAGTCTTCTGTAAATTCCATAGTTTTGCCCTCGTTGTAAATAGTTCTTAAATCAAACAGAGACTCATTCATTTCCTGCTTTTGACTTCTTGCCCCAAGACTTACCGCGACCTCGCTCTTTACAAGCGGAAGGTGTTGGGCGGCAAGAGGGATACTTGGAACGCTTTTCTTTTCCAGACTGAACATTGCACTTTGGGCAGCCTTCTCGAAAGAATAATCCAAATCTTCAGCTATCAATTCTTCTTTCTCATATTCATCTTCTCGCTGGTAGGAATGCCACTCAAAAATATCCTTCAGTGTCCCAGCATATCTACGCTGTGTTTTTCTTATTAGAATTTTTGCATAAAGCTCACCAATCTCAGCTATCCACAGATTGCTATCATAAATACCTTTCCTAAACACAACCTTGTGTTCGGCACCGTTATCATCTGATAAGGATAGGCTTATTGTTTCTTCTCTCATTTACTATACCTCGGTAGTAAATAGTACTACTTATCGTTACACTCCCTAGAAATTCGGTTTAGAAATGTCTTCAATTCTTCCCAGTTTAGTTCTCCAAAGCCGTCTTCCATCATTAGTTTTAGCAGTTCGGTCTTGTTGAATTCGCACTCAAAGTTCTCAAGGGCATAGTCAATAGTCTGCTTGCCCTGGATGGAGATCAGCGGAGCATACAACTGCATCATCTGATAGTTGTGTTCGATAAGTGCTTTTGACTCTGAGATGTTCTTGTAGACTTTCAGCTTTGAATCAATGCTCTCGCAGTAATCAAGTAGCTCATCGATCGTAATGGTTCGCTCGTCTTTCATAAACGGCAACTTGGTGGCGATCGTCTTCATTCCAACACGATTGACGCCTGGAAGATTGTCGCTGGCGTCTCCGTCCATAGCGCGGGCGAGCGCCATGTTGGTGGGATGAACCCCCATAGACTCAATCACAGTCTTCTTGGTTTCAATCTTATCTGTGGTTGGGCGATAAACCACAGTCTCTTCGTCACAAAGCTGTAAAAAGTCTTTGTCATTTGAGACAATTACTTTCTGCCAACCCTTGTAGTGCGATGAATTACAGACATAAGAGATGATGTCGTCAGCCTCAACTCTCTCAAGAATAAGCTGGATGATTGGCATTTGATTGAGATATTCAATTGTTCTCATTTGTTGCCAAACTTTGTTTTGTAGTTCTTCGTTCTCAGTTAGATTATGAACAGAACGATTGAGGCGCAGTGGTTTGCGACCTTGCTTATAATTTGAATTGAGAGCCTTACGTTTTTGTGAACCATTTGGTCCGTCCCAGCATATTACAATCTCGTTTGGCTTTGTCATTCTTACGAGTTTTTGCAGAATCTTCATAGATCCTTTGATGCCACCGATTGGCTGTCCATGATTAGACAGACTGGGATCGACTATGAACGCCCTTAAAAAATGATTTAGGCCGTCTATTATCATAACTCTCTTCATTGTTCTCTCCATGATCTGTTTTTTAGAATGTGTTTAATGCAGCCCTTGGAGCACCCAAATTGGTCTGCTAGTTTTTGTTGGCTGATGCCGCCAGCGGCATAAAGCCTTCTTATTTCTCTAACTTTTTCCCAAGTCATTATTGATCTGGCATTGTTCTCGCCGCTTCTTACTTCACTCATTAGCCTCTTTGTCTCTTCGGAGTGCCTGTTTCCCTTCATTGGAGAGGGTCTACCTTTGAGGGTTTTGCTAATTTTGTCTTTAACTTCTTGCGGAGTTTTTATGCCCTTGTTCCAAGGCTTTCTACCTTTATGTGCTTCGGACATTTTCTTTCTCGTTTCCTCCGTACAGGCATCTGTCCTTTTCCATCGTTTTTTGGCAGAAATGCTTTGTTTTATTTTTGTTTCATCAGAAATGTGCTTCCCTTTTTGTGAAATCCCTATTTTTCTTTTCGTTTCTTCACTATGTTTATGTCCTTTTTTTGTTTCAGACATTTTTCTTCTAGTTTCTTCCGAATGTTTATAGCCAGTAGGTCTTCCTGCTTCTCTGCAATTATTATAGCCTACCTCCCTCTCATAAGGTCTGAGGGTGTCTAGATAATGTTGCTCTCTTTCCAAGAGCAATTCAGAATCTTTCACAACCTCCAAGATCATAAATTCAAAAGCATTAGAACCATGCAACTCCCAAGAGCGCTGTAGGTGTTTTGAGTGGTGCTTTTTGTTTTTCAGGTCGCTTCGATGACCTGCCCAGCGTGCCTTTATGTCAACAGAACTGCCTATGTAGATTTTATTATTTGTTAAATTTTTGATTTGATAGATACCCGACTTCATTTCTATGTCCTCCACAGTAAGTAGTCGGGTCTTCAATTTATGCTCTAACAAAATAGGTTACCTCCACCCTATAACATAACAGGGTGGAGGCGTGCTGTCAAGAGGCTTTGTCTACTTCATAGAAATCTGACGCTTCTCCTTCTCGCTTGTCAAACTTTTGAATCACGACTTCATCCATAAAATCATAAACATGTTGCCTAAACTCCGGGTCAGAATCCATTACTTCAACCCACTTGCTAGGCTGGAATTTCTTAGAATAACCATTGTGCTCAAACGTGTACCAAGAGCCAGCAACAGACATAAAATTCTTAAGAGCCTCAAATAAACTTTCCGTACATTGCACACCAATTGATTCTGTTCCCCATAAGATTCGGAATGTGCAAGTCCTACCCTGTGTTCCAAAGCGAGACTTTTCAAGTTTGACCTTGACTTCCGAACCAATGCGAAAACCATTATCATCAAGCACATAGGCTGCCTTGCTCTTACGACCTGTAAGCCAGATACGAAGAGAGTAAGCATAGTGCATAGCCTTTCCACCGGGGGTGATGTAGGGCGTTGTCATTGCAATCTGTCTTGCCATTGGTCCGTGGGGGATGTTAGTCTTCAACTGATTGAGAACAAGGAACGTGGCTTTCTTGTCTGCTAGAGGAATAACCAACTTTGACATCGCCTTCGCAAGAATGCGAGCCTTGGTTGCCACCGATGACTGAGGATTGAAGTCACCTGCTACATCTGAAACTGACGGAGTGAATGCTAGAGAGTCCCAGATAAATAGTAATTGCTCGTCTGCTGCTCCTAATAATTCTTCAATAGTCTCAAGCACAAACTCTACAGATTGAGCTTGAACATACATCATAGCTCCAATATCACACCCAGCCTTCTCCAAGAAGGTTGGATCAATCGCAGACTCGGAATCAAAGTAGATTACTCCAATTCCCATCTTTTGTGCATTTGCGGCACACTGGGCTGCTAAGAACGACTTACCTGTCGCTTCTAAGCCAGCTAACTCTGTTACCTTACCGACAGGAATGCCAGCGTATTTTCCCTTACAAACGATAGAATCAAGCCATCGGGATCCTGTTGGAATCCACTGTTTTACTTCTGTGGGATTGTCTTCTCGTAGGTCGTGAGCGACATTGCGACCTGCTTTTTTGTTTATCATCGCTCTAAGATCGGACATAGATACACGTCCAGCCTTAGCTTTTGCTTTAGTCATTAAGTTCTCCTTATTTTTAACTTTTCTTTTCTTTATTTATTTTTGAGCCGAAGCCCAGTAGTAATTATAACACAGATTTACTAAAAGCGCAACAGAAAACCCCCACCTTTTTAGGGGTGGGGGCAGACTGGAGCTTGGAGCTTTTACTAGCCAGCCATTAGATCGTTGAATGCCTTATCAACACTGGACTTGCCGCCCTGATTGTACTGCGTTGTCTCTCTTGAGCGGCTCTCTGCTGACTTGTCGCCAGAGAGCATACCATCAAGAATGGCTGACACCTCATCGGGGCTGTGACGAGTGAATAGTCCATCAATGTCGGGCATGTTCTGAAGCAGACCAGGGATGGCATCTGCGTCTGGCAGGAGCGGACTGGTGTTACGACGCATCTTCATGTTTGTCTTCGGGTAAGCGCCCGGAGTAGTCGGCTTTGTGTAAGTGATGGTGATGTCAGTGCCGCCATGCGGGTCGGTGATATCGCCATACTCGGGGTCTAGAATGTAACCCAGCAGAAGCTCATAAGCCTGCTTGCCGTAACCATAGACCTTCACGCCCTCGCTCTCAAGCCCTCGCACCACTACTGGTGAGAAGTAACGATTACGAATGAAGAGAGACTTAGCAAGCTTCTTAGTCTCCTCGTCGTTGTTTTCGGTGCCGTCCTTCCATAGCTGTGAAGCGAAATCACAGATTGGGCACGCCTCACCGAAGTTACGCTTAGGGCACATAACGCCGCCGCGATGTCCTTCGATGTTATAGTGAAAGAACACCCCCTTCAGAGGGTCTCCGTCCTTGGCAGGGACGATTCGCACATCAGTGTCGCCCTCTTCTGGCTTGAACCAGACGCTTGTCCTGTCGCTCTTTCCATTTCCTCGTAGTGCGGCGAGCTTCTTCCGCATTAGCTCCATGTTGATTCCCATTGTAGTCTCCTTGTTGTTGGGTATAGTATAGTAAGCGTTCCTTACCATCTTAATGTAACACGCTGTCCAAGTCCTGTCAAGCGTATTTGTTTTGGGAGGATGTCTGTGAGCTTCTCCCTTGCTCATCTATAAAGTAACGTGATCAGCCTTTGCTGTCAAGTAGTTTTTGTCCTTGAACGAAATTTGTGTGAGCCACGCAGAATCCGAAGTCGGTTTCATAAGGCGACTCATAGATTCCATAGGTCACATTTTTGAATGCGTTTCGGGGTTTGTTTTTTAGGCTCTCGACCACTCGGGAGTGGAGTTTTCCGTCCGTTTCCAAGCGCTCATTTGCTATACATAAGTAGTATGCTACGTCACGATCTTCCTCTAGTTTGTAGTACCAATTCTCAGTTAGTTTATCAACTGAGACTATGCCTACAGAGCGGATTCTCTGGACATCTGAGGGCTTGGAAAGATTACCTACAAGCGGAGTCGTATGATCAAACACATTTAGGTAATGAACCGCATAGTAGATGCTTTTATTGATTGTATCAAAGTATTTTTTTATTGGGATTTCGCCTATTGTCTTCTCGATTGAAGGGTTGGACAAGATCGTGAAGCTCTTGAATAAACCAGAACGGGCATACTCCTGTAAAATACCAAAGATCGCTCGCTCTTGTAGCTTTGAGTTACCAATCAAGAAATCTACATCTGGTTTGATATAGAAGATGTCTATCTCTCTATCTCTTATTTGCTGTAGAATCGCAAGTGTGTAGTTCGCAGAGAAAGATGATCCACAAAGGAACACCTGTACTCTTTCTTGTATTGCCTCTTCCGTCTTGTACGAGGATAGTTTGGGTGCCTTTCCCTCGCAATCCTCTGCTTTTGCTACTTTTGATAGTTTGCGTGTGTATTTCGTATTCTCCTGACCTTCTGAGAACAAAAAGCAGTTGTATTCTCTATGGTTCTCAAACAGAGAGACCACATTGCAGCCAGCTTCGCCTATGCCTATTAGCGAAATCATAGCTTCAACTCTTTTAAGTTCCCATAGTCCTTGCCTGCCTTGATGTTAGCCATAAATTTACCCAAACTATTGTTCTCAAACATAGCTTTCAGTTCTGGAATTCTCTCTTTGTCTTCTTCTGCTATGTCTAGTACCACTTCATCGTGAACAATAAACGCTACCTTCGATTTTGTGTCTTCGAGGGCTTTATCCAGCGCCACAGCACGGTCTAGGGTCAAGTCCGATGTTGTACTTTGAATCAAGTAGCTCAGTGCCTTACGCTGTTCTACTTCAATCTGCCTTCCTGTCGGAGTGTTGATCTTTCCGCCCTTATAAAATTTAGAAAGCACGCCTTCTCGGCTATAAACAGAGCCGTTGAGCGACATATCGTTCACATTGTAGAGGGTGGAGAAGAATCTTACCTTTGCCTCATCACGATCTACGGGAGAACCTCCATAGAGGTGTCTCATGTTCCAGCTATGAATGTCTTCCTGTGGTTGTTCGTGTCCTGAGAGAGATAAGAAAGTTCTGACCTCCGCTCCATTGTAATCCAGAGACACAAGCCAGTCGTTTGTTGGCTTGATGAGTTCTCGGAACTTCGCCTTCATAGTTAGGATCGGATTGCTGTCTCTCTGGGTTGTGAGACGCCCCGTAACCGTTCCAAAAAGGTTATAGCTCACGTAGTGCGGCTTGTTTTTTACAAGGTTCTTGATGTCTTCTCGGTCGCTCGTGGAGGTCATCAGGTGGCGGCAGCCATCTACATTGATGTTTAGTTTCTGGTAGCTTATCTTATGGATTAGCTTATAGATCTTGTCTAGCTGATTATAATTGGCTGGCTGCTTACAAGTGTCGAAAACGTGCTCGGTGATCTTGTTACGAACCTCGCAAAACTGCATCAAAAAGTCCGATGGGACGAGATCAAAGAAGCAGTTCTGTCGCAAGTCAATGCGAGCTATCTTAAACGAAAGCAAATAAGCCTTGAAGGTTTTCTGAACCTCGTTTAATTCTTCTTTTAGGCTTTCGGGGCAAGCTTCCTGAAGATTCTTGCCTCCGTTGTAAAGCCAAGCATACTTGATTTCAGGATCCTTAATGGATCCAGTATACTTCCAAGTCTTGGTCAGCCCGCCAGGGATGCCCTCAAAATGAAGGGCTCCGTTGGTGTAGATGCCGACACACTCTGACTTGTCGTCAAGTGTTTGGAAAATCATGTGTCCTCTCTGAGTCTCTGTGCTTCTATAAGATAACTCAAGGATCCTCTGTAGTCAAACGGTTGGTTCACATAGCGCTCGAAAGCTCCCAGAGCAGTGCGGTTATCTGAAGATCTTGATAGCTGCAAACAATCCTTGATGATCCTCTGCTTTTCAGCTATACTGAAGGTGTTCTCTTCTTCCGAGAACCTAAGATCAAAATAAAACTTCATGAAGAAATCGTTTGAGAATTTTTGTTGCAATGACTGAAGAGTATAGCGTTCTGTGGCTATAATCTTAGAACCACATTCATCAAATGATGGAATGTGTGTTGGAACCATTTCGTTGTAGAGTCTCAATAGCTGCTGTGGTAATTGGTTGTAAAATCTGTTATGAGTTGTTGAGAACCCCAAAGTCAAGATTGCATCAGTACTTCTAAGTCCATAAGCACTAGCATAACCCATCATAGCTTCAGAGTCAAGGTCGGCGATCAATCTCCAGGGAGCATTGATATCGATCATAAAGCCATAAGAGTTACAAGCGTTTACATAGAACTCCCAATTCTTGCTGTTTACAAAATCATTTATTTTTTGGTCATCGTTATCATAGGGTGCATCAGCAATCTCAAGAGCAAGCCCACTATTGGTCAGGCTATTTAGTTTACTTTTTGTGTAAGCAGGCATTGACAACGGGTAAGTTCTTGTTACAATACTAACAGTAGCTAGGAGTTCTTTTATGAATGTTTGAAAATTATGAATATTATTAATATTCATATTTGTCTTTAAAGCTTTAATAAAATTAATTTGATATTCTTCATAACTAATATTATTTGACTTATAACTTTTATAAACTTTTAGATTAGTAAGATTAGGATCGTTAGAATAAATTTTGCCTGATTGTTCTGCTTTCTTAAATTGTTGAGCTAAAGCCTCAAAGGCATCCACAACAAATCCTATTGCCTGCAAGTTTTGTCTTGGATTGCCTGAACTTTTAAAATCTTTAAACCTAACCAAGCTTGGATTAGCAGTTATTGGAACATAGGTCCTGCCTACTTTTCCATAAAGCGCTTTTTCTGCAAAGTTGAAATCTATAAGATTTGAGTAACCTGTCTTCAAAACATCAGATTTGTAGACAAGCTTCTTATTAAATAACTCCAGAGAGGTTTCATTGTTGTTTTCTTTGTAAAATGTTGACATTATGCTTTTGGCTCCGTGTTTGGACGATCAGAAACTTTGCTTATCGCTTTTGGAGTAGAAGATTCGTTAGCTTGCTCTTTTCTTGCTTGAGTTTTTACTGCACACTTGACTTGTTTATCGGGTTTTCTGTCTACTTTTCCTGAACCTTCTTCATTTTTAGCAACGCCATTTGTGTCTGCTACCCATTTAGACGTAATAATACTTTGAGCATTTCCTGCCTCTATTGTGTGTTCAGAACGAGTGACCATATAATAACCTCCTATTCCAAATTGTGTAAAGTCTTGAGGTTTTTGATATTCTGGGATGAACCCCTTTGGATCTACATAGATATAAGTGCCAGGAAATGTCTGAACATTTAGAAAACAAGTCACGCTTGCATTATAGACTTCTCTTAATTGTGTCAGACCATCAAACCCCTCTTTTTCAAATCTTAACTCCTTGAGACCCGGCAAATCGGTTTTTTGTAAATTGATTGTCTGGACAATACCTCTGTCTTTTCCTTGAATATAGTGAAAGATTCCTCTCTTATTATCTTCTGCTTCGTTACCCCTCATCTTGTCAACTGGATAAGACCTTCCAGCGTAAAAAATAAAATAATTATATTCTCTGTTGTTTTCTGTGAGAACAACTGGGCTCCGGCTTGGTCCAGATACATTCAGCAAAGGCTTGATTGGAAAAGTTTTAGCATTTATTCTATTTCCGCTTGGTAACATATACTTTGTTATTTGATCAACATTTGAGCCATAATTCTTTTCTTTGTTAAACGCTGTAATAACAGAAGAATAGATTCGAACTTTCTGCTTGTTCTGGAATGCAAAGCAGGAATCATTGTTGAGGAAGTTTCTGAGTAATTCACTTGTGATATCTTTGATAAAATTGTTTATTGGATAGTAGACTTCTTCGCTAGACAAAACTTTGGAACTCATAAAGTCAACAAAAAAATTCAAAGAAATTGGTATGTCTCCGAGAGAACAAAACACTACTTTGGAGGAATCAAATGGATCTACAATTTCTGTTGGACCTAAAACGATTCTTAGTTTTGAAAATTGTTCTTTAGATTTTTTAAGTCTTAGGAATTCTTTTTTGGCTAACCCAAGCGTTCCGTCTTCAAGATAGACTCCGAAATCTTGTTTTAACCCTTCAGAAATGTCGTAGCCCTGATTGGAGATCGAATCAAAATAATTCAAAAATTGCTTATCTTTTGGTAACTGTGTAGAAATCTTATCAAGTGTGCGATCAATGTTGTCCATTATCACATCTAACAAATCTGTTAAAAAGAAGAAACTAACTTCCCCTTTTTGGGAGGTTGCGGCAGATAAAGAGAACTTTAAATTTTTCTTATCTTCTTCGCTGAACCCTTCTGTCGAGCTAACAATAGTTTCAAAATATTCATTTATCTTATCAACACCATTATCTTTAGTCTGCGATGGTGTGGGCGCATTTTTTATAAACCCATTTCTTACAAATTCTAATATCTGCTCGTCGGTGAGGTTATAAAAATATAGCTTTTTTCTACTTTTTAGACTTGAGATGATCGTCTTAAAGCTTGAAACTTTTTCTGCTGCAATAACTGTGGAGTCGGATTTTTTAATTTGTGATAACTCTTCACTATCACAGTTTACTTTATTTAAGAAATTGTAAAGAAGTTTTCTTCCAATCCTATTAGACTCAATCTGAAAATCACTAAAAATGTTAAAAGTGGGATTATTAAAATAATCAGTTATATAGGCATGGAATTGTATATTAAAATCTACTTGACCCTGCTCTCCAAAATTGAATTCATGAGTAACGGGGGTTAAATTCAAAACGATATAAGAGTCTCTAATCGCATCGAACTCTGATTTTGTAAAAGACAGAGAGGTTTTCATTGGCACTGCCCACCCAACTACAGCCTTTAATCTAAAATTTAGCTTATCCAGATTTTCCTGTTGGATGGTTGATAGTTTTTTTCTAAATTCTTCAGGAGTTTTTCCTGTCTTAAGGGCAAGCTCTGCAAAACTATAACGAGCTTCTTTACCAGAAGTCATTCCTTTGCCCTTTCTTTCTATAATTAAGTCGTTAAAGCTTGTTGTGTGTATTCCCAAAGTTGCTCGAATATCTTTTTTAATAGAAAATGGATCTGAGCCTCTAAATTCAAATGTAAAGCTTTTTAATCCAACACCCATACCCCTCTTAGAGCCATTGTTGAATAGATCCAGAGCACTTACGTTCTTGTCTCCATCCTTGTACGACTCAACAGAAGGGTTGGCATCAAACTGAATCTCTATGTTATCTACATCCTTTCCCTCACTGTCAGTTATTACTTTATACAACCTGACACTCGGCACGAGAGCCGAAATCTTATCGGTTGTCAGATTAAACATTTCTGAAAAATGCTCTGCTTTTGTCAAATCATTTATAAAAGCAAACGCTTCTCCATCCATAGGAATCGGAGAGTTTGAGTTTCTATAGAAATTCTCAGGAGAATGGTCAGCATTTTTGAGGTTACAAATTGATGCCAAGTTTGAATCTAGGCTGTCCACATAGGGAAGCCTCACGGGGTTCATGTTTTTTTTAAATTTTGCTAGACTTACAATGTTGGATAATAGAAAACAACTGTCGTTGAATTGGGGCGGGGGTGTCGTAAACAAAGCGACTTCAATTTGTTTTTGTCTCTGTTCTGACTCTCTTCTTTCCAAATTTAATTTAGCGCTCGCCGCATCGGTAAGCTCTTTTGATTGGCTTGCAGCGGCAATGTCAGCACTGTTTAAGCCCTGATCAGCAAGACTGGTCTCCTGTATTATGGTTGCATTTATGAATCCGCCGACTGATGACTCGTATTTTTCAAAAATTAGTTCGAGGAGCCCATTTGTATTTACAGAACATTTAGATTGTTGGTATCTATTCTCAAACGACCGCTGAGATGGAGGACCAAAAGAGTTATCTTTTAAGACATCCCTGTTATAATCAGCATAAATTTGATAAACGCCGGGGACCAACTCTTTGTTTTCTGACATCCAAGAAACAAAATTATCTGGTTTTTTGATATCCTCGACGCCCGGCGTAACAAGGTCAGTAAGAAAATTCCCAGCGGTTTCAAGAAACCCATCGGGAGGAGGTTCAGCAACAACCTCTTTGGCAACCTCGCCCCATTCATTTGACTCTGCATGAACTAATTCAAAAAGTTGTTCAAATTGTTCTTTTGTGAGCGGTCCATTCGGGTCATAACAAGTCATCTATCACGCCCCCAAGACCAAAAGAGTTTCACTTAAATCTAGTGGTATCTCAAGCACATCACCCGTGTTTGCTTCAGCTTCTGTAGGAATGCCATTCCACCAAGCGATAACCCACCAATAGCGGGTGTCGCCATAGTATTGATGTGCGAGATTGTAGAATCTATCTCCGTATTTCCAGATGTGCGTAGAAGTCTTGAGTCTTATTCTGTCGGAGACTGATGGCTGTCTTAAACGTGGTGTTGTAAATTGTTCTATTTGCTTTAGACCTCTGCGTTCACGCAACTCTCTGTAGAAGTCTATGTCGTTTATGATCGTTTGTGATGTAAAATTTTTGATATCGCTCATTCTATGAAACCCTTGTCAAATTCAAATTGTCCTGAGCCTGCTTGATAGTCTGAAACATCTGCCAAATCTTGTAGCCTGTTGGCTGCTCTTTGGTTACCCCTTTCCATTCTTCTCTCATCTCTATTAAGTCGTAGATCTCCCAAGACACCGCCGTAGCGAGCCTCTGCATTGTCGAATTGTTGTTGTCTTATTCTTCTTGCTTGTTCTTCTGCTTTTTCCTTTTCAACTTGTTCTCTAAATGTAGATGTTTTTGGTAAGTAAAACGAACTTCTTTTATTTGCTTCATCGCTTTGGTTCTTATTACCTCTAATAGCGCTGCGGTCCTCGTCTTCGATTGCGCCATAAGGGAACATAGAATTTATTGCTTCTTGATCTCTCCACCCTATGGTCTCTTCGTGGATCGGAGAGAAACTGACCTGAACTGTAATTAGTTTTGGTAAAATTGTGTTTTTGGTTCCTTGTTTATAAAACACGCCATTATCATCTTGTAGGTTGTGATCGACTGTAAGACTAGTAACCACTCCAAGGAGCCCCTGGTCAGGGTTGCTATCTGAAGTATAGGCACTATAGATTTCTCTCTCACCTTCTGCTGTTTTTAATAATTTTGAGTTCTGTAATAGATTCATTACTTTTAGACGAATCAACGGTGCCTGAGTAATCGTGTTAGCAACATCTGAATTGGTGTAAGAAGCGTATAAGAATCTTTCTAGTTTTGAGATTCTCATAAGGTTTTCGTATGCCTCGCTTTCGCTTGCTGCCGGGGCGCTAAAGCCTAAAGAGATTGCTCTAGTAGTGTTTGAAAACTGATAAATTGGGTCGGTCCTACCGTATGTTACAGTAGGGTTGAAGTTTGAACTGTAAGTTTCGTTAAATGACGTTATGAATGCCTTGAAAGACACTGCCTCTTTTGAAGGGACGTGCTTAAAGGAAATAACCAATTCTCTTTCGTTTGCTAAATAGTCACTGCCGTCTACGAGAGTATCGGGCAACTGTTTACCATCCTGATTGGTTGGTTTTTTATACCTTGTTACGTTAAAGCTCATTTATTACTCCTATGTGGTAGCAGCTTCTTTTGCTGCATGTGCGTTCGTCAGACGACCAGTTACTCTGCCGTCCATAATTATCTTCATTCCCTGTAGCCCTTGTTGGTGATAGGTGTTTGAGACGTTATTTGTAGCATTTGTGACAGCATTACTCATCGCATTGTTGGTTGCGTAGACTGGAGCGGCTGCGCGACCTGTGGCAGCGGCGTTGATGTCTTCGGCTGTTGTTGGATCCAACAATGCTTTCCCAATGTTGATCGGGGCTACACCAGCAATAGCAACATCTGCGATGGCGCCAGCGTAGCCCATGAAATATTCTCCCGCAACGCCC
>Ga0233436_1000674_pt1 | contig 34830 bp, 35 predicted proteins | sample SI_122_August201_2_FD_182723 | JGI IMG/M metagenome (GOLD analysis project Ga0233436, IMG submission 182723) | Seawater microbial communities from Saanich Inlet, British Columbia, Canada - SI_122_August2016_150_MG | ecosystem: Environmental > Aquatic > Marine > Inlet | place: Canada: British... | reverse complement strand
GACCTCGATGCAGAACTTGCACAGCGCAATGGAAAGAATTAATCAGGTTTTTTCAGAAAAATAGAAAAAGCCTATTGCCGTTTTAAAACTTATCCATTAACATACGCTCCGCAATTCCCCGATAGCTCAGTTGGTAGAGCAAATGACTGTTAATCATTGGGTCCCTGGTTCGAGCCCGGGTCGGGGAGCCATCTCAAGAAAACCGCTTAAGTTTTAAACTTCAGCGGTTTTTTTTTACCTGAAGAAAAATTACTGACTATTTCATAAAACTTTCCAGCTCTGCTATTCTGTTATAAAACTGTATTCAGGCAACTATGAACAACTTTTTCTGGAACAACATATTTAAAAAAACAAGAAGCGAATGTGAGCTAATCACTGAATTCTGGCAACAAACGCCTTTATTCAAAAATATTCCTTCCCGGCATATCCATTCCCTGTCTGAAAATATGCATGTCAGAAACTTTCAAGCTGATGAAGTCGTGTTCCGTCAGGGAGATCAGGGTGCTGGCGCTATACTGGTACTGGAAGGACAGGTTAAAGTTTATGCTAACAATACGTTGCTATCAGATTTGGACAAAGGTGATTTCTTTGGCGAAATCACTCTCGCAGAAACAGATAAAAGAACGGCTGATGCCTGTTGCATTAAAAAGAGTCGACTGGTGTACTTCCTCAAACAGGACCTGGAAGAATGGATTGAAATTGAGCCACACCTGGGCACTATTTTCCTGATGAACCTGGCTTCAATTTTAGCTCAACGCTTACACATGGCAAATCAACTGCTGTCAGAAAAAGAATAAATAATGAACTTTTCAGATAATCCCGCTGCCAGTGGTTCAGCTTATTTTAAAACATTCAAAATATTTGTTTTTGTAGTCGGGTTTATTCTTGCCAGCTTTTACTTATTATCATCAATATTATTACCGGTCATTATCTCATTTACCCTGTACGCATTGATTCAACCATTTACCAATTACCTGGTAAGAAAAGACTTTAATCACTCTCTGGCGATTATATTTATTTTAATATTGATGTTGGTTTTCAGTATTTTAGCGATCAGTTTTGCTCTGCCCCAATTACTCAGTCAGGTGACCATACTTAAAAGTAAACTACCTGTCATTTTCAATCAGTTCGAACATTTTCTAACAATTTATAGTCAGAAGCTGGGCAATTTTATCGGTGTCGATTTTAATGTTTCAGACATTCTGGTTTCTCTTTTATCCCAGTCATCATCGTTAGGCAATACATTATTGGTGACCATTTCTGAACAGGTTTTTGCCATTACACTGAGTTTAATTCTAGTACCCCTGCTTACATATTTTATTCTTAAAGATTTCAAATCCCTACGCAATAAAATGATGAACTGGCTTCCAAACCCAAGCTTTGAACTGGGCTGGTTAATTTATTACCGGGTAACCAGCCAATTACAGCTTTATATTCGAGGTGTCATGATTCAGTCCTTTATCATGGCCGTTGTTGCCAGCTTTGGTTTTTACATTATTGGGCTGGATATCCCAGTGTTAATAGGCTCATTAGCCGGCTTATTAAACTTGATACCTTATATCGGCCCACTGATATCAATTCTATTAGCGGTGCTGGTTGCTTCTGCAATGACTCCTTTCGATCCTTCAATTATTTACATGGCGGTGGCTGTTATTATTGCTGCACAGGTTATCGATAACATTGTTGTCATTCCTTCAGTGATAGCTAATGCGGTAGATTTACACCCTGTTCTGGTTATTGTTGGTATTCTAATTTTTGGAAATCTTTTTGGAACAATCGGTGTCATTCTAGCCATACCAGCCATGGCGACCGCTAAAATTATTTATATCAATTTGTATGCTGACATTTATAACGCCAGTCAAAATAAATATTCCTGAAGTTATTTCTTTGAGAGAGTCTTAGAGAGGGATTTTAACGCTTTTTTCAATTCTTCATCATCAACATAATCTGCAGCATTGGTCATTTGATCACATGAAGACTGAGAGATATCAGCAATTAGTTTGTGTTTAGCGTAATGCTTCTTTTGTTGTGACACTTCGGGTCTGGTAGAAATTTTAAGAATAAGATCCATACCAAAATTTTCTATAATTTGTTGTCGAATTTGTTCACTGTGCAACCGCAGATAAGAGGACAGTGCCGCATTGGGTAAAGTGACATTCAAATATTGATCAGTAACATTAGTCACTTTAACCATCTGAAACACAGCATCAGATTCCTGAACTTCAAAAAAATGTTGGAACTGCTCAATCTCGGCTCGTTTTTGCGCAAAGCCTTCGGGCAGTAAACCTTGAAACAGGCTGGATACCGGTACTGGCTTTTTATTTCTTTTCCGAACCATATTAAAAGTAAGTAGAAATGTTTATTTTCTGCGCTTCTGACGTCGAGAGACATCACGTGATTTAGCTGCTTTCAACACCTTATTTTTATTTTCTCCCGGGTACTCCAGCTGCAGAGATTCAAAAAGCCTCACTACCACATCATCATCAAGGAAACGTACCTTACCTGGCTTTAACCACTTGGGCAGAGTGAAATCCTGGTAACGCACTCTTACCAGTCGGCTGACTTCCACATCGACAGCTTCCCACAAACGGCGGACTTCACGATTTTTTCCTTCTCGTAGTGTGACATGATACCAGTGGTTAGTGCCCTGCCCACCACCATCGGTGATCAGGTCAAATTTTGCAACGCCATCACTCAGCTCAATTCCAGCTGTTAAATTTGCCACTTTTTCATCAGTAACTTCTCCCCTCACCCTGACCGCATATTCACGTTCTATTTCAAATGAAGGGTGCATCAAACGATTAGCCAGCTCACCATTTGTAGTAAATAGTAATAAACCTGACGTATTAATATCAAGACGACCCACTCCAATCCATCTGCCCTGTTGAAGTTTAGGTAATTGTCCGTAAACTGTGGGCCTACCTTCGGGGTCAGAACGTGTACTCACTAAACCCACAGGTTTGTGATACATCAATACTTTTGGCTTGATAATATGTCGAGGAAACTTTACCAGCTTATCATCTATGCTGACTTTTTCTCCACCCTGTAATTGATCACCGGGTTTGGCGACCTTGTCATTGACCTTAATGCGGCCTTCCTGAAGCAATTTATCAATCTGACGACGAGAACCTGCGCCCTGATTAGCCAGGACTTTTTGAATGCGATCCATAGTAGGGAAACCTTTTAAATTTAAAAAAGCATATAACCACGGAGGACACGGAGGACATGGAGAAAAAATAATTATTGAATAGGTAATTTACCGGCCACATACATTTTATTTAAGCAATGTGCAGTACAGTTTATTCAAATAATTTATCTATCTCTATGTCCTCTGTGTCCTCTGTGGTGAATAATTTATTTGATAGACCAAAGCTGGCCTATGCCAGTAGAGGATTCGGATAATAGTTGAGATTTGTCTGAACTGATATTTAAATCTAAAATGGTAGCAGAGTCAGGTTGAACCTTATGCTTAACCTCAGGTAACCAGCTCTTATTAGACAGACCCGTTTTCACATCCCAGATATCAATGCCTTTAGACGCACGCCCTGTTGCCAGAATTGATGCATCATCTGAAAAATCAGCTGACACGATAGTCATGCCTCTTTTTTTCACATCCAGTTGGCTGACTAGCGTTCCTTTAGAGTCTGTTGAATAAATCCTGGTCTGACCAACATAAGCATTAGCCATGGCAAATTCTCCATCATCAGATAATTCAACCTGTGAAATTTTGTATTTCATATTTTTAGACCAGATATGTTCTCCTGTCGTAAGATTCCATAAGCTGGCATGCCAGTCATCTGATCCGGTTAATGCAAAACGTCCATCGCGAGATAGTGCAACAGAAGTTATTTTTTCATGGTGTGGAAAAACATAAACCATTTTCCCCGTTTGCATATCAAAATAAATGGCCTGATTAGCTTTCATGCCAATCAAAGCATAACGGCCACTTTCCGAAACAGCTACGTCACGCAAATCAGGCCAGGACCAGTAACCCACCAGACGTCCATCAGTAACTAACCATCTGGCAATTGATTGCTGCTCAATGGTGACCAGAAATTTACCGTTATCAGAAAACCTGGCAGCAATTAACCCACCCTCATCATTTTCTTCATGTTGCACACTATAAATAACTTCATTTTTAGCGACATCCCAAACCCGACCATAACCACCTATGGAACCAGTGAGCAGATATTTATTATCAGCACTAATCGTCGCACCATAAGACCCCGTATCTTCATGTAACCACTGTTGTATTTCCTGCCCCTTATCACCACAGGCATAAAGGTTCATTAGTAATAAAGCAGCTATTAACCTGAACATAAAATGAGGATTAAAATAATTCATTATGAAGCTGTGTGTTCACTTTCATTATCACCGGGTTGGTCTTCCGTCACTTGAAGAACATCATCATTTAATGCTAATTCCGGATGAAACTGATCAAGATCTTTTAGTTCTGAAAGCGTCGGTAACTCATTCAGATTCTTTAAATTAAAGTAATCTAAAAATTCACTGGTCGTACCATACAAGCTGGGCCTACCGGGTACATCTTTATGCCCCAGAGTTTTAACCCATTCTCTTTCCTGTAATGTTTTAATCATATTTGAACTGACACTCACACCGCGGATAGCTTCAATCTCACCCCGAGTAACCGGCTGCCGATAGGCAATTAATGCTAATGTTTCAAGCAAGGCACGTGAATAACGCGGTGGTTTCTGTTGAAAAAGACGCGTAATCCAGATCGAATATTCAGGGTTAACCTGTAGCCTGAACCCACTGGCAACCTGCTTAATTTCCATACCCTTTGCCTGATATTCATCCACCAGTTCATGTAATACCTTACGGATATCATCTTTAACCGGCTGATCAAGATCACCCGTAAACAGATCATATAAATGATTCACTGTTAAAGGGCCATCAGCAGCACACAGCAAGGCTTCGATGATTGGTTTAAGTTTTTGTTGTTCCATTATTTAAGTCGTAAGTTATCAGTTATCAGTTATCAGTTATCAGTTATCAGTTATCAGTTATCAGTTATCAGTCAACATTATCCTTGACACATTAATTTCATTTCAACAAAATTTTCTGCCAACTGCCAACTGCCAACTGCCAACTTTTACTTCACCCTCTAGCTTTAACATAGATAGGTGCATAAGGTTCATTTTGTACAAGGTCAATCATTGATTCTTTGACCAGTTCAAGAATCGCCAGAAAACTGACCACTACACCCATTCGACCTTCTTCAACAATAAAAAAATCTTTAAATTCAGTATAGTCATCAGTTTTGAGTTTACCGAGAACAATGCTCATTCTTTCTCGAACCGATAATGTTTCTCGCTCAATATGATGACTGGCAAATTGTTCAGCTCGATTAACAACATCACGGAAAGCCATTAACAAGTCATTGATAGTCACTTCAACGACAGGCACTTCTTCTTTAATATCAGGCAATTCAGCATGAGGAAAGAAAATTTCACGCTCTTCACGAGGTAATCCATCAAGATCCTCTGCTGCTTTTTTAAACTGCTCATATTCCTGTAAACGACGAATTAACTCTGCCCTGGGATCATCTTCATCGTCATCACCCACCGGTCGGGGTAATAACATACGCGATTTAATTTCAGCCAGCATCGAAGCCATCACCAGGTATTCAGCTGCCAGCTCAAGTGCCAGTTGGTCCATCATTTGAATATAATCCATATATTGCTTAGTGATGTGTGCCACAGGTATATTTAAAATATCAAGATTCTGACGTTTGATAAGGTAAAGCAATAAATCCAGAGGCCCTTCAAAAGCTTCCAGAAAGATCTGCAACGCATCCGGCGGAATATATAAATCCTGCGGAATAACCGTTAACGGTTCACCTTCAACCAGTGCAAATGGCATTTCCGACTGGTTTAGCTGATTTTCCTGGAATAAATCAGTCATGACTATCTAAGCGTAATACCCATCACTTTTCTGACTTCTTCCATCGTATCACGGGCAACATCACGCGCTTCTTCACAACCTTCATTGATTATATTTTCAACGCTCGCAAGATCTTCCTGATAATCTTTAGCCCTTTGCTGAATAGGTTTAAGCTCAACCAGAATGCTATCGATTATATGTCGTTTACAATCAACACAGCCAATTCCAGCTGTTGTACAACCTTCAATGATCTCTTTCTTAAGATCATCACTTGAATACACCTGGTGTAACTGCCACACCGGACACTTCTCTGGATCACCAGCATCAGTACGACGAATTCTGGCAGGGTCAGTAGGCATTGTTTTAATTTTCTTTTCGACCTGTTTAGGAGATTCTCTAAGCGCAATCGCATTGTTATAGGATTTAGACATTTTCTGCCCATCCAGTCCCGGCATCTTTGGAGAAGCTGTCAATAAAGATTGAGGTTCAGGTAAAATGATTCGACCACCGCCCTCAAGGTATCCCACCAGTCGCTCTTTATCACCGATACTGATATTTTGCTGTGAATCCAGTAGAGCATGTCCCACAGACAATGCTTCGCCATCCCCCTGTTCCTGATAACGTTTTAATAGATTATTATAAATTTTCGCATTTTTCTTGCCCATTTTCTTAATAGCTATTTGAGCTTTTTCTTCAAAATCGATTTCTTTACCATAAAGGTGATTAAAACGGCGCGCAACTTCACGGGTTAATTCTACATGCGCAACCTGATCTTCTCCGACAGGAACATGCCCTGCTTTATAAATAAGAATATCTGAAGATTGCAGCAAAGGGTAACCAAGAAATCCATAGGTACTCAGATCCATATCTTTAAGTTTATCCTGCTGATCCTTATAACTGGGCACACGTTCCAGCCAGCCCAAAGGAGTTATCATTGATAGCAGAGTAAATAACTCAGCATGTTCAGGTACTCGTGACTGAATAAAAATAGTCGAACTGCCGGGATTAACACCGGCAGCCAGCCAGTCAATAACCAGATCAATGCCGCTTTGCGCAATGATAGAAGGATTTTCATAATGCGTAGTTAACGCATGCCAGTCCGCCACAAAGAAAAAACATTCGTAGCTATGCTGTAACTCAATCCAGTTTTTTAAAACGCCATGATAATGACCAAGATGCAACAAACCGGTTGGACGCATACCTGACAGTACACGTTGATTTTGACTAACTGAGGTGTTCAAAAAGATATTCCTGAGAAAAATGAAGTGTAATTATAGAATTGTCACGAGCAAAGGTCGACAAGGGATTCATATTAAAATAATTCACCACAAAGAGCACGAAGGGTAAAAAAGTATTTAGCTAGACTTTAAGAGGTCATATTCAGCAGCATACTACGCTAAGAGAAAATATTTACTCCAAATCATTTCATCCCTTTTTTAATCTTTGTGCTCTTCGTGTACTTCGTGGTAAAAATTTTTTCTGTCTAATAGTCCAGAAACTCAGCATCGCCTTTGCCAAAGCGTAAAACTTCAGGGTTTCCATCTATCAAATTAATAACAGTGGTTGGCTCGACACCACAGGGACCACCACCAATAATGAGGTCAACGTCATGCTTGAACCTTTCACAAATATCTTCAACATCATCGAGAGCATCTTTTTCACCAGGAGATATTAAGGTACTACTCATAATTGGCTGTCCTAATTCTTCCAGGATAGAATTAGTAATAATATTACCCGGTACACGAACACCAATTGTTTTTCGTTTCGGATTCATTAACCGACGAGGTACTTCAGATGTTGCCTTCAATAAAAAAGTATATGGCCCTGGAGTCAACGTCTTCATTAAACGATAAGATGAATTATCAACTTTTGCATAAGTTCCAATTTCTGAAAGGTCACTGCACACCAAAGTAAAATGATGTTTGTTATTCAGTTTACGGATACGCTGAATTCTTTCCATCGCATTTTTATCACCAATATGGCATCCCAATGCATAACTTGAGTCTGTTGGGTAAATAATTAAACCACCCTCATCAATAATTTTAACGGCCTGCTGAATAAGCCTTTTCTGGGGGTTTTGCGGGTGAATATCAAAAAACTGAGCCATAAACTTTTAGTGCCTAACTGGAACGATAATTTTACTTCGGCTTCCCCTTACACGCAATCATTTACCACAACATATAGTCCCCTGGAATCACTTAACGGCTATATATTGTGGAAAAGATCAAACGATCAACTTAACCTATGGACTTGTAGGGTGCGGCCATGCGCACCATTAATGTTTCCAATAAAAAACTTTGGTGCGCACGGCGCACCCTACCTGAAAATTAAACCATACCCGGCTCTCTTCCCATTAATTGATGATGGGTAGCTACACTGAAGTTGTTATTTTAAAAAAAAGGATTATTATTGGATAACCGTCAGGAAACGGTATGGATTTGTCGATTCAACTGGAAATGAAAACAGGGAAATTACAATGAACATCATCAAACCAATTACTGCGATATTTTTGATATTACTATCTATAGCTTTAAGCTCAGGTAGTTACGCTACCCCCATAAATATCAACAAAGCTGATGCAAATTCCTTAGCCAAATCTTTATCTGGCATTGGTAAATATAAAGCTAAAGCAATAATTAATTATCGAAATAAGAATGGCTTTTTTAAAAATGCCATCGATATTGTGAATGTAAAAGGTATTGGGAAAGGAACCTACAATAAGAATAAGAAAGATATTCTAGTGCGTTAAATTGAATATCCCGATTACCACTAAAATATAGTTAATCCCCTATATAGCTCAAATTTCAAATAACCAGATTATTAAACAGGTTGTCCCCCTCTTTGTGTTTTCTCTATACCATTAAAGTAAATTCGCTAAATTCTGTATAACTACTTTGTGTGGTTATAAAGTCAAAAGATATTCACCACGAAGGCACGAAGACCTCGAAGAAAAACAAATTGTCTTAAAAAGGTAACCCGGTAAATCAGTAATGATCATAATTTTGAAAAACTTATGCACCATAATGACTTACCTTCGTGCTCTTCGTGCCTTCGTGGTGAAATTTTTTTGTGATTGAATATTGAAACTACGATAAGCAGTTACAATTCTGTTTTAAATTAAACCGAATACAAGCTACTCACATCTCTTCTCCATAAATATTGAAAAAGTTCAATATTTTGCTAGAACTTATAGTTGCTAATATTGCAACAATACATCCAGAACTATTGCCAAAGAGGCAACTCTATATACCCATAACGGAATGGCAACAAGCAAGGATGACCCAAACTTTTTTAAATTATTGGAGAAACAATATGAAAACTTTAACGACTACAGTAATCATTTTATCTTTGGCTTTATCAGGTTCTACTTTTGCAGCCAGCAGCTACCAGTCAGGAAATAACAGCTTCTGGGCAAAAAACACTCAACTACTTGAAAGAGCATCAAACCCCAATGATTCTAGTGATTTCTCTTCCAGCTATAATGGAAGTATTGGAAGTCAACCAGAAGTAGGTAGCGCTACAGGAAATAACATTCAATCTGGTTCTAGTAACTTCTGGAAAGAAAACGGGGCATTACTGGAAAGAGCGTCAAACCCTAATGACTCAAGTGCTTTTGCTTATTACCAGGTTGACAGAACCGGAAGTCAACCAGAAGTAGGAAGCGCTTTTCAAGATGTTGGCATTCAAAGCGGAGTTAGTAACTTCTGGAAAGAAAATGTCAAACTGTTAAGCAGAGATACCAATCCAGCCGATCAAAATTAAAATACTGCAGGCATAAAAAAAGGGTGCCCTAAGGCACCCTTTTTATCTATATTTAGTTAAAAACTAAATTAGAACTTCATACCGATCCAACCTGCAAGCATGTCGTCGTCAGCACCATCAACAGATGCGAATTCAACACCAGTGTAAACAGACTTAGACAGGCTCTTAGTGAATTGAACGTGGGTAGTATCAGCTACACCAGCATCTTCGCCAGTATCCATACCAATTCTAAATGAACCACCAGCTAAAGGCATTTTCAGAGCGATTGCAGTTGCAGACTCGTTACCATCGTTAGCCAGAGTCGCACCAATTTGCATTTCGTTAATTGTGTAAGTACCACCAATTACGCTTTGAGACTCGCCACCACGAACGATGTCAAAAGAAGTCATTTGAAAACCAACTGAGAAGTTATCAGCAGCATATTTAGCAGCAATAATAGTGTTATCACCAGCTTGATCTTGAGTTCCGTCAAGAGTTGCACCCAGAACGAAAGTTACATTACCAGTACCACCAGTATAAACCAGAGCGTTATCCAGTCCGCCATTTATAGCGCCAGCGCCACAAGCTTGACCAGAAACTTTAGTGAAGATATCAGTTCCGCCACAAGCAAAACCAGCTGCATCAGCTTGACGACCTAAAGTCACCTGACCGAAATCACCTTTCAGGCCAACGTATGACTTATCATTAGTCCAACCAGAAACTTCTTCATTTGCATCATCATGCTCAAGTTCCATGTGCATGAAACCAGTCATTCCGTTACCCATGTCTTCAGAAGATTTAAAACCAACAACTAATTTTGAAGAATCCATGTTCAGGTCAGTTTGGTTAACAACTTCAAGACGGATATTTCCGTAGATAGTAGTGTCAGCAGCAAAAGTTGAACCAGCGATAGTTGCAGCGATTGCAGCAGCGATAATTGGAGATTTTTTCATATTAAATACCTAAGTAAGTTTAAAAAATAAAATTTTGTTTTCAGAAGATCCATGTAACTCTTCAGATGTGCTGCGATAATACACCCGAATTATATTTATGCAACAGGTATTTACAAAAAAACAACAAATAATTGAAAATTGATACAAATTAAACGTGAACAACATCACAAACCTTTGCTCAGACGTTGTTTTTATACAACTTCAAGCGTGATTTAATTAAAATTATTGGTTTAACTTTCCAATATGGATGTCCTTTTAGATTTTTTATGTATCATTTTAACACATTGCCTTATTCGCAATGTCTTAGCGCAAGGCATTATCCCTGTAAAAAACTTTCACCACGAAGAACACGAAGTGCACGAAGATGAAAAAAATATTGTCAAAGGTATCCAGTTAATAAGTCATTAGTCTCCTTACCGATTAAGTTTACTTCTACATAATAAAAACCTTCGTGATCTTCGTGTTCTTCGTGGTGAAAATCCTAATGGCAATTAACTGATGAAACGTCGAAGCTGAGTTTACTTATGTTATCATCCCGCTTCCTTAAATAATCTATACCTTTAATGAAACAGTTATTCGATTTCTTTCCGATCTTACTATTCTTTATTATTTATAAATTTTTCCTGGATTTACCCGATGAGTTGATACTTTCAATCAACAACATCTTCCCTTTTATGAATATGCAGCCGGGTGAATCAAAGCATGCGATCTATCTGGCAACACTGACGGCTATTCTGGCGACCATCGTACAGGTCATGTTAACAGTAGCCATGACCAAACGGGTTGAAAAAATGCATATCATTACTCTGGTTTTATTACTGGTATTTGGAGGAGCCACTTTATACTTTAAAGACCCCCTGTTTATTAAGTGGAAGCCTACTGCTATTAACTGGTTATTTGCTGCTGTATTTTTTGGCAGTCAATTTATCGGGAACAAACCATTGGTTCAACGCATGATGGGGCATGCCCTGGAAATAGACGACCCACAGGTCTGGAAAAAGTTGAATTTAGCCTGGATTGGATTTTTCATTTTTTCTGGTGTTGCCAACCTTGTCGTCGCTTTTAACTTCAGTGAAGATATATGGGTAGACTTTAAATTATTTGGGCTGATGGGTTTCACCCTGATTTTCGTCATCGGCCAGTCATTTTATTTAGCGCGTTACCTTCCTCAGGAAGGCACTGACCCTTCTAATAAAGAGAATAATTAACCATGTTATACAGTATTGTCGGCACCGATAATGAAAACAGCCTAACAGACCGCCTCGCCGCCAGGCCGGATCATGTTGCCCGCCTGATTGAACTTAAAAATCAGGGACGACTCATACTTGCAGGTCCTAACCCCGCAATCGATAACCCGGAGCCTGGTGAAGCTGGCTTTACAGGAAGTTTAATAGTTGCAGAGTTTGATTCTTTAGAAGCTGCTCAGGAATGGGCTAATGATGATCCTTATATAAAGACATCAGTATATAAATCAGTTGAAGTGAAACCTTTTAATAAGGTGTTGCCTTAAGAAAACACTATTCACCACGAAGAACACGAAGTTCACGAAGGAAAAACGGAGATAATGAAATGGAATTTGAACTACTGTCAAAGAAGATATTAGGCTGTGCAATCGAGGTTCATCGAGAGTTAGGCCCGGGCTTACTGGAATCTACCTATGAGAAATGTCTTACACATGAATTAAGAGAGAACAATATCAACTGCATTACCCAAATAACACTGCCTGTTAAATATAAAGGAATTCATATAGATTGTGGTTATCGTATAGATCAATTAGTGGAAGATAGTTTTATTGTTGAATTAAAAAGTGTAGATTCTCTCCAGCAAATTCATGAAGCCCAAATTTTGACATATTATGAAACTTGCAAAGATAAAAACTGGTCTACTGATAAATTTCAATACCAAGGATACTAAAACAAGGAATAAAACGACTTGTACTCTAATTTTTTAACCTTCGTGCTCTTCGTGAGCTTCGTGGTAAATTTTTAATTTAAATAATAAAATTTCGGAAATAACTATGAAAAAAAGAATATTAATATTGTCTGCTTTAGCACTAAGTTACTCAGCATTTAGTTTTGCAGAAAGCACTGTTGACGTTTCAAAGCCAATCGCTACCATTAACGGTGTGGGTGTCAGTGAAGCAGAATTAAACTATTTCATCTCCAAATTAAGCCAGAAGGTTCCCGCTGAACGAGCCTTGCAGGAAATAATCAATGTTGAGTTGCTGGTTCAGGCTGCAAAAAATGAAGGGCTAATGAAAAACGATGAGCTTGTATTAGAAATCAAACGATCTACTTCTGGTCTTATCGCCACCCATTACCTGCAACAACAATTACTCAAACTTGAAGTCACTATAGAAGACTTAAAAGCTCGCTATAACAAAGATTACGTTGAAGGTAACCAGGCAAAAGAATACAACGCTAACCACATTCTGGTAAAAACCGAAGAAGAAGCAAAGGGTATTATTCAAAAACTGGATGGTGGTGCGGTATTTACTGAACTGGCTAAAACACTTTCTACCGGGCCCAGTGGCAAAAGCGGTGGAGCTCTTGGCTGGTTTAAACCTTCAGATATGGTCCCACCTTTCTCTGAAGCCACAATGAAGCTGGAACCAAAACAGTACACAAAGCTTGCAGTAAAAAGTCAGTTTGGCTGGCACATCATTAACCTAAACGATACCAGAGCTGCTGAACCACCTACTTTCGAGTCAGTCAGCAAAGAACTCAGCTCAAAAATAGCAGCCGAAGAGATCAGTAAAATAATGCAACAATTACATGAATCAGCCACAATAGTTTTCCCTGATAAGTAATTTTAATTTTTTTAAAGTTAATTCTATGCATCCTGTCTGCGTATTTCTCGATAAATTTAGCATTGATTGCAATGACCTCGATTTATCAGCAATCACAACCGCTACCGAATTAACTTTATATGATCGAAGTTCTGCCGATGAGGTCATCAGCAGAGCTTCGAACGCTGAAATAATTATTACCAATAAAGTTAAACTTGAAAGAACTCAGATAGAGCAGTTACCAAAACTGAAACTTATCTGCGTCATTGCAACAGGCACCAATAACATTGATTTTCAGGCCGCAGCTGATCACAACATTAAAGTTTGTAATGTAAAAGACTATGCTGCGGCTTCCGTCAGCCAACATGTGTTGATGCTTATACTTTCTTTAAGCAGTAGTTTTCTAAAGTATCAGCAGGATATCAAACAGGGACAATGGCAAAATCAAGATCAGTTTTGTTTGTTATCCCACCCTATTCAGGTATTGCAGGATAAGACCATCGGCTTAATCGGCTACGGTCACATTGCTAAAGCTGTTGAAAATCTGGCTATAGCATTTGGAATGAAGGTTTTAATATCCAGAAGTATCAGCTGTCCTGATACTGAGCAAACAGGACGCCTTCCTCTGCATGATATTCTTAAACAGTCCGACTTCATTAGTCTACATTGCCCTTTGACTGATTTAAGTGAAAATCTGATCGGAATGGCAGAATTTGAAACAATGAAAAAATCTGCTTACATTATCAATACTGCACGCGGAGGCATCATCAATGAAGTCGATCTGCTAAAAGCATTGAAAGCCGGTTTGATAGCAGGTGCAGGACTGGACTGCCTGTCACAGGAACCACCACTTCCAGATGATCTTCTAATCACAGCCGGTTTAGCACAATTAATCATTACACCTCATAACGCATGGGGAACTCATCAGGCCCGACAAAAACTGGTCGATGGAACCACTGAAAATATAATCAATTATATTTCAGGGAAATCCAGACATTGAGCCCTCGGTTTTTTCTAATAAGCGGACTTGTTTTTATGATACTGGCAGTGGCGCTCGGTGCCTTCGGAGCACATGCTTTAAAGGCCGTATTAAGTGTAAAGCAACTTCAAACCTGGAGTACGGCTACGGATTACCACTTTTATCATGCACTGGGCTTAACTGGACTGGGAATATGGAGTGAACGGTTAAAGTCATCCCAATTTGTGACTATGTCTGGATTATTTTTAATGCTGGGTATTCTATTATTTTCTGGAAGTCTTTATTTGCTTGCTTTGACAGGCATCACCAAATTCGGAATGATGACACCTGTCGGAGGGATATTCTTTATGCTCGGATGGTTTTTCTGGATAGTTGCAGTTTTAAAAGACCAAAAAAGCTAGCCCGCATTTCTCACCAGGGGATGAGATGCTCGCACAGAGCTTTGGATTCACAAGAGATTTCCCGAAGGAGTGGAATAACAGTGTGTATTTCTGACTGAGGAAAATTTCTTGTTGATTCAAAGAGCTAGCGAGTGCTCGTCCATCTGATGAGAAATTCGGGCTAGTTACCTTTGTGCAGTAATACCTGATCACTCATTTCTCTGAGCAGCTTATCTTCTTTTTCAATACGCGACGCCATCGATTCGCCAATTAACGACAGATCTTCCGATAGTGGGGTGATACTATCGCGGCCATCGGCACCTTCATATTTATCATTAAACTCTACGAAATAGTCAGTGGTACGAGAGATCACCGGGTATATTTCACTGGCAATGGCTTTAATGGATTCGCGACGCTCTTTACCATCCATAATACGCTGGTAAATTTCAAAATGCCCTAAAGCAGCATAATCCACCAGTCGTTGATTAAAACGTTTGAGTTTGGTTAAAACTTCATCTAGTGGAGCATTGCCAGATTCTAGTGCCGCCAATTCAACATAAGCAACAAGTACTTCCTGACGTTCACCCAGTAATTCATCGATAGTGTGTGCTAATTTATTTCGTCTATCATCTTCACTTGATATTCTCTTAGCAATTTCTTTAATAGTGTGAATTTGAGATTCTGACATTGTAGCCCCTAAAGTAACTCTTTTATTGTAATGTTGATGAATGATCTACATCGAGAACCAAATCAAGGATCAGTTGACCTTTCATTGTGATAACGCCCTCTCGCCTTACCTGACCATCTAAAGTAAAATCAAAAGTATATAGTCTACATAATGCCATAGTTCCAGAGCTAGCGCGACATAAACGGAGCTTTGTTAACACGACAGTTTGATCCAGAAACTGGGCATTTATCTGCTTGCAAGCCCGGCTACTGGCTTTCACTGCCTGCTCCTTAGCTTGCATACTGTCACGCCAGAACCAAACGATAAAACCCAGAATAACCAGATACAGAATTTCAGACATTGTTATATTATTGAATATGTAGTGTTAAAATGAGAACTGGCTAGCAGAATTAAATAAAAATGAATATTGATAACCTGAAATCTCGAATCGACAAACTGGAAATACTATTCTCTGAGCAGGAGTATACCGTTGAATCATTAAATGCTGTAGTCACCCGTCAGGCTCAGGAAATTGATCAACTGACCGCTACCACGGAGCTGCTGAAACATCAGGTTAAGGAGTTCAAAAAGCAAATACCTGAATCAGCTATTGTGGATGAGAAGCCTCCTCATTACTAGCAGCCGTCAGGGATAGAAAATGATTAAAATTGCAAACCACTGCCATTATCATAAAAAATACGCTCGTGAACTTATTGAACGAATCAAAAGCTATGACAGTGATGAGGAATTTTTAATTCAAATAGAGGATGACAGCCTGGCTTTATGCTGTCAGATTCAAAATCAGAAAACCTGTTTTAGTCATTCATTAACCGACCCAAAACTGCTTAAGAGGGCAAGTCAGAAAAATCAGTTATTACTGAAAGCCTGTAATAATAAAAAACGTGAAATTCATAGCATTATCGACTTAACCGCCGGCTGGGGAAGAGATAGTTTTATTCTTGCCACTCATGGTCAACATATAACGATGGTTGAGCAAAATTCTTTAATCTTTAACAGCCTTAATTTTCTGTTAAAGATTGTCAAACACGATAATCCTGATGAAGTGTACAAACGTTTACAGCTCATCAATGATGATAGTGTTGAGTTTTTATCCACCAGAGATATTGGCTTCGCTGACTGTCTGTATCTGGATCCCATGTTCCCTGCCCATAAATCATCTGCTCGACCCGGCAAAGAATTACAGATATTACAGTTGTTAACCAATAACCTGAATGTAGAAGAGTTATTTGAAATTGCGTTAGAAAAAGCTAAATATCGAGTGGTAGTAAAAAGACCAATTCACGCTAAAACCTTAAGCGATAAAAAACCAGATATTGTTTATAAAGAAAAAACTATTCGCTTTGATGTTTATTTGACTAATAACTTTTAAAACCATTTAAACCACAGAGGACACGGAGGTTCACAGAGTTAAAAGGCATGGTATTTTGCTTCAAAAAACATGTATATCTAAAAAATAATATTAAGTTTAAATCTAATTATTAACCTCACTGTCTTTCTCTGTGAACCTCCGTGTCCTCTGTGGTGAATATTTTTCACTCTAATCTCGAAAATTTGTAAACTGCAAAGGAATACCCAGATCAGCATCTTTCATTAACTTCATTGCCTGTTGCAGGTCATCTCTTTTTTTACCGGTGATTCTTACCTGTTCTCCCTGAATAGCCGCCTGCACTTTCATTTTTGATTCTTTAATCAACTTGACTATCTTGCGTGCAATTTCTTTATCGATACCTTCCTGCATGGTTACGGGCTGTTTTGCAGACTTGGCTGCTTCAACCACTTCTCCCATTTTCAGGCAGTTTATATCCAACCCTCGTTTAGACATTTTCTGTAATAAAATTGGAAACATTTGCTGCAATTGAAAACGCGACTCACCGTTAAACATAAGATCAGAACCAGAAAAATCTATTTTTGCATTTGATCCTTTAAAATCATAACGTGTACCGATTTCACGGTTTGCCTGATCCACAGCATTAGTTAATTCGTGATGATCAATTTCAGAAACAGTATCGAATGATGGCATAGTTTTATAACCTTAAATTTATACAGGAGTAGTCTGGACAGAAATTATAAACTGGAACCCTTAAAGAAGTGAAGTTATCTGAGTCAACAGGTCTGCCTGCAAAATCATAACGGGCACTACTACAGCTTTCCTTAAGGTATTTACCCTCAATAACCTGTAAAGGGCATTCTAAATAGGTTCCCAAAGCATAAGCAACAAAGTAAGCCTGATGAGTTAAAGGATCGAGTTTGAGTTGTTGCTTTAATATTTCAGAGTACCGAATAATAACAACTTGTTTATTCCCACCTTTAAAAAAATAAACCTGATCAGTATCTAAAGCGGGTAAAGGTATTCGAAATTTCTCAGTAGCAATTTCTGTTGGAACATTGATAAAAAAATCAACTGTCACATATAAAATCGACAGAATGATAATTGTGCCAAATATTTTGACAATGCGTAGTAGGTTTTGCCTGCGTTTATTATTCAAGAAATACAGAACTATCGAGTGAGTTCAACCTGTTCTGCAGCCTGCTCTGTGCAGTAGCGACTTAAACAGGCAAACAGTTCCTGGCTATTATCACTGTCCAGACGCCAGCTTGAACTTTCAGTATCATAATCAAAATGAAAACCACCCGAGCGAGCAGCTACCCAAAGCTGAGTAGCAGGTGTCTGTTTATTGATAATGATCTGGCTACCACTTTCAAACTCCAGCGTTAAAATATCACTGATCGTATCGTAATCAATTTCAGCCCCAGATTGCTCAACGGCTTCTTCAATGTCGATCATTGTTTGTTCAGCTAAATCAATAAATTCAGATTCGTTCATAAAGTATACCTTTAAAAATATATAACCACGAAGAACACGAAGTTCACGAAGGTTTTAAATGTAATATTTGTTTTGACTTAAAAAAATAGTTTAGCTTTCATACTAAAATTACTTTAATTATAAATTTTACTCTTCGTGTTCTTCGTGTTCTTCGTGGTGAAATTTTATTTACCTTTAAAATTCAGCGATGCTGAATTTACACAATATCTCTGTCCGGTTATTTCAGGACCATCATCAAATACGTGTCCCAGATGGCTACCGCATTTTTCACACATAATTTCAGTGCGAACTCGGGACAATGAATTATCCACTGCAGTTCGAATTAACTCATGATCTACCGGTTGGAAAAATGAAGGCCAGCCACAACCCGAGTCATACTTTCCATCAGAATCAAATAACTTTTCACCGCAGCATTTACAAACATAACTGCCAGAATCTTTTTTATCCCAGAATTCACCGGTAAACGCAGGTTCGGTACCTTTTTCACGACAAATATGAAATTCATTATCCGTTAATTTTTTGCGCCATTTTTCATTATCAGTCATTCACTATTTCCTCAATAACTCGTAAGTCATAAGTCATAAGTCATAAGTCATAATCAAAAATTATATCCGAACTTTCGACTTTCGACTTTCGACTTTCGACTGCCAACTGCCAACTTATTTATACATCTCCTTACCATCAGCGAAATATATCCAGCCTTTGGCTATACGATAAAAATACCAGATTGTCGCAACTAGCCACACTAACCATCCAAAAATCCAAAAGAAAATTGATGAAATTAGATACCACAAAAGGCCATACCAGAATGTATTTTTTTGCCATTTAAAATGGGATTCCATCCAGCTACCCTGGACATCATCCTGTTTGATATGATTTATAATTACGCCAACTATCGGCATAAAAAGTAAGCCTATAAAAAACAATGACTGCAATATATACACAGCAAGTACATATTTTTTATTGCTTGAAACATCTAAGTTTTGAGACATGTTAATTCCCCGTCAATTCGTCGAATGCTTTTTCATCCAGCACGGTCACATTTAATTTATTAGCCTTATCGACCTTTGAGCCAGGCTTGGCACCGGCTACAACTGCTGTTGTTTTCTTCGATACACTAGAACTAACTTTAGCGCCTAATTTTTTCAATATCTCAGCAGCCTGCTGTCGGCTATAGTTTTCCAGCGTACCGGTAATGACATAAGTAGTGCCTTTTAGCGGTAAATCAATATCTTCAATTCTTTCTATTGGTGGCCACTGTAAGCCGGCCTTGATTACTGTCTCGATAACTTGCTCATTTTCTGACTGATCAAAAAAATGAACTATGTTAGCAGCAACTACTGGCCCCACATCGTCAACCAGTATTAAAGTTTCCTCATCAGCATTTTCCACCGCTTCTAATTCAGTAAAATAATTAGCCAGTGCTAATGCCGTGGCTTCACCAACTTCTCTAATGCCCAGAGAATAAATAAAACGAGGTAAAGTAGTCTGTTTGCTGTGTTCAAGAGCATCCAGTAAATTTTGTGCCGATTTTTCAGCCATTCGATCCAGGGATGATAACTGTTCCAGAGTCAATGAGAATAAATCAGCAATCGAGTTGATTAAGCCCTGGTCAACCAGTTGTTCAACCAGCTTGTCTCCAAGTCCATCAATATCCATCGCCTTTCTGGAGGCAAAGAGTTTGATGGCTTCTTTACGCTGAGCAGCACAGACCAGACCACCGGTGCAACGATAAGCAGCCTGTCCTTCCTGCTGGATCACTTCAGATTCACACACCGGGCAGGTAGCTGGCATTTCAGGTTTTTTAAAATCGGCTTTTCTATCTTTCAATACCGCAGAGACAACTTCTGGAATGACATCTCCTGCCCGGCGCACAATCACTGTGTCACCAATACGAATATCCTTACGATTAATTTCGTCCATATTGTGCAATGTTGCGTTACTCACCACGACTCCACCCACTTCGACAGGATCTAATCGGGCCACTGGTGTCAATGCACCTGTTCGACCGACCTGAAACTCAACATCCAGTATCGTTGTCATGACTTCCTGGGCAGGAAATTTTCTGGCAATAGCCCATCGCGGCGCACGTGACACGAATCCAGTTTTGTTTTGCTGTTTAATATCATTGAGCTTAAACACCACACCATCTATTTCAAACGATAAACTATCTCTTTTATCCGCCAGTTCCTGATAATAGTCAGAACAATTTTCGATAGAACTTAACTGTTTAATATATGGACTAATCGGTAAGCCAAATGACTTGACCAGTAACATCTGCTCATACTGCGTTGCGGGTAATACTTCCCCGTTTAGCTGGGCAATCGCATAACTACAAAATGTTAAGGGGCGTGAAGCGGTTATTTTTGGGTCTAACTGACGTAGAGAACCAGCTGCGGCATTTCGAGGGTTAGCAAAAACTTTTTGATCATTTTGACGTTGCCGATCATTTAACTGATTAAATCCTTTCAACGGCATATACACTTCGCCCCTGACTTCCAGCAACTCTGGTACTTTATCGCCAATTAATTTTAACGGTACTGATTTAATGGTACGTACATTGGTGGTGATATTTTCACCCGATCTGCCATCACCACGTGTGGCAGCTCTGACAAGTTTTCCCTGCACATAAAGTAAACTAACGGCTAAACCATCCAGCTTTGGCTCAGCACTATATTGCAGAGAAGTATCTACCGCTAACAGATCACTCAAACGCTTATTGAAAGCCAGCATTTCATCTTCATCAAATGCATTATCAAGTGATAACATTGGTACTTCATGTTGAACCGACTCAAACTGCTCGGAAACTTCAGCACCCACTCGTTGAGTCGGCGAGTCAGAAGTGAGTAGCTCAGGGAATTCGACTTCTAATTCATGTAGTTTGCGTAATAATTGATCGTAATACTGATCACTGACCTGGGGGGCATCTAACACATGGTAATCAATGTTATGTTGATTGATTTCATCCCGTAAACTTTTAATTTGCTGTAGTGCCTGTTCACTCACCACTTTTCAGTTCACCTTCAGTTTTCTGACTTGCGGGTAACTCGCCTAATAATTTATTACGAATATCGGTCACATGCTGCAAGGTCAATAAATCCAGCTCCTGACTGTAAACTTTTAATTCGAGAATTCTCACCAGTTCATCCACTTTTTTCAACATGGTTTCATAACAACCCAGCGGTTGAGCACACTCGGTTAAGTTAATACAGCACACCAGCCCCTGACTACTAAATTGATCTTCATTTATCTGCTGGAAAGAACCCGAGCTGGTTAAGTTGAGAATTTGAAACTGAGCATCTGGATTATCTTCCAGTTTAAACCTGTTTTCTGCATTCATTTCAAACCCGGCATGAGTAAAAGCATTGCGCAGCTCCTGAGCAGTTAACAACCGGTCATCTACAGGTTTTAATACATGGGCTATGCGGTGGTCGGGTAATAAATCACAGACGAGTCGTGGCAACTCAATTTCAGCTTTGTCAGAAAATTCAGCTTTGGGTTCCGTTTCAAGCCCCGGGTTAATTTTGATGTCATTAATTTCACTTTCATTAATATCATCATCCAGCATGGCATTGATATTGGAAAGTTCCTGCCTTAATGTTTCATCCTCGATAAATCCAGATTCAATTTCTTCGTGAGTAAAAGTTTTAGTAGACGCTTGCCTGCGTTGTTTACTTTGGTATAAAGAATATAAATAAATACCGACTATACACAGAACACCGATAACTCCCAGCACCCATCGAAGCGCAGTGGCATCCATCTTTATTCTTCTCCAACCAAAGCGGCCGCTTCATCAATATTCACGGTTACCAGACGTGATACACCCGGCTCATGCATGGTGACACCATTTAATGTCTGAGCAAGTTCCATCGTCACTTTATTATGAGTAATGAAAATAAACTGAACATGCTGAGACATTTCCTGCACCATGGCACAGAAACGTCCCACATTGGCATCATCAAGTGGAGCATCGACTTCATCCAGCATACAAAATGGTGATGGATTGAGTTCAAAAATAGCAAAAATCAGGGCCACAGCGGTCAGTGCTTTTTCACCACCGGATAATAACTGTAAATTGGTTACCCGTTTACCAGGGGGTCTTGCCATGATGGTGACACCGGTGTTCAACAAATCATCTTCTGTTAATTCCAGGTGCGCCTGTCCACCGCCAAATAACTTGGGGAACCGCTCCTGCATTCTGCTGTTCACATGATCAAAAGTTTCTTTGAAACGCTCTTTAGTTTCTTTATCAATTTTCTTGATCGCATTTTCCAGAATAGTTAAAGCGGATACCAGATCTTCATTTTGAGCATCCAGGTATTCTTTACGCTCAGATTGCTCATTGTATTCATCAATCGCCGCCAGGTTAATGGGGCCAAGATTATTGATTTTACGAGTTAGATTATCGAGCTGATTTTGCCAGCCCTGAATATCAGCTTCATCAGATAACTCCTGCTCCAGGACTTCAACATCAAATTCGGTTCTCTTTAATTGATCAACGATAGTGGTGCGATGGATATCAACTTCCTGATATTGCATTTTCTGTTGTTCAAGCTCTGAACGAACCAGGTCAACACGCTGTTGCTGTTCATTTCGATGGCGTTCATGCGCACGTTGCTCGGTATCCAGCCCGGTCACCTGATCCTGAGAATCGTGTAACTGTTTTTCGATCTCAGATTTTTGTGCCAGCAATAACTGAAGAGTTTCTTCCAGTTGCTCTAAAGGCTCATTCGCTTCTTCAACAGTCTGTTTAAGCTCTTCTACCCTGCTTTTATATTGTGAGGATTGCTGTTCAATACGCTGCAAATTAAAACGCGTTGAATTGACCTCTGATGTCAGGCTTTGCAACTTCATCTGTACCTGGTGTTGCTCATCGCGACTTGTGCGTAAACTTTCCCTTGAACTGTTGAGCTGGTCTTTAAACAGATCCCGCTCCTGTTCCAGCGTGGTTTTTTGCATTTCCAGCTGATTGATCATTTCCAGGTCGCTATTACGACGAACAGTGGTTTGCTGAAGGTCATTCTTCTGCTCATCCTGCGAGGCCGACAATTCCGTTACTTCTTTTTGCAGGGTAGCAAAACGGTTTTCCAACTGTTCCGCCCGGCTCTTTCGCTGAGTTAACTGGTTATTTATATCGGATAATTCGCGTTGAAGCTGCTGTAATTTTCTCTGCCCTTCATCGCGAGTCTTTTCTTCCTGTTGTAAACGTTCCCTATCACCATCAGTTTGCGACTTTAGCAACATGGCTTTTTCAGTGATCATGTCCAGTTGCTGTTTGATCTGCTTAATTTCCTGCTCACGTTGAATTAAACCACTGTGTTCGTTTTCATCGCCCAGTTGAATTAACCAATTACGACCACAATACAAACCATCTTTACTGACCAATCGTTGCTCGGCCAGCAAACTACCCTGTCTGCTTTCTAATTCGGCACGGTCTTCACACACAAAAACCTGACCAATCAATGCAGACATATCAAAACCGGCATTCACCACATCGGTCAATGGTTTCCAACCGTCGGGTGATTTTAAATGTGTCGAGACAGGAACCTGGTTTATTAACGCAATACCCTGATTAGAAATTTGATTCAGGCTAGATGCAGAGAGGTTCTGATTGCCGACACAATAAGCACTCAATAAAGGACTTAAAACCACTTCAACTGCTTTTTCATAACCGGCATCCACTTTTAAAGTTTCGGTTAAACGTTTGCTTTCACTAAACTGTTGTTGTCCAAGCCATCGTTTCAATTCATCACTGCTTTCACTCAGTACATTTTGCTGCAATGTTTCAAGCGACGATAAACGGCCCCGTTGATTTTGAACCTGTGTGCGGTATTCATCCAGTTGCGTAGACTGTAAATCTATATTCTGGCGTAAAGTGGATATGGATTCGGCATGGCCTTGTAAATGCTGCTGACTGGTTACAATTTCCTGTTCACGAGCCTGACTCTTTTCATCCAGTTCCTCTATCTGAGCATCGAATGAATGAATATCCAGGCTTTCTTTTTCATTATTCAGCCGGGTAATGCGTTGATCGGCCTGAAGTATCTGGCGTTCAATATGTTCAATCGCCTTATTTTCAACTTGAGCCGATTGATGTGATTGATGATAAAGCTGGTTAAACTCATCCCAACGCCCCTGCCACTGGCTCATCTGGCTTTCAGCCTGAACCTGCATCTGCTGAGCCTGATCATAAACCTTGCTTAATCCTTCCAGTTTAGGAGAAACATCAGCGAGTTCTATTTCCAGCTGTTTCAGTTTAGCTTCATCACTTTGAATGATGGAATGAGACTCATTGGCGGCCTGGGTAACTTTCTGCAAATCCTGTTGATTACGTTCACGCAGGTTCTTTTGATGATTGATTTCCTGCTCACGAGCTGAAATTTCTGCACCCACTGCATAAAACTTTCCCTGAACTTCATTATGGCTATCATTGGCAGAAGTCAACTGCTGATGCCCGAGTTCAATCAACTTCTCAGTTTTACGTACCTCGGCTATAGCCGATTGAACTTCTGTTTCTACTTGCTCAAGTTTTAGCTGTTGACGCGTTATTTCTACATTAAATTCATTTCGTTGCAGTAACAGGTGCTCGGCTTCAAAGCGACGTTGTTCCTGTTTCAGGTTTTTATAACGTTCAGCCGTTTTTGACTGACGCTTTAAACGCGCCAGCTGTTTCTCAATTTCTTCACGAAGGTCATTCAGCCTATCAAGATTTTCACGCGTATGACGGATTCTCGTTTCAGTTTCACGACGACGTTCCTTATATTTGGAAATGCCTGCTGCTTCTTCCAGGTAAACTCGAAGGTCTTCTGGTTTAGCATCGATAATTCGAGACACCATGCCCTGCTCGATAATCGCATAACTGCGTGGCCCCAGCCCGGTTCCCAGAAAGATATCGGCAATATCACGACGGCGACAACGACTATTATTGAGGAAATACTTGGATTGCCCGGCACGTGTGGCCAGACGTTTTACCGAAATTTCATTATATTTGGCAAACTCACCTTTTACCGTACCATCAGAATTATCAAAAACCAGTTCTACCGATGCCTGGCCGACCGGCTTGCGTACCGATGAGCCACTAAAAATAACATCTGCCATCGATTCACCGCGCAGATGTTTAGCTGATGATTCACCCATAACCCAGCGTACCGCATCGATAACATTCGATTTTCCACAGCCATTTGGCCCGACTACTCCGGTTAAATTTTCAGGAAACTGGATTTTTGTCTGGTCAACAAAGGATTTAAAACCAGCAATCTTGATTTGGCTAAGACGCATATTGAACTGTTAGTGTAAAATGACGTCGGAGTATATCACTTGATAATTTTAGAGAGAAACCTTACATGACAAAAATTTTTATCAGTTTTTTATTGCTTGCCTGTAGCAGCCTTGTATTTGCATCAGAAGCACTGGTCGATACGGATTGGATAGCAAAAAATCTGAATGATAAAAACCTGCTAATGGTCGATTTACGTTCTAAAGACTATTTTGAATATGCCCATATTAAAGGCTCGACTTTCACCGATTACTCCAAATGGCGTGTTGTTAATGACAAGGGCATTACTGGAATGCTGCCGACTCAGGGTCATATTGAACAGCTGTTATCTCAGATGGGCGCTACACCAGATCATCATATCGTACTGATTCCATCCGGTGAATCTGCCAGCGATATGGCTTCTGCCGCGCGAATTTACTGGACTCTTGAACAAATTGGCCACAAAAAGAAGTCAATTTTGAACGGCGGCATTATTGCTTATGCCAATGCAAAATTACCTCTGGAGCGTGGGCCTAATGCAACAGAAAGCACCGACTATGAAATAAAAACTATGAAATTCAATCAAATCGATGCTGATGCAATTCAAAAAAACAGCCGTATGAATATCATTGATGTACGTTCAAAAGCTGAACATTTAGGTATTTACCAGGGGGCTCCCGATGAACATGCAGGTACTATTCCCGGCTCTCAGTCTTTACCCTATGACTGGTTCACTCAAAATGGCAGTGGCCGCCTGGTATCTAATAAGAACATGCAGGTATTGATGGGCACTCTCAATATTGATAACAGTTTACCTACCGTTGTGTACTGTCATACCGGGCATAGAGCATCATTAAGCTGGTTTGTATTACATGAACTATTAGGAAATGAAAAAGCTATTCTGTATGATGGCTCCACACGTGAATGGGCAACTCGACAAGATTTACCCGTAGATCAGTTAATCGCCTTTCAGCATTAAACCGAGACATCTCATTGAAAATATTTCTACTCATATCTTTTATTATTGGATCTACACTGGCTTTTGCCCAGTACCCGGATGAAAATGACGAAGAGGAATATGATACTTCCTATGATCAAAATTTACCCTTTGTTGAGATAAAGGCAGCAGAAAATTTTGCTAACCTGACCCAACTGGCAAAAAAAAATGGTCAGGTAATTTTGCTCGAAATGTCAGCCACTTACTGCGGTTTTTGCAAAACACTGGAAGAAGAAATCATTAAACCCATGTTACGCAGCGGTGATTATGACCATGTTCTCATTCGCAAACTCAACATCGATAGCCATTACCCGATGAAGGATTTAAAAGGTAACAAATCATCACCTTTTGAGCTTTCCAGTAAAATGGGGGTTTACCTCACTCCCACTCTGGTATTTCTGGACGGTGATGGAAATGAAGTGAGTGAACGTATTATCGGGATAAATACTCTCGAAATGTATGGCGGCTACGTCGATGAAGCTATCAATCAAGGTATAAAATCCATTAACAAGACACATTAACCATGACAACAAAACCTTCTAAAACATTAGACACTTTTGACAACCCGAAATCCGATCGCGATTTTACTATTCGTATCGATACACCCGAATTCACCTGCCTTTGTCCTATGACCGGTCAGCCGGATTTCGCTACTCTGAAACTGGAATATATTCCCGATAAATTATGCGTCGAGTTGAAATCATTCAAGTTATACGTCTGGTCATATCGCGACGAAGGTGCTTTTCATGAAGCTGTGACCAATCAAATACTGGATGATCTTGTGAAAGCAACATCTCCCCGTTTCATGCGTTTAACAGCTAAATTTAATGTTCGTGGCGGTGTTTATACCGATGTTATTGCAGAACATCAGGCTGATGGATGGGTTCCACCTGTTCCGGTTATCCTTCCTTAGAACACTGTTCAGGAAGTGAGGTTCAAACCTTACTTCCTGCTATTGTAATAAACGACTCATGTATCTAGGCATTGATTTCGGCACTTCCGGTTGTAGAGCAACTGTTATTAACGACCAGAAAGAAATCATTGCTGAAGTTAAACAACCTTTAGCGCCACCTGATCATCAATGTGGCATGATTCAACAAAATGCTTCAATCTGGCTACAAGGGCTGGATGATCTATTTCAACAACTTTCCACCAAACACGATTTAAAACAGATTAAACGACTGGCCATCGATGGTACTTCCGGCACAGTTATCATCTGTAACAGTCAGGGAAAACCATTGTTGCCTGCCCTGATGTATAACGACAGCAGCAGCTTTAGTGCTTCTCAAGTAATCAAACAGCAATGTCCATCTTCGCAGCACATCACCATGAGTCTTAGTGCAGGTCTTCCAAAAGCAATACAACTTTGTGAAGATTTCCCCGATTTAGATAATATTAAAATTCTCAATCAGGCTGATTTTCTGAGTAACCGCCTTTGCGGGAAATGGGGGTTTAGTGATTATCACAATGCTTTAAAGCTTGGGTTTGATGTTCAAAATATGCAATGGCCAGAATGGATTGGTAAAATTTTGCCTGAACATGTATTGCCTGAAGTGTTACACCCAGGTGAAGTCATTGGCCAGATAACTACAGAGTTCAGTTTAAAATACAGTCTATCTGAAGATTGCTTAATCTGTGCTGGATCTACCGATGCCAATGCCGCATTTATAGCAACCGAATCTACCCAGTTAGGCGATGCCGTTACATCGATTGGTACGACGCTGGTATTAAAAATACTCAACGATAAACCTGTTGAAGAACTAAGTTCAGGAGTGTATAGCCATAAACTCGGAAACAGCTGGTTAGTCGGAGGTGGATCCAATGCCGGAGCTGGAATTCTCAGGCAATTTTTTACTGATCAACAGATAACTGATCTTTCAAATGAAATCGACCTCAATCAGCCTACCGGACTGAACTATTATCCATTGTCTCGCCCCGGTGAACGTTTTCCCTACAATGACCCGCACAAAGAACCCGTGCTGCAACCTCGTCCTGATTCTGATGTGGAATTTTTACAGGCATTGCTGGAAGGTTTAAGTCAGATTGAAAAAACCGGTTATGAAAAATTTCATCAAATCGGCGCTCTTAAACCAGGGCATATCAAAACCTGTGGCGGCGGTGCTCAAAATCCAAAGTGGACTGAAATGCGCCACCAGCTATTGAACATCCCTGTTAAAGCTGCATCTCAAACCGAGGCAAGTTATGGTTCAGCATTACTTGCCCTACACGGGTTGAAAAGTTATCAGTAAAACTACTGAATAGTTCTCACACAACGATAATTCAAGATATCATCATTCGGGAAACCATCACCCCAGGAACCGACCACCACAGCAGCATGACTATTTTCATTCACTAATTCACTGGTCCAGTAAGGGTACTCATAATAAGGATCCTCATAGTTATAAAAGACTGACTCTGGTAGTGGTATATAGCCCTCAACAAGAAGTTCTTCAGCTATTGGTAAGCGCCAGTCATCATATCCACCTAATACACTATCACTACAGAAACTATCAGCCACAGACCATATATCTCTATAAAATACAGCATCAAAAGTATCATCCCATTGAATATTATGATCAAAATCAGATACTATTTCAGTGACATTATTTCGACTAATACCTGTCCGAACCTGTGTTAATGGCACTGATGTCGCTTCCAATTGTGTCTTCATCAAAATCGAGTTGGTGTAATAGTTATAGGGTGAGGTTTGAGATCGAGCCATTTGCTCGGTAGAAACAAAGTTCTGTCTTGCATTAATCGATAGATGTAACCAGCCTGTAGATGAAATGGTTAATTCATTATTCGCCAGATAAGGATCTTCCCGGTCATCAGTGGCATGGTCAGGCCCAGTCACCCAGCTTTTATGATTCAGGATAAAACCAGCTCCACTGTTGTTACCGTTACCATCATCTTCACCATCAGCATTAAGTGCAATCAGGTTCAAGCTGTAATAGGGTGTTTCAGTTAAAACCAGACCTTGATAATAAAGTTCTTTACTGGCAACTACCGAGAGATAAACCACACCATTATAGTAAGCTAACTGGCCATTACTATTTTCCAGCCCGGCATAAGGAGCATCAGATTGAATCAGCTTCGACCAGGCCACTGATAAATCTGAAGCACGCAACCGGACAACCCTGACGGCTTTAGTTTCATTCACATTCAAGCTTTCACCACCGTAGGCGGTTGTCGTATCCATGCTGAGATACAGGGCATCACCTTCCAGCAACATATCGGTAATGGTTGAATCGACAAATTCAACATTGGTTGCTTCTAAAGTTCCGTCACTATTATATTTTTTAACACCATCAGAACCTTTATCAAGATAGTAAGTACCACTGGTATCAACCTGAATCGGCGTATATCCACCACGATCAGAACCCAATGTATATTGATCCAGAATCATCTGTTGATTATTACCTTCTAAATCCATCTGGTAAATTACGGTATAACCAGACATGTCCGGCTGGGTATTAATTCTAGCCAGAACATCAATTAGATCATTATTTATTGTCATATCATAAGTGTAATCATTATCAACCGTTCCAAACTGCCTGGACCAGACAAGCGCACCGTCTAAATCAAGTCGCTGTACAAATAAATCATAGGCACCCAGAATCTGTCCACCTCCAGTTCCATCAATATCACCGTTGGTTGAACCAGTAATAAATAGCTGGTCATTATAGATTTCAATGCCTTCAAACCAGCTACGACCGGTAGAGGTCAATGCCGTGACCCACATTTCTACGCCATTGCGGTCATATTTTGTTAGATACAGCTGGTAATCATCAACCGTTACCCTGTACATACTATGCTCGCTATCAACGACTATATTTCGATTATCACTACTCATCAATTGATAACGAATAGCCCAGTCAACATCAATACAGGCATCACTGGTATTCCTGTAAATCCAGCTGGTATTACCTGCAATCAAATCAAAACCATCATTAGTATCGATACATCCGGGGAGTTTCACATCAAAGGTAACATCCCCATTTTCATCAACTTCCAGCTCATTCCACCCTCCAAATGTTCTCCATATATTACTGTTTCCATACTCTGTGGCCTGACGATACTGGTATTGCTCAAGCAGATTCAAATCAATATTGACCTGAGTAAGCTCAGGGTAAAACCTATCAACAGGAACCCCAAATCGATTCGCTGCATGTAAACTGATGGTAGAAACAACACCTGCCACCAATGGAGGCAGAATAGTTGGATTTGAAATAACCACTTCTCCTTCACTCACCGTCAGATTGAAATAAACATTACTATAATTGCTGGCCTGAATAGTAACTTCATAGTCACCTCCACTTTTTACCATCTGGTTAGAGTCTGTAAAATGAAGACGTATTTGTCCTTCGGTGATTTCATAATCAGCAGGGCTGGATAGATTTATAACATCCCCGCTTCCATAAGAACCACTGATACTGACCTCAGTTACCGATGCTCTCCAGCTTGTATTATCATCAAAGGTATAATCACAGCTATCATCATCAATGGAACAATCTGTTGCGGAACCATTGATATAAGGTGGAATATCCGCTCTAACCGCAACGGTTCTCGTAAAAGTATCTGAGCCAGCCGCATTAGTGGCAGTAATATCAACCGTGAAACTATCCATGCTATCGACCGTTCCACTGAGTAAACCTGTGCTGGTATCAAAACTGGCCCAGCTCGGTTTATTGTTAATGCTCCAACTGTCTACTGCACCACCCGTATTCAGCGGTGTAAATTCAAACGTTTGATTGATCATCGGTTCGGTAATAAACATAAGACCAAACTGTGGTGCAACGAGTTGTTGAGTCGTCGAATTAAACTCAGCACTCACGCCTCCAATCGTTAACTCAGTTGTGGTCACAGTGTCATATATATTTGCAGAGGTATGCCTAACAAGAATATTTTCTTTATTGGTAATCTGCCCGGCTTGTTGAGTCCATGCACCCAGGCCAATCTTATATTCACCATTAACGATCGTGACCGGTGACGGTTCATTAATCCCACTGATAATGACTGAGTTACTTTCTACCAACGTCGATAAGGTCTGGTCAATTACAGGCTGGAATATAAATGCATCAGGCGTTGTATCATTAGCATTCGGATCAACCAGAGTATTGACAGTAAATTCAGCCGTCATACCACCCAATACTAATGTTGCAGTTGTGGCTGTGCTGTAATCAGTTGATGACTGTAAGCGCAGCTTTATACTTTCACCATTTACAATATCGTTGGCATTAATGTTTGACCAGACACCAGTACTATTACGCCAGTACTCACCCTTATCAAGACTGAGGCTGGCAAACCCGGTCAGGCCACTAATCGTGACAACATTTGATTCGGTTAATGTATCCAGACCTATATCACTCTTATTGGTAAACCCAAAATTATCAGCGGTAGTATCAGGGGCAACAACCTCAATCGTTAATATCATTGAATCTGACTTTTCAGCAGGGTTGCCTTTCAATTGTGTTCCAGTTATTTGCATTGTGGCAATGCCTTCAGATCCAATAGAGGGTCGACCTGAACAAGACAACACCTGATTGCCATCTCTTGCCGTAATTTCTTCACAGTTGAGCCATGTTGGTTTATTGCTAAAGGACCATTCATCGACATAGCCATTTTGACGTAAATGGCAATGACTTAAATTATTACAGTTATCAATATCCAGAGGACTTGAAACGGGTGAAGTATCACTGTCTATAATAAAACTGAGTTGCTGATAAGCAGTGGGTGATTCAAGTTGAACAGTTTGGCTGGCATCACTCAGCACCGGTGCTTCACGATCAAAAAACAGGGTGAATTCCCGTTCAGATGTATACAGCCCATCATCCACTGTAACTGTCATCAGCTGTTTAAAACTGCCATTGAAATAATCTGGAACAAGGGTGCCATCACACACACCTTCATCATTATCATCCAGATAACAGGTAGCATAATAAACAGGGGTACCTTTGCGGTTAGGTTCTTTAATTGTTTCATCAAACGGATCATCCTGACCGGTTATGGTTACTGTCAGCTGATCAATACGGGTATCACGATCAGTTACATTAAAACTGAATAGAAACTTACCGTCAGTGTCATTACTGCCATCCATTTTGACTTCGGTACCGAAGATATCACCTGACATCTGCGGACCTTTATAAGAATCACCACCGTACAGATTTAATAAAACCAGCCTGGAACCAAGCACACTTAGCACTAAATCACGCTCATAATCTGCAAATTCAAAATCAAGTACTCGTTGCTCACTCACGTAAGTATCCGAATCATCAACATCCGCATCATTAGCAGACTGAATAAATCCAGAGCAGGATAAACCTTCCGCACAGTAATATTGACTCACTGGGTTATATCGAACCCGTTTTCTGGGTGAAAGATAGTCGGAGCCCGACTTCACATAACCATTGATATTTCGATCAAACCATAACTCATACAGGTGTTTGTTATATCTGAGCGTCGCTGAAGTTTCTGTAGTGGATACGGTTGTTGCATGTTGAAAACCAGTCATATCTCTCAACAACTGCCTTTGGGTAGAGTAGGTATTCACCGTTTTACCATAACCATACTCAAGTGGTGCAACATAATGATTAAAAGTATCTTTCAATTCCAGTTGCTCACTGTCATTGATTTGATAAGTAAAAATATCCCGGTCTAACACTTCAAAATAGCAGTTCATATCAGCTGCACTACAACTACTTTGAAAATCCCTTTTAAAGTCACTCATCCAGTCCCATGCTGTTGAACTTGAAGTTACATACAAAAGCTTTTTGGCCGTGACGACAACAGAGTTATTATCGATAAAATCTACAAAAGATATACTTTCAGTACTATTTTCAATACTGTCCTTGAAAATAAAATCATTGCCATCTAACTGGTAATATAAAACTTCAGGATTCACTGCTTGCTGCTTATCTTCACTGCTATAACTTAGTGGAATATAAGGTACTAAAAGACCACTTCTATCGGGTGATAGCACAGCTTCCAGCAATGAATAAACTGTTGAGCCATCTGAACCTTCTACTAACATCGAATTTTCCAGTGTCATCACACCCTGTTCGGTATAAGACACAATCATCAAACGGGCCCCATCATCGCCAGATATTGCAAAAAGAATTCTGTTATCGGGTAATAGTTTAATCAGCGACAGCGCTCTACTGTGAGACAACAAACCATTAGCCACATATCCGGATATTGTTTTTTCGGATGTCAGTGATTCTTTTATAGGTAATAAGTCACCACTAAAGTTTCTGATATCGTAATTAAACAGCTTCGACATCTCAGCAGTTTCAGCATTATATTTGAATATTCCACCGACAACGCCTCTTGCACTGCCATCAGTCACTATTGCTTTTCCTGCATACACATCAAACAGTTTGGGGTTAACAATTTCAGTCATCTCTACACTGTTAACTTCATTCATTTCCATCGAATAAGTATCTTTACCACTATTTACTTCTGACAGATTCAGTGAGGTATCAACACTGGGAAATGGAGTGGTCAAATCACCAACACTTAAATTGATGGTTAAACTCACCAGGGCACTTGGGCTACGGTTTCTATTATGTTTTTGCTGAAGGGTATAAGCATCACTCAGTGGATTTTCTAATGAGCGTTGATTGCTAGAGTTATACACAGGAAACTCTTCGATCACTAACTGGTAATCATCACCACCGAGGTAATTCCATTTAAATTCAGCTTGAGTATTAAAAATTTCTTCCAGATTAAAAGTCTGGCTGAACACACCGATCATGTCATCATCTTCAACACTCATACCATCATCTTCAGTGATCGCCAGTTCTACATATATAGCGGCTACGTTACTGCCTTGTGAAGAAAATAATCGAGCTGCTGGTGTTATCACATCACCATCACCGACATGATAAAATCGCAAATACCCAGAAGCTGCATCCGAACCATCATCTTCATCTGAAAATAATGTATGCGTATTAATTCCACCTCGTGACCTATCACTGATCAAACCAACATACGGTAGTAACCGGATTTCAGCATCATCATCAGATTCATAGTTGGATATAATTTTCACCTTATCCAACACAACTGACAAAGTGTTAATGGGTACAGATTTTATACGTTGAAATTCAACTTCCGCACGTGTTTTTTTGCCTTCACCCAACAAATAGTGTGCATTGGTTTTAATAATATTATTGCCATTGGCCGAAGAACCTTCGTCACTAAAATTATTTAATAAATTATCCAGATCACTGTAAATATCAGTCCCTTCAGAAAGGTTATCGATGTCAGCATTCACTTTTAATTTCTGCCTGGCTTCTTCAATTTGACCATTTTCAATCAATGTG